>JAEEGL012568331.1_pt1 | contig 12921 bp, 11 predicted proteins | sample 9134231 | NCBI WGS metagenome assembly JAEEGL01 (sample SAMN16246548, study PRJNA631951) | gut metagenome | biome: gut microbiome; feature: rumen; material: fiber-attached | host: Bos | place: Iran: Karaj | collected 2018-10 | reverse complement strand
TCCCGCTTCTTCTGCTTGTTGTCTTTGCCTTGACAAGCGTGCGGCTGATCGACACCGGATCCACGAGCCTGATTGTTTCCTGCCCGCGAATTGCCGTGGTCGGCAGTACCGTGACGGTCAGAACGGTATGCGTTACCGACGGCTGGCTTGAGGTCTCCTGCAGCGGCGCGGACATGGAAACCGTTCAGGAGGATGTTTACCGTTTTGTCATGCCAAGGGAGAATGTGCGCGTAAGGGCAAGGTTTGTGAGTGACGAGACCGGAGCGTAGAACCGGGACCGTTCAGCGCCGAGAGACGGCATATCAAAAGAGGCTGTGAAGTCCGGGAGAGTGTTGCTTCTCCTTTTCTTCACAGCCTGTTTTTGTTTCAGCTTGGATTATTTCAGATACTGCCTGTCGTAATTTGCCTGGATGGCCTTGACCTCGGTGACCAGCACTTCGTTCAGCGGCGTGGGGATGCCCAGTTCGCGGCCGTACTCGCACAGCTTGCCGTTGAGATTGTCGATCTCGGTCTGGCGGTGGTTCTGCAGCATATCCTGAGCCATGGAGGGATAGTAGTCGCCCATGTTGTCGATGAAGTTCTTGAGATGGGTGTTCTCAAACTCCACCGCGTCAAAGGGTACGCCGCGGGCAGTTGCGATTGCGCAGGCTTCCCGGACTACGCCCCGGAACAGCTCCATGCCGTGGGGATCCTGTGCGACTTCGATGATCTTCAGACGCAGGAGAGCACAGACGGTGTTGACTGTGCAGTTGATGATGACCTTTTTCCAGATGTTGGGCCGGTCGTCCTCGTTGAACTCTGCCCGGCAGCCGCCGGCATTGAATACCTGGGCCAGATGCTGGCCGGCCCTGTCGGTGACGGGACCGTTTTCCAGAGCACCAAAGTGAACAAGCGTGCCTTCCACCTCGGTGGAGATGCAGCAGCCGGGTTCCTTCAGTGCAGTGCCCAAAGCGCCGGAACCACACAGAATCCGGTTGGCCGGGAAGTGCCTGAGCAGGATGTCATCGTTGCCCAGGCCGTTAATCAGGGAGAGCACAACGGTGTCCGGGCCAATGCAGGGCATAGCGCTCTCCACAGCGGCGTCCAGCTGGGTGGCCTTGGTAACAAAGATCACAATATCCATCGTGCCGATGTTCTCAGCATTATAGGCGGTCTTGAAGCCGTCCAGATGATAGTGCGTATCGGGATATACGATGAACTCCAGACCGTCCGCGGCAATCTTGTCCATGTGCGCCTTGTACATATCTACCAGGGTGATGTCCGCTCCGCCTTTGCGGAGGTAGCCTGCAAAGCAGCTTCCTGCTGCCCCGCATCCGACCATTGCGATTTTCATAGGTTTGCTACTCCTTCTTCCTTATCTGTCAAATGCACCCTCTGCGTAGCTGGTGGTCACTGCGCCGCTTGCGGCAGAAGACACAGTCTTGCAATACTTCACCAGGTAACCGGACTTGACCTTCAGCGGCGGCTGCGTCCAGGCGGCAATGCGCTTCTGGAGGGTCTCGTCATCCACATTCAGATGAATGGTGCGATTGGGGATGTCCACAGTGATGGTGTCGCCTTCCTCAATGACGGCAAACACACCGCCTTCCATGGCCTCCGGGGAGACATGACCGATGGCAGCTCCGCGGGTGGCGCCCGAGAACCGACCGTCCGTCAGCAGGGAGACTGTCTCGCCCAGGCCGCGGCCGACGATGGCGGCGGTGGGAGAAAGCATCTCGCGCATGCCCGGGCCGCCCTTGGGCCCTTCACATTTGATGACGACCATGTCACCGGGAACGATGTCGCCTCGCAGAATAGCCTGAGTGGCGTCTTCCATGTAGCAGAATACGCGTGCCCGGCCAGTGTGGGTCATCATCTGTTCACAGACGGCAGCGGCCTTGACCACGCAGCCCTGGGGCGCCAGGTTGCCATAGAGCACTGCCAGGCCGCCCTGGTTGGAATAGGGAGCGTCGACGGACCGAATCACGGTGTAGTCCTTCACGTCATGTCCGGGCAGCAGTTCGCCCAGGGTCTTTCCGGCCACGGTACGGCAGCCAGTGTGGAGCAGGCCTTTCCTGTTCAGCTCGTGCATAACGGCATAGATGCCGCCTGCCCGGTAGAGGTCGTCCATGTGGTGATGGCCGTTGGGACTGATGTGGCAGAGGTTGGGCGTGGTCTTGCTGATCTTGTCGAACTTTTTCAGTGGCAGCGGCAGCCCCAGTTCGTTTGCGATGGCCGGCAGGTGCAGCGTGGTGTTGGTGGAGCCTGCAATGGCCATGTCCACACGAATGGCATTTTCAAAGGCCTCCTCGGTCATGATATCCCGGGGACGGACATTGTTTTTGACCAGATTGACAACCGCCATGCCCGCACGCTTGGCAAGACCCAGGCGCTCACCGTAGTAGCTGGGGATGGTACCGTTGCCGGGCAGTGCCATGCCAAGGGCCTCTGCCAAACAGTTCATGGAGTTTGCGGTAAACATGCCGGAGCAGGATCCGCAGCCCGGGCAGCAGTGCTGTGTAAGCTCTTCCTGCTGCTCCTCGGTCATCTCGCCGGCACGAACCTTCCCGACGGTCTCGATGCAGGCGGAGTAGTCGGAGACGTCGCTGCCGAAAAAGCCGGTGGGCATGGGGCCGCCGGAAATGACGACAGCGGGGATGTTCATACGGGCCGCCGCCATGATGGCGCCGGGCACGGTCTTGTCGCAGGAGACCACCAGAACCAGACCGTCGATGCCGTGAGCCATGGTCATGGACTCGATGGAATCGGCGATCAGCTCGCGGCTGGGCAGCGGATACATCATGCCCTTGTGGGCCATGGTGATGCCGTCGCAGATGGCAATGGCGGGGAATTCCACGGGAACACCGCCGTTCATCAGAACACCCTGCTTCGCTGCATCAGCAATGCCTCGCAGGTGGAAGTGACCGGGAACGATCTCGTTAAAGGTGTTGACGACACCGATCAGCGGCTTTCGGCCGATATTCTCCTGCAGATGGCCGGTGGCATACAGCAGGCTTCTGGCGTCGGCGTGCTCTACGCCGGAAAAGATTTTTTCAGAGTTGAGGGACATGGTATTCTCCTTCCGTTATTCATGAAGCTTCCCACAGCTCAGGGCGGTGGAAAACCACCGCCCTGAACCGGAAACCTTATTTCAGACTCATAGCATCCCTGGCGGCTTTAACAATATCGGAAACTGCCAGCCCATAGGCGTCCAGCAGCTCCGCAGCTTTACCGCTGCGGGGATAGATATCTCTCAGGCCCAGACGGAGGACCCTGCAGGGATGATAATGGCAGGCCACTTCGCAGATAGCGGAGGACATGCCGCCGTAGATGTTGTGGTCTTCCACGGCCACGGCGCAGTTGGTGCGGCGCAGAACATCCGCGACCCCCTGGCTGTCCAGCGGCTTGACGGTGGCCACGTCCACCAGAACGCCGTTGACGCCTTCTTCGTGCAGCTTGTCCAGCGCTTCGATAGCACGGTTCATGATGAAACCGGAGGCAAAGATTGCCACATCGTTGCCGTAGCTCTTCACTTCGCGGATCTTGCCGAATTCAAAGGGCGTGCCTTCGGGGAACACTTCCGGCTCACGGCCGGAACCCAGACGCAGATACACGGGCCCGTCCACTTCCATCATGGCCCTGGCAGCCAGGTAGGCCTGCTCCGCATCCGCAGGGGTGAGGATCTTCACACCGGGCATGGAACGAACGATGCCGACGTCCTCGTAAAACTGATGGGTAACGCCTTCACGCTCACCGCCCAGCATACCGCCGTTGAGGCCGATCAGCTTCACGTTCAATCCGGGGTAGGCGATGAAGGTGCGGATCATTTCGCAGGCACGCATGGTCAGGAAGCCGGCGTAGGAAACAACGATGGGCTTCATGCCCGTGGTAGCCAGACCGGCGGCGATGTCCACGGCATCCTGCTCGGCAATGCCGACTTCGATTACACGGTCGGGAAACTCCTCGCGGAACTTTGTGGCTCTGGCCGCTGCCACCGCGTCAGGGGAAACGATCACGATTCTATCGTCTTGACGGGCCATTTCCTGAATGGCCAGCATCGCAGCTTCTCTTGTGGATTTTGTCGCCATAATTCTCAGACCTCCCAAATCTTACCCTTGAGCGCCTCGCGGGCGATCTCAACTTCTTCATCGGTGGGCACCTTCTTGTGCCAGGCATTGTTGTCCTCCATATAGGGGATGTTCTTGCCCTTGAGCGTCTTGCAGGCGATCAGAGACGGCTGATCAGTGATCTTTTTGGCCTCGGCGATCGCGTCGCGGATCTGCTGAATATCATGGCCGTCGATTTCCTGAACATGCCAGTGAAAGGCTTTCCACTTGTCCGGCACGGGATAAAGGCTGGAAAGCTCCGTCACCTTGCCGCCGGACTGATGATTGTTCAGGTCGGCGAATACGATCAGGTTACCGGCATTTAACTTGGCGGCCGCCATGGCTGCCTCCCAGATGATGCCTTCCTGCTCCTCGCCGTCGCCGACGATTACATATACATAGTTGTCAATACCCTGCATCTTGCAGCCCTTGGCCATACCAAGGCCGATGGCAACGCCGTTGCCCAGAGAGCCGGAAACGGTATCCACACCGGGGATCTTGTTCATATCGGGGTGACCCTGAAGGAAACTGCCCAGGCTGCGCAGGCCTTTGAGCTCCTCAACAGGGAAGTAGCCCTTGCGAGCCAGAGCGGCGTAAAGAATAGGGCATGCGTGGCCTTTGGAAAGCACAAAGCGGTCACGCTCGGGCCAGCGGGGATTCTTCGGGTCGAGCTTCATTTCCTCGAAGAACAGCACCGCCATAATATCGGCAATGGACATGCAGGGACCCGGATGTCCGTCACCGGCGTCATGCACGGTCTCCACCACATCAAGGCGAAGCCGATTGGCAATACGGGAGAGTTCATCAACAGTCATATAAATTGACACCTCCAATTTAAATATCCTATGTAGGATGTTTAAATCCTATCAATGCTTGAGCAATTTGTAAAGTGAATCTTTAGTTTTTTTTGATTTTCAGCTTATTGCCCAATTTGTAACGAAAAAATTGGGCAATTTTACCTGTTTTTCCGGAAAGCGGGGAAGCCGGACTTCATTTGCTGTAATTCCACACTTGACATCTGCGGGGAGGGGAAAGTAATATGGTACTGGTTGTAAAACCGTTTTCAACGACGTAAGCAAAGGACGGATACTATGAACAGGGAAAACAATTCGCTGGAATATCTTACCATAAAAAACGGTTCTGTGGTGGATGCGGTCAAGGACTGGATTCTGGACCAGTTGATCAAGGGGAATCTGCAGCCCGGAAGCAAACTGCCCACCGAGGCCGAGTTATGCGCTAATCTAGGAGCCAGCCGAAATTCGATCCGTGAAGCCATCAAGCAGCTGGAAGCCTACGGCCTGGTATATATCAAGCGGGCAGACGGTACATTTGTCACCGACCACTATGAGCCGAGAATGCTTTCTCCGGTGCTGTACAGCATCATCCTCCAGCACAACTCCTGGCAGGACTTTGTGGGTCTGCGCCGCGCAATCGATATCGGTACCCTGTATGTGCTCATAAACCGCCACCCAAGTGATGGGGAACTGGCAGTGCTCAAGGAAAAGCTGAACACTCTTGAAGCCCTTGTGAGCAGTGACCATCCGGATGTGCAGAAAATCACTCAGGCCGACTGCGAGTTCCACAACGAGATCATCCATCTTACATGCAACCCCCAGCTGAAAACCCTTTCTGAGTATATCAACCGGATTACCGTTCCGAGCCGTGAAAAGACGACGGAAAAGGTCATTGCCAACGGTGAGATCAAATCGTTCATCCGCCTGCATCGCCAGCTCTACCGAATCATTGAACGCAGCGACAAGAGCGGAATTGAGCGGGCAGTACTGGATCATTATGTTTTCTGGGAGCATATTGAAGAGACCTGAAGCGTGCGTTAGACCGTCTCTCGTCGGATGCTTTTTCTGCTTTTGTGAAAAGTGCAAAAAAAATATGCTAAAAAACTGTCAAATATCCCAATTTACAATGGTTCTCACACATGGTAACATTAGTACAGCATGAAACATCCTATGTAGAATGTCGGATGTAAATGGGAATTAGAGGTGTCATTGTGAAAGTTGGATTGATTTATACCAGCACTACCCCCGAACTGATTGAGCTCGTGGAGCAGGAAGTGCATAAGCAGCTGGGTGACGAGGTTGAGCTGTTTTCCCTCCGGGATCCCAGCATTCTGGCCGATGTGCGCGAGGCAGGCTATGTGACCGCCGCCCCCGCTGCACGGCTGATCGGAATGTACATGAAAGCAGTTGAGGAAGGCGTTGACGCCATGCTCAACCTCTGCTCCTCAGTCGGCGAAGTGGCTGACTGCGCACAGGATGCCGCCCGTTATTTGGGTGTACCCATCGTGCGCGTGGACGAAGAGATGTGCCGCGAGGCCGTCCGCTCAGGCAAGCGGATCGGTGTCATGGCTACGCTGCCCACCACCCTCACTCCCACTAAGAACACCGTTCTCCGCGTGGCCAGAGAAGCGGGAAGACACGTTGAGCTGGTGGACTGCCTGATCGATGGGGCCTTCGGCCTGGATCAGGAGCAGTTTAAGCGCAGGCTGACCGATGCCGCCGCCGAGATCATCGGCCGGGTCGACGTGGTTGTTCTGGCACAGGGGAGCATGGCTTACGCCGAGGAGCATCTGCGTCAGGTGTTCGGAAAGCCATTCCTCGGCAGCCCCCGTTTCGGCGCTGTGGCGCTGAAGGAAGCCCTCAGGTCCAAGGGCGCTCTTTAATCCGTACAATACCTCAAGGGGTTTTGTAGAAACAAAGGAAGAATCAAAAAGATGAAAGGAAGGAAAATGATGAAAAAGTTCTTAGCACTTGCTCTCGCTTTGGTCATGGTTCTGGCGCTTGCCGCTTGTGGCCAGACTGCTGCTCCTGCTGCTCCTGCTGCTACTGCAGCTCCCGCTGCCGATGCAGCTCCCGCTGCTGATGCCGCTCCCGCTGCAGACGCTGCCCCTGCGCATGATCCCATCGTGCTGAAGATCGGCGTTTCCACTGCCGACACCGACCCCCGTAACATAGCTGCCAATCAGTTTGCGGAAGAAATTGCCGCCAAGACCAACGGCGCTGTGACTGCGCAGGTCTATCCCTCCGGTCAGCTCGGCGGTGACGGTGAGCTGGTTAACTCCATGGTTCTGGACGCTGGAACAGCCGACATTGTCATCACCGATGCCTCCAACTTCGGTACCGTCGTGGCCGACATGAACATCTCCGGCCTGCCCTTCCTGTTCAGCGATTTTGACGCTGCCTGGGCATTTATGGACGGCCCTGTTGAGGCTGCTGCCGAGGCGCAGCTGCTGACCAATGGTATCCGCGTTCTGGCCCATTATGACAACGGTTTCCGCTGCGTTACCAACTCCAAGGGCCCCGTGGAGACCCCCGATGACATGAAGGGCATGCTCATCCGTACCCCCGAGAACAAGGTCATCATGGCCACCATGACTGCACTGGGTGCCAACCCCCAGCCTCTGGCCTTCTCCGAGCTCTATCAGGCTCTGCAGCAGAAGACCTATGACGCTCAGGAGAACCCCATCCCCGTTATCTACAACAACAAGCTGTATGAGGTTCAGGAATATCTGTCCGTTACCAACCACATCTACTCCGGCATGTGCTTTGCCATTGCGGAGAGCACTTGGAACAAGCTGACTGCTGAGGAGCAGGAGATTGTCGCCGCCGCCGCTCAGGCTTCCGCCGATGCCGACCGCGCCATGAACCGTCAGCAGACCGATGACCTGGTTGCCAATCTGGAGGCTGAGGGCATGAAGATCAACTATCCCGACCTGGCTCCCTTCGCAGAAGCTGCCAAGACCGTAATCGAGGAGAACGTCCTGGGCATCTCCACTGATCTGCTGGCTCAGCTGGGCTAAGCCTTTCTGTCAGTGAAAACCTTTAACAAAAACTAAAAGGGGGAAGGCCCTTTTCCAAGAAACGGGCCTTCCCTTTCCATACAAGATTACAGCTCCCAGTCGGATTGGAGAGAAACTATGCTAAAGAAAATCCAAACCTGGATCGACAACATCACCACCGGCGTCGCGGCCGTGATGATCGCGGTCATGTTTGTCGTTATCATCGCCAACGTGATCCTGCGTGCCATCCCTGCCGTGGGTGGCTTCAAGTGGTATATGGAATTCAGCCAGTACGCCAATGTCTGGGCTATGCTGATCGGCGCAGCGGGCATTGCAGTACAGGGCACCAACCTTCGCGTAGAGGCTGTTGACAGCATTGCCAAAAAGATCCCTTACGGCGAGAAGATCGCAAAGATTCTCGTTGACATTTCGCTGATTGCCTTCTATGGCATCCTTACCGCCAGTGGACGCGTGATTTCCCAGAAAGCCATTCAGGCGGTATCCACCATGCCTCAATTCCGCATGGGGCAGGTTTATTCGATTTTCCCCGTGGCCGGTGTGCTGTGCATCGTTGCCGCGGTTGTGCATCTGCTGGTGACTCTCACAGAGAAGCCCGAGAAAAAGGAGGACGCGGAAGAATGATTGCATGGTTACTGATTAGTTTTGCAGTCCTGATGTTCCTGGGCATTCCCATCGGTGTCTCCCTGGGCCTGTCCGCCATGGGCGGCGTCCTGTTCCTGGACGGAGGCAGCCTTGTCACTATTACCCAACGCATGTTTGAAGGTATGAACAGCTGGGCGCTTCTGGCTATTCCTCTCTACACCTTTGCCGGCTATACCATGTCCAAGGGAGGAATTTCCCAGCGGCTGATGGACTTCTGCTATGCTATCGTCGGCCACATCTACGGCGGCCTTGCCCATGTGAACGTACTGGCCTCCATGATCTTCGCCGGAATTTCCGGCTCCGCCGTGGCGGACACTGCCGGTGTTTCTGGTATGTTCATGCCCGCCATGCTGAAGAAAGGTTATTCCAAGGAACTGACGGTCACGGTTACAGGCGTCAGCTCCACGGTAGGCATTATCATTCCGCCCTCCATCCCCATGGTGGTCATCGCGGGCATCTGCTCCATCTCCACAGGAAAGATGTTCCTGGGAGGCATCATCCCCGGCATCCTCATCGGTGTCAGCCAGATGATCATCTCCTACATCTTCGCCAAGAAGGAAAAGGTGCAGCCAGAACCGGGACACTTCCAGCTCAAAGAGGTGGGCCGCACATTCCTGGGTTCCTGGCCCGCGCTGCTGATGCCCGTTATCATCATCGGCTCCATTACCTCCGGTCTGGTTTCGCCCACGGAAGCCGGTGCCATTGCCGTGGTTTACGGTCTGATCTGCGGTGGCCTTGTATACCGTGAGCTTAAACTCAGTGATCTGAAGTTCTGCTTTACGGAGACAGTCCGCGTATCTGCCCGTATCTTTCTGGTCATCGGTGCCGCCAAGCTTTACACCATCATGCTGACCACTGCTGGCTTTGACAAGTGGCTCACAGGCGCCATGCTCAGCGTCAGCACCAATCCAACAGTCATCCTGATGATGATCCTGCTGCTGTTCTTTATTGTTACTATGTTCATGGAGTCCATCGCGGCTCTGACCCTGTTTATGCCCATCATTTTCCCCATCGCCATGAGCGTGGGCATCGATCCCATTGTACTCGGCGTTCTGGTCACTGTTATGATCGGCGTTGGTCTGGTCACCCCGCCTGTGGGCATGTGCATTTACGTGGCCTGCGACATCATGAAAATCACTGTCGGTTCAACACTGAAATATCTGCTCTGGTACATCTTCGGCACCTTTATCTGCATTGCTATCCTGATCGCTTTCCCGCAGCTTATCACGGCTCTGGGTGCCTTCGTATAACAGCTCTGTGCACATACAGTTACACCGCCGTCCGCGGAATCACGGACCGCGGTGTATTTTATTTACGCGAGGGGGCGTCAAGCCGACGGTGCGGATTTGCCAGGGGCTCATCTGAAGGGATAAGCTTTTGTCCAATAAATGGAGATCAGTTATCTGCGCATATAACGGATCACAGCCGCTTTCTGTGCCATGTGCAAAGTGAGGTTTTCCCGCTTATACCAGGTTTTGCAGCGAGAGGCTTATTACTTGCCGGGCAACAGAAACTGAATTGCTAATATACTCAAAAACACAACACTTGCGATAGTCAATTCAGAATGATACAATATATAAAATAATAAAAATAGGTAATCCAAATGGCTTTGGTTTCAATTATTTATGTATAGATTCGGATGTTGGAGTCATAGCAGGGGATCAATTAGACACGACGAGTGTTGCCGACGATGAAGATGCCGAAGACCCATGTGAAGATCCGGATGAAAACCCGGAACAGCTCCTGAGGATTCCGACGGGGAGAACGGCGAAGAAGAGACAGAAACCGTCTCTTCTCCGCTCCCTGAAGAAGAACTTGCAGAGGATGAGAATGGTACCGGCACGGAATAGCAGGGGAATGAGCAAACCATGATCCAGCCATGGTGGCGACAGGAAGGGACAGGACTGTGCAGACAGATCGTGAAATCTGTGCGTTGATCTGCCGGAGGGACGGAATCAAGGCAAAAGAGATCGCAAAAGAACTGAATATTGACCGGCAGGGAGTCAATCATATTCTGTACAGCTCGCCGCTGATGAAGGAACTGTGCTGGCAGGACAGGGATTATCTGTGGCACGGCATCATGCGGCAGGACCGCCCGCACGTCGGACTTCAGGAGTTCGCGGGGTATTACGATACAGCAGAACATTTTCTGCAGCTTTCGGAAGAGGAATGGCTGACGCAGTTCATGGAAGGATGTACAAACATCGGGAGGAGCCTGAGCGACACGAGAGGACTGTTTCACTCGTTCCGGGACTGCAGGGAGCAGATTGTGAACCTGTTTTCTGACCTGAAGGATATGGTCGGCGAGCGCTGCCTGGCGTGGGAACTTGCGTTCGAACTGAGGCTGAAGCGCTCCCGCCACGTTCGGGTCTATGCCGATGTGCTTGTGATAACGGAAGACCGGGTCTTTTCACTCGAATTTAAGATGAAGGACAAAGTCAACCCGGAAGAGGTGCTTCAGGCGGCAAAGTACAGCCCGTACCTTGAAATCATGTTCGGTCCGGAATACGAGGTCATACCGGTCCTTGTGCTGACGGCCGCGCAGGAGACATTTGACTTTGCCCCGATCGGGAATACGGACGCTGTCCTCCCGGTATGCTCCGGTGATATGCTGTTCAATGTGTTTGACGAGTATCTGGGTTTCCTGAAGTAAACAGAGACGAATGCTTATGACTACAGGCTTTCAAGTAGTTTGAGTGTCAGACCATTTTCACTTTCCGATTGCTAATACGCCTGCCGTTTGAAAAGGAGAAAATATGTCCACAAACCTGTCAAAATCACTTTACTGTATGGGCGTTCAGTGCCCAAAAATGCTGTGGATGAAGAAGCATCGTCCGGAGCTCTTTGATGATTCCGTCATGAACGAGACCGTTCTGAAAACAGGCCTTGCTGTCGGGGACCTGGCCATGGGGCTTTTCGGGGAATACAGGGAAGTCCCTTACGGGGATCTGACAGACATGATCGCTGAGACGGAGAAGCTGCTTGCCGAAGGCGTTGAGAACATTGCCGAGGCGTCGTTTTCCTTTGACGGGATGTTCTGCAGCGTGGATATTCTGCGCGTGCCGGGCAATGGCAGGGTAGAGCTTTACGAAGTGAAGAGCTCGACCTCCGTACATGACATCTACTACCATGACGTCGCCTATCAGGTTTATGTGCTCGAACAGCTCGGCTTTCGGGTGGAGAAGGCATGCCTCGTCCACCTGAACAGAGACTATGTACGCGGTAAAGAACTTGAGATCGATAAGCTCTTTACCGTTGCAGATCTGACCGAAACGGTGCGGGGAATGCAGTCGGGAGTGGAAGAGAGGACACGGGCGCTGAAAGAGCTTATTCTGCGGGAAGAGGAGCCGGAGAAAGGACTCGGCAAACACTGCTTTGACCCGTATGACTGTGGTTTCTGGGGCCACTGCGCGGAGAAACTGCCGTGCAGGAATGTTTTTCAGGTCAGCGGAATGCAGCTGAGAACCAAATGCAAATACTACGATCAGGGGATTGTATCCTTTGAGGATCTGGCCGCTGCAGCAAAGCTGAACGACGCCCAGCGCATGCAGATCAGTTATGAGCTCCAGGAACTCGATGATCACATTGACACCGGTAGTATTGAGTCTTTCCTTGAAACGCTGTCATATCCGCTGTATTTTCTGGACTTTGAGTCCTTCCAGCCGGCAGTGCCGCTGTATGAAAACTCCCGGCCGTTTGACCAGATCGTATTTCAGTATTCCCTGCATTATACAGAGACCGCGGGAGGGGAACTGAAGCATAAGGAGTATCTGGCATGGCCGGGGAAGGATCCGAGACGGGAACTGGCGGAACAGCTCTGCCGGGATATTCCCATGGACGTCTGCACGCTGGCATACAATATGACGTTTGAAAAGACAAGGATCAGGGAACTGGCCGACCTGTACCCCGATCTGGCGGAACACCTGATGGATATCTTTTACAACATCCGGGATCTTATGGTTCCGTTCCAGAAGAAGCAGTACTACAACCGGGCAATGCAGGGGTCATATTCCATCAAGTATGTGCTGCCGGCTCTGTTCCCGGACGACCCGGCTCTGGATTACCACAATCTCGAAGGCGTTCACAACGGCGCAGAGGCGTCAGCGGCGTTCGCAGAGATGGAGACGATGTCAGAGAAAGAGCTGCTGGCCTGCAGGGAGAACCTGCTGAAATACTGCGGCCTGGACACCTTCGCCATGGTGAAGATCTGGAAGAAGCTGCAGGAAGCTGCCGGATCATCCACTGTGTGAGACGTCGGCGGCGGACAGGGAAGGGACAGCGGACAAGTTCTGCCGGTTATATGCGGATCATTGGATCCGGACAACAGGAAACAAGGCCTCCGGCTGATGCCGGAGGCCTTATGCTGGCAGCTGCTTTTTC
>JAEEGL012398201.1_pt1 | contig 12921 bp, 12 predicted proteins | sample 9134231 | NCBI WGS metagenome assembly JAEEGL01 (sample SAMN16246548, study PRJNA631951) | gut metagenome | biome: gut microbiome; feature: rumen; material: fiber-attached | host: Bos | place: Iran: Karaj | collected 2018-10 | reverse complement strand
GACACAGGCGCTCAGATCAACATCAACGATGACGGTATGGTTTACATCTCTTCACCTGACCTCGAGGCTGCTGACAAGGCTAAGACAATCATCACAGGCATCGTTTCCGATCCTGAGGTAGGCACAGAGTACGACGGCACCGTAACAAGACTTATGGACTTCGGTGCATTCGTTGAGTTCCTGCCCGGCAAGGAAGGTCTCGTACACATCTCCAAGATGGCTTGGAACAGAGTAGAGAAGGTTGAAGACGTTCTCCATGAGGGTGACAAGGTTCACGTTAAGCTCATTGAGATCGACTCACAGGGAAGACTCAACCTCTCCATCAGGGACTGCCTCCCGAAGCCTGAGGGCTATGTAGAGGAAGAACCCAGGAGACGTGAGAACCGTCCCAACCGTGAGCGCCGCGGAGGTTTCGGCGGCAGAAACGGCGGCCGTGACAACAATGAAAGCGGCAGCGAAGACAGAAAGGGCAGAAGAAGAGAATTCTGATCCTTGAGTAACTGATGGATTACCTGAGGGGTCCGCGCATGACAGCTCTGAAAATTTTGGAGAAAGCGCGGGCCTTTCACATTTAAGGAATTGAGCAAGTGAAAGACGGGAACAGTACATTTCGTAAGATAACGTTAACGGCAGGATTCATCCTTGCCGCCGCTGTTTTCGCAGGCTGCGCTTTTAACAGCCTGAATTACGGCGTTTCAGACGGCCCGGCTGCACCGGTCAAGGCAGCGAAGATCGAAAACGATGAGACTACCGCTGCCACGGAGACACAAGAGCCTGCTGAGACTTCGGAGGAAACAACTTCTGAAGAAACAACCGCGGAGGAGACAACCTCAGAGGAAACAGTAGCTGAAGATGCTGCGACTCCCACGCCTAAGAGCGTCAAGGTTACATTTGCGGGCGACTGCACACTGTGTTCCGATGCACGCACATATAACCATTTTGACGGCGTCGTAAAGAAGAGATGGGACTATCCTTTCAAGAACTGCAAGAAGATCTTCAGTAACGATGACCTTACTCTCGTTAACTGCGAGATGGCCATCACGAACAGCAAAAAGCATGCCAAGAAGGCTTTCGTTTTTGCCATGAAGCCTGAAGGCACAAAGTATTTCACACATGCAAGCATCGAAGCTGTAAACCTTGCGAACAACCATACTTTGGACTTCGGCGCTTCGGGTCTCAAGGACACACGCAGGAATCTTACCAAGGCCGGAATACTTTGGAGCGACACGAGCAATTACTCGATCTTCACAGCAAAGAACGGGGTAAAGATCGGTATGTGCGGTTATACTTCCACCGGCGGCCTTTCCAAGACATACAAGCTCATCAAGGCTTTGAGGAACAAAGGCTGCCAGATCGTAATCGTTTCCTGCCACTGGGGCATCGAAGCAACTTACAAGCAGACAAAGAGCCAGGAGAACAGAGGACACGCGCTCATCAATCACGGCGCAGACATCGTCGTTGGAACGCATCCTCACAGACTCCAGCCCATCGAGGTCTACAAGGGTAAGTACATTCTCTACAGTATCGGTAATTTCTGCTTCGGCGGAAACTCAAATCCGAGCGATCCGGATTCCGTTATCATCCAGTGCACTTTCGTAATGGACGAGACCGGCAAGAAGGTAGCAGATTACAGGCTTAACGTAATCCCTTATTCACTTAGGGGAACGAAGAGAGGAAATGACTATTGTCCGAAGCCGTACACTTTTGAGAGCAAGGCTTATGACAGAGTAATGGCACGTCTCAACTGGGCTCAGGGAGACGAGTGATAAAAGAAGGAGAGGTTAATATGGCTGACGGAAAAGTTTTGGTAATTATGGGATCTGATTCGGATTTTCCCGTAATGGAAGGATGCTTTAAGATGCTGAAGAAGTTCGGTGTTGAGTTTGAGGCAGACGTTGCTTCTGCTCACAGGACTCCCGACCGCGCACACGAGCTCGCAGCCACGGCTGAAGAGAAGGGCTTCAAGGTCATCATTGCAGCAGCAGGACTTGCAGCACACCTTGCAGGCGTTCTTGCAGCAGGCACCACGCTTCCTGTTATCGGCGTTCCCTGCAAGGGCGGCGCTCTTAACGGCGTTGACGCTCTCTACGCAACGGTTCAGATGCCTACAGGAATCCCGGTTGCTACAGTTGCAATCGACGGCGGTTCCAATGCCGCGATCCTTGCATGCCAGATCCTTGCTCTTTCCGATAAGAATCTGAGTGATGCACTCAAGGAATACAAGAAGAGCCTTGCTGATTCTGTAGCTGAGCGTGATGCAAGGCTTAAGCAGAAGATCGCTGATATGGACAAATAATCAATATTTTTACAAAGGACGGAAGAATATGAGCGGAATTTTCGGAACGTATGACATCAAAGGTCAGGCGCAGGACATCGCAAAAGATGCCTATTACGGCGTTTTCTCCCTGCAGCACAGAGGTCAGGAATGTGCAGGTATCGCAGTAAACGATAACGGTACTTTCCTCGTTCACAAGGCTATGGGTTTGGTTACCGATGTCTTTGACGAAGTTACACTGTCTGCGTTGAAGGGCACATGCGCCATCGCGCACTGCAAAGGCGGTTCTCCCCGTGAGAACGGACCTGAGGCCATCCAGCCCATCTCGATCAAGTCCAGGGTAGGCAGCATCGCGCTTACTTCTGATTCTGTGATCATGAACGCAAACAAGGTCAGAGACGAACTCAAGGACCAGGGCGCGATCTTCCAGACAAATACGGATTCCGAGATCATCCTTTCACTGTTCTCCAGAAACAGGATCAGGACAGAGGACTGCGAGCATGCGATCCTTGAGACAATGAAGCAGATCCACGGTGTATATGCCATGATCTTCATGACAGAAGACAAGCTCATCGGTGTAAGAGATCCTTACGGATTAAGACCTCTCATCCTCGGTAAGAAGGATGACAGATACTATATCTCTTCAGAGTCCTGCGCACTTGACGCGATCGGATGCGAGACAGTAAGAGACTTCCTGCCCGGTGAGATCATCACCATCTCCAAGGACGGCATGAGCTCACTGCTCTATAACGAAGCAACAGAGAAGAAGGACACAAAGGTCTGCGTTTTCGAGTATGTTTACGTTGCAAGACCTGACTCCTTAATGGATAATATGTCCATCTTCGATTCCAGATACAGAGTAGGTATGGCTCTTGCAAAGGAGAGCCCTGCTGACGTTGATCTCGTAATCGGTGCGCCTGACTCAGGCAACGCCGCTGCAGAAGGTTATGCTGCAGGATTGGGTGTTGCTTACGGTTCGGGACTCCTTAAGAACAGATACGTAGGAAGAACGTTCATCAAGAGCACACAGCAGCAGAGAGAGCTTGCGGTAAGAATGAAGTTCGCTGCTCTCAAGACTGCCATCAAGGATAAGAAGATCGCCATTGTCGATGACTCTCTCGTAAGAGGTACAACGACAAAGCACATCATCTCATTCCTGAGGGAGAACGGTGCAAAGGAAGTACACGTAAGGCTTGCATCTCCGCCGGTTAAGTTCGGCTGCTGCTACGGCGTAAATGCTTCTTCCGAGACAGAGCTTCCCGCAAGCACAAAGACAATAGAAGAGATCCGCGACATGATCGGCGCTGATTCACTCGCATACATCAGCCTCGAATCACTGAAAGCATCTCTCAATACCCTCGACTGCGGCGTTTGCTCCGCATGCTTCGACGGTGACTTCATCGCAGGCAAGCCTGAGGATGACGAAGTTTGATCAATAAAACAGTTTGAGGATTGATTGATGAAGATAGCAGTATTCGTATCCGGAGGCGGAACAAATCTCCAGGCGATAATCGACAATACAAAGGACGGCATTCTCAAGGATATCGAGATAGTCCTGGTACTGTCGTCATCACCTTCGGCTTATGCTCTGACAAGAGCTGCAGACAACGGGATCCCTTACGTTGTCATGAGAGCCGCCGACTATCCTTCGAGAGAACAGTGGGATGCCGAAATGGCTGAATGTGTTAAGAAATCAGGTGCGGAGCTTATCGTTCTCGCAGGATATCTTTCACTTCTCGGACCCAAGACGGTCTCGATGTATTCGAACAGGATAATCAACATTCATCCGTCTTTGATCCCTTCATTCTGCGGAGAAGGCATGTACGGCATAAAGCCCCACAAGGCCGCGCTCGCAAGGGGAGTGAAGGTATCCGGAGCTACGGTCCACTTCGTAAACGAGAACTACGATGAGGGTCCGATACTCCTTCAGAAATCAGCGGAAGTGCTTCCTGATGACACTCCTGAAGTTCTCCAGAAGAGGATCATGGAACAGTGCGAATGGAAGATACTTCCCAAGGCGATAAGGCTTATCGCTGACGGCAAGGTAACTATTGATAACAACATAGCTTACGTTAGAGAATAACAACGGAGGTGACAAACATGAAAACTGCAGATCTCGGAGAATTACTTAGTTCCAATGCTTATCCCGGAAGAGGAATAGTCATCGGAAGAAGTGAAGACGGCAGCAAGGCCGTAACGGCGTATTTCATCATGGGAAGAAGCGTTAATTCCCGCAACCGTGTTTTCACGGCAACAGAAGACGGAATCAAGACAGAGGCTTTCGATCCTTCGAAGCTTTCCGATCCGCACCTCATCATCTATTCACCTGTCAGAGTACTTGGCAACAAGACCATCGTTACAAACGGTGATCAGACAGACACCATCTATGAGCTCATGGACAGGCAGTATACATTTGAGCAGTCCCTTAGAGGCAGGGAGTTCGAGGATGACGCTCCGAACTACACACCCCGTATATCAGGCATCATGCGCGTTGAGAACGGCACATACAATTTCGCTATGTCCATCTTAAAGAGCGCTGACGGAAACCCTGAATCATGTGAGAGACATACTTTCACATATTCAAATCCGCTTCCCGGAACAGGAAGATTCATCCACACCTACATGGGTGACGGCAACCCGCTTCCTTCATTCGAAGGCGAGCCTGAAAAGGTTGCTATCAGCGGCGACATCGATTCGTTCACTGATAAGATTTGGAATTCCCTGAATGAGGAGAACAAGGTTTCACTTTTCGTAAGGTTCATCAATATCGCTGACGGCACATACGAGACAAGGATTGTCAACAAGAACGTTAAATAATCCCGCTTTAAGCGGCAACAGGAGGAAATAAAACATGTCCAGTGAAATGGCACTTAAGTACGGCTGCAACCCCAATCAGAAGCCTTCGCGCGTCTTTATGGAGAACGGTTCTGATCTTCCGATCGAAGTTCTGAACGGCAAGCCCGGTTACATCAATCTGCTCGACGCGTTCAACGCATGGCAGCTCGTCAAGGAACTCAAAGAAGCAACGGGAATGGCTTCCGCAGCTTCTTTCAAGCACGTTTCTCCCGCAGGTGCAGCAGTAGGCAGACCTCTCACTGATACAGAAGCAAAGATCTATTTCGTTGATGATCTTGGTGAGCTTTCTCCGATCGCCTGCGCATATGCAAGAGCAAGAGGCGCTGACAGAATGTCTTCTTATGGTGATTTTGCAGCTCTTTCCGATACATGCGATGCCATCACGGCTAACATGCTCAAGCGTGAAGTAAGTGACGGCGTTATCGCTCCCGATTACACACCTGAGGCTCTTGAGATCCTCAAGACAAAGCGTAAGGGAACATACAACGTCATCAAGATCGATCCTTCATATAAGCCCGATCCGATCGAGCGCAAGCAGGTATTCGGCGTAACATTTGAGCAGGGAAGAAACGAGCTCGATATCAACAAGGCTCTTCTCGAAAACATCGTTACTGCAAACAAGGACATTCCCGATGACAAGAAGGAAGACCTCATCATCTCGCTCATCGCTCTCAAGTACACACAGAGCAACTCTGTATGCTACGTTAAGAACGGCCAGTGCATCGGTATCGGCGCAGGCCAGCAGTCCAGAATTCACTGCACGAGACTTGCAGGAAACAAGGCTGATATCTGGTGGCTCAGACAGCATCCGAAGGTCATGGGACTTCAGTTCGTTGACGGCATCGGACGTCCTGACCGTGACAACACCATCGACGTTTACATCTCTGAAGAGCATGATGACGTTCTCAGAGACGGCGCATGGCAGAGAGTATTCAAGGTTAAGCCTGAGGTTCTGACAATGGAAGAGAAGAAGGAGTGGCTCGCAAAGAACACTGATGTATGCATCGGTTCAGACGCTTTCTTCCCGTTCGGCGACAACATCGAGCGTGCTCACAAGAGCGGCGTTAAGTATATCGCTGAACCCGGCGGATCCATCCGTGACGACAACGTCATCGAGACATGCGACAAGTACGGCATGGCAATGGCGTTTACGGGAATCAGACTCTTCCATCATTAAAAAGAGCAACATCTCTTTTGCTCACTAAGTCCTCCGCGCTTCGCTTGTGCGGAAGCGTTCGCAAAAAAGATGTAGCTCTTGGAATCGCTTGTGCGGAATCGCTCGCACAGCAAATATATGCTCTAGAATACGGAAGACGCTCGGAAACAACCCATGCTCTCCGTAAGAATAAAGCGGATTTTCAGAGTGAGTGAAGCCTTTGGACTTCACTCACTCTTTTTATTTCACATCTGATGGCAGTCATGGTAAAACTAATAGTATCTTTGTGATTATCAAATTTTGATCAGGGGGAAAAGAAGATGGCTGAAAATGAAGAGATCAAGGCTCTGGAAGAAAAGACTGAAGAGACAGAACAGGTCGTAGAGACAAAGCCCGCTGAAGCTGTTCAGGAAAAACCTGCCAAGAAATCGAAAGGTGATCTTTCGGAAATGAGCGAGCGTGAACTCTTGATCGAACTTCTCAAGGAGCAGAAGAAGGCCAGCAGGCGCTCTGCGATCACGGCGGCATCCATGGTGGCGATCTGCCTCATAATCGGCGCTGCAGTTCTGATAATAGTTCCGAGAGTTAATGCAACGCTTAATAACGCATATCAGGCCATCGATACGATAGAGACCGTCGTTGCCAATGCCGATAAGGCGATCGGATCAGTGGAGCAGTCCCTGGACGGAATCGACAAGATGGTAAAGAACGTTGATAAGGTCGTCGTTGATAATACTGATTCAGTAAGCAAGACCGTCGACAGAATGAGTTCCATAGATATCACTTCTCTCAATAAGTCGATAAAGGATCTGAGCGATATAATCGAGCCGCTGGCTAAATTCTTCAGACGCTGATAAAAAAGGATTACTTCTGATACGGAGGAGCAGGCTGGGCCTTGCCGGAATCTACGCGGAAACGCTTGACGTAATAAGCGCGGTCGCCGACCTCGGCTACCCAGAATGCGTATTTGTTTGCAACGCCGGTATTATAACCTGAGTGCCACATATACGGACCGGGTTTCATATCGGCTTCTTTTTTGCCCTTGTTCTTGCCCTTGTAGAATTTGTATTCCTTTGCGGAACCTTCCTGGAGGCCGGAGTAGATACCGCAGTGGATGGGCTTTTTCTTCTTGTTGTAGAAGATGAGGATATCGCCCGGCTTGCAGTATGTCGTGATCCAGATGTTGAAATCCTCTTCGGTAATTCTTCTTTCTTTTTTGTTCCACAGTTTCTTGACCAGCGGTTTGAGCTTGGTCTGGGCAACGGGTCTGCAGATTACCGTTCTGCCTGCGGTATCGGTGTATGTGAAATTGCTCGAAAGCAGTGTATCGAGTGCGCTTAAGCCGATCCATTCATTGAGTCTGGCATATTTGTTCTTCTTGCTTGCCTTTCCGAGGTCAGTGCCGAGCGCTTCAATAAGTACCTGTGCGACCAAAGCGTCACATCTCATGTCTTTGTATTCTGTTGCATTATAGTGTCTGCAGCGCTTCAGAACATAAGAGGCAAATGTGCTCCTGCCCGGAGTGCCTATGCGCCAGTCGCTTACGCCGGAATCATTGTTTGCGGAGACATAGGAATAACCGATCGTGCTCTTGATATTTCTTACCTTTCCCGGAGGAGTAGCGCTTTTCCTTGTGAGGACGATCTGGATGGCCTCGATATGTCTGCCGATGGCTCTGGCGCCTGAAGGGTCGCCGTTCTTTGCCCAGTCAAACCAGCCTAATCCGCCTACGTATGTTCTGTAGTAGATATCGTAATAGTTTGCGATCTCGCCGGTAAGCTGGATCTCAATGCCTTCGATCCTTTTGTTGGAATGGCCGCTGAACTGGCCGTCAGTTACCCAGGACTGCCAGCCGGTAACACCGCTTAACATGGTCCTGTATCTGATACCGCCAGGATATGCCGTGCCTGAAAGGGAGAGCTCGATGCCTTCAAGGCGTTTGCCCTTTGCGGCAAGTCCCGAAACAGCTCCGGATTCCTTCCAACGCTTTTCCCAGCCGTATTTCTCCATGTAGGATCTGAAAGAGATGGCGTTGTAACCAAGAGAGCGGTCTCTCTTAATGAGCATTACCTTTAATTCTTCGATCCTTCTGTGTTCAACCTGGCTTCCGGCAACGGCTCCGTCGCAGACCCAGCCCTGCAGTCCTTTGTGGAGGTCCGTATAGGCTGAATACCAGATGCTGTAATTCTCGGCAAGGGTACCGGTAAGTCTCATCTGAACGGCGGTGATCATGCCGGGCATGGTCGTCATGCCTGTGATGCGGCCGTTGTCTGTCCATTCCTGCCAGCCTTTTTTGTCGACATAGATACGGTACTGAAGAGAACCGGTGACGCTGGTGTCTTTCATCCTGAGCGAAACGTTCAGGGTCTGCAGGCCGATCTTGCTGTCGGCTTGGCCGATCTTCAGGATACCTGTCTCAAAAGTGCCTATGGAAAACTGTCCTGTCCTCAGAAATGTTGTGCCGGATAAAGAATAGGGATAGGAGCTGTCAGCAAATGATACGGTAGGAAAGCATACAAGAAGGGCACTGACGGTAAAAAGCAGTGCAAATAATAATGCTGATGCTTTTTTCAGAAAAGCCCTGATCAAGAATTGCTCCTATAAAAATACCCCGGAGTCCTGGAATCCGGGGCTTGTTCTTGGAGCCAATGGTGGGAATCGAACCCACGACCTATTCATTACGAGTGAATTGCTCTACCCCTGAGCCACATTGGCGTACTTATGAAATATACTTGTTTACCTTATTTCTGTCAAGCAAATCTATTTATTATTATTTTTATTAGTTGAGTTATAATGAAACTGTAATCGGAGGTAACCGGAAGTGAATTTAAAGAAGATCTGCGCCACGTCTTTAGCATTGTGTATGACATTGCTTCTCGGCGCATGCCGCAGGGAATCAGAGACATTTCCGTCACTGAAGGAAGAACCTTCCGCAACGAAGCAGACCGTTACGGAGACCTCGGATGAAACTAAGAGCAATACGGAAGGCATAAAGTCACTCAAAGTGGCACTTCCTTATTCTGATGAGACCATCAGATGCCTCGCGGCAATGTTTTATTCCAAGAACAACGGAACATGGGACAGTTCGGTTTCAGGCCTTGATGTCAACATTGAGGCGCTTTCTGCGACTGCCACCAACTATGTTATCCGCAATACCGGCGTTACCAACGACGGAGCAAGCCTTGAGAACCTGAACGGATGGAGGGATTCGGGGGAGGAGCCTGATCTGTATCTGGCTTCTGACGCAGGATCAGCATCCGATGCGGGACTGGCGGTGGATATAAGCGTTTATGCCTCACGTTCCCGCTATATCGACGGTTCCAAGATATATGCCGGCTCCATGTCCAGCCAGCTCAAAGACGGCAAACTCTACGGGCTTCCTCATTATTGCTCGGCAACCATAGTTTTCGGCAACAAGGACCTGGTCCCCAAGAGCGGACGTTTGCAGGCGAAATACACGGCTGAAGACTTTACCAAGTATCTTGATGAGATACACGGAACGATAAAGTGCATTCCTCTTGCATCCGGATATGAGCTCATGCCTTATCTCGGTTCCTGCTTTTCAGGCGACAGGCCGGTTTCTTACATGATGCAGAACGAATATAAAGCTGATAAGGAAGCTGCGGAAACAGTCATAAATTCCGCTTCGGCTTATATCAGGAAGCTGTATGAATCAAAGTTTTCCGCAAATGCAGATAAGGACGGGGCAGATCCCGTATTCTCGAGAAATGCGGCTCTCTGGATCGATTCTTCCGCAAGCTGCAGGACATGGGAGGAATATTATCCTGAAAAACTGTATTTCCTTCATCTGCCGTGCAGCAGCACGTCAAATTCAGGAGTGCCTTACTTAAGGCCTTATTCGCTTTGCGTGTCGCAAAAGTGCGAAGACATGCAGTTTGCGGTTGATTTCGCATCGTTCATATCTTATGACGAGGATGCGCAGCTCCTGATATACAGGCTTGAGAATCTTGAAGGCTTCATGCCGCTCGTGCGTTCCGGCAAGGTCTGGAACATGGCAGGAAATGAAGGCGGTTTCGGAGTGATGGTAACGGATTTCCGCCAGATGATGGATAATGCCGTTTACTGCCCGGGAAGCTTTGACAACAGGATATACCGCAAGACTAACGAATATACGATCCTTTACTTTGGTGTAAGCAACGATAAGTTTAACGCGGAGGCATGCTATGGGGTCTATGATTGAGCTTCGCAGTATCCACATCAGAGACAGCGCGGTACTGCGTTCACGCGGTCTTATGGAGGGTACTCTGTCGCTCATTGAAGATGACATCAGATCTTTCGGCAAGGGCAGTTCAGGCGAGGCTCTGATAGCTCTCAAGAATGATGAGATCTACGCCATGATAAAGCTTTTCCGGCCCGATAGAAGAAAATGCAGGGCACACCTCGAATTCGTTTTCACCAAAGATGCAAATGCCGATACCCAGAGCGCCGTGGTAGATAAGCTTCTCGATTACTGTTTCATGGAGGAGTTCTATCACAAGGTCACCGTAATAGTCGATCACGGAAATGAGGGCCTTGAGAGGATAATAACCGGCGCCGGCTTCGTTCAGGAGGCCGTTTTAAGGGACGAGGTGAGAAGAAACACGGGATTCTGTGATTCAGGGCTTTTCTCGATGCTTTCATATGAATATCCGGCCTATAACGTCTGCTTTGTGCCTTTCGAGCGCGGAGTCGCCATGATCGGAGGCGGAAAGGATTATATTGACAGGGTAAAGCTCTTCCATTACGGCCAGAAGATCGAAAATGACAGGTTTGCGGAGAACGTTGCAGGGGGCCTTGGACTCCTTGAGGAATCCGGCGGACTTGCCCGAAATGACGGCAGATATGCCATAGACGCTGAACAGATGGAATATCTTCCCGAAGAAGTCGGCAGGGCCACGCTTCAGCTCGCAGAATACTTTTCGAGCAGCAGATCCGGGTTTGACGTTAACGTTAAGTTCAATCAGGGCACTGATTTCCAGAGAGAAGTCTGGCATGCCCTTTGCAGCATACCGTACGGTGCTACCAGGAGCTATGAGGATATAGCTTTGAAGCTTACCGGCGGAGACAAGACAAAAGCAAGAAAGATAACGAGGGCGGTAGGTGCCGCATGCGGAGACAATCCGGTAGCCGTGATAGTCCCGTGCCACCGCGTAATCGGTAAGGACGGAAGCATCGTGGGTTATTCAGCAGGCATCGACATCAAGGACTATCTGCTGCTCCATGAGAGCTTCACGGCAGTAACTCCCCTCGGTTTCAAGGAGGCATGACATATGGCAAAACATGACAAGAGTTCGGTAGGGATATCAACGATACTCAATCCCGTACCGGTGGTAATGGTCTCATGCGCGGGAAAAGACATTTCAGACAGCGCGCAAAGGCCCAACATTATGACTGTTGCCTGGGCAGGCACGGTTAATTCCGAACCGCCCATGGTATCTGTCAGCATCCGCAAATCAAGGCATTCCCATAAGCTGATCTCTGAAACGGGAGAATTCGTAGTAAACCTCGTTTCCAAGTCTCTTTGCAAGCCTTGTGATTACTGCGGCGTGCGTTCCGGAGCTGATGAAGACAAGTTCGCCAAGTGCGGACTCACTCCCGTTAAGGCAGAAGGCCTTGAATACGCTTATGCGATCAAGGAAGCCCCCGTATCTATTTCATGCAAGGTAAAGAGCGTTACCGAACTCGGATCACACGACATGTTCATCGGCGAGATAGTGGCTGTCACTGCTGATTCCTATCTTACTGATGACAAGGGAAGGCTCTGCCTCGACAACGCAAGACTCGTTGCCTATAACCACGGTGAATACTTCCTTTTGGGCGAAAAACTCGGATTCTTCGGCTATTCCGTGGCTTCTGAAGAAGTACTGAAGAAAAGGATGGGCAAATAATGAAGTTCAAAGGCATTAGCAAGGCGTTTTCGGGAAAGTTCATTCACTTCTACAAGGCTGAATACGAGACTGAAAAGGGCAACACCAAGGTCTATGAGATGATCTCCAGAGACGGTGACATCCAGGGGCTTGAAAACGGCATAAAGAACGACAAGTGCGATGCAGTGGTGCTGATAATGACCACTCCCGATAATAAAAAGATCCTTCTGAATAGGGAATTCCGCATGGCCGTGGGTGATTTTGCTTACAATTTCCCGGCTGGCCTGATCGATCCAGGCGAAGACCCCGTAGAGGCAGCGAGAAGAGAGCTTTGGGAAGAGACGGGACTTAAGCTCGAGAAGATCGACGAAGTGCTTCCGGTAAGCTATTCAGCGATCGGGATCACCAACGAGAAGAGCTGCTGTGTCATTGGTACCGCATCCGGAGAATTTGCCCCGAGCACGTCCGATGAGGAAGAGATTGAAGCCGGCTGGTATGACAGGGAGCAGGTGAAAGAGCTTCTCAAGGGAGGCTCGTTTGCAGCCAGAACGCAGGCATTCTGCTGGTGGTGGGCAAAGCAGGAATAACCGCCTGCCATTCGCAAAGAAGATTGACTAATGTTTGGCCTGAAAAGCATTTACATTTCGGGCCAATTTATTTATTATTCTAATGTTTGAAATCTTTACCCAAAGGAGATTAATTATGGATATTTCACCGCTTCAGAAAGCCAGATACGAGTATCAGCCCAAGCTTCCGGGCATGCTCAG
>JAEEGL010758045.1_pt1 | contig 12921 bp, 13 predicted proteins | sample 9134231 | NCBI WGS metagenome assembly JAEEGL01 (sample SAMN16246548, study PRJNA631951) | gut metagenome | biome: gut microbiome; feature: rumen; material: fiber-attached | host: Bos | place: Iran: Karaj | collected 2018-10 | reverse complement strand
CTTGCCGCTGCCGTTCTCGCCGAGCAGGGAAAGTATCTCGCCTTTATAGATATCGAGCGTGACGTCCTTGTTTGCGGTTATCCGCCCGAAAACCTTGGTAATGCCCTTTAAGCTGACCGCGACCTCGCGCCCGCGGGCGTCGGCCCTGCGCACTTCGGATCCGCTGACGACCGCATCGGATTTCGGGGCGCTGTGAAGCGCGCTCGATATGCTCTTGACGGAGCTGCTTATCTCATCCGGAACGGTTTGATGCTTGCTTTCGTTCAATCCCTTGCCCTCCTTTTTAAAAGCCCAAAAGCCTTCGGGCGGGAGCGGTTTTGTTTCGCTTCGCCCGACGGCACGGGAATACTGTAAAATTATATCGCAATCGGCGGGATTTGTCTATATTCGTTTAAGTATTTCGACAAGGAAAAATGAAGAAGCTCCGGAACGTGTTCCGAAGCTTCCGTTTTCAAAAGAATGCTTTTTCTATCCCGCGGAGACGTTATGCCCCGCACTTCATCCGCCGCATAAGGCCCGGCCTCATATCGAGCCCGGAAAAGACCGCCCGATGATCACAGCCCGAAAACAGGCGTCGGGATCTTGTCGGTATATGTCTTTTTGACGAGATTCAGATACTTTCCTTCCGCCGCGTCGACCTTGACGTAATATTCGAGCGGACCGGCATAATACTTTTTGTATCCCTCGTACTCCTTATAAAGCGTAAAGGGCGCTCCCGCGGTCTCGCAGGTCTCCTCCCTCTTCGTGTCATAGAAGAGGTATCCTTCATCGCTCGATGCTAAAATGTACTGCGGTTCATCCTTGCCGTTATAAACGTACTCCGCCTTGAAATTCTTGCCGCCGTATCCCCAGTCCTTCAGCAGGGCTTCCACTTTGGCCGTTTCTTCCTCCGTGGGAACGGGGTCGTTTCCCTCCCCTTCCTTCGCGGTTTTTTTCTCGCAGCCCGTCAAAAGCGCAAACAGCATCATAACGGCCATAAACAGCATTATCGTTTTTTTCATTTTTCCGTCCTCCTTATTATTTGGATCATCAATGAACTCTGCATTATTCTCCCGGTAACGTGAAACGATCAGCATAGATGTTCACAATTATTATTTTATCATATGTTGATTTTTTTACAACCCCATATTATGCAGCATTAATCCTTTTTCTGTTTTTTCATTCCCCAAAGCCCCGATCCGGAGCTTTAAAAATGTTTCTTTAAAACTCCTTCGTTTTCTGTTATAATGGGATATCATAATAATCGATCATTTTCGGAGGCATTATGGAAAAGATCAAATCGAGCCGAGCCGCGAGCTTCGTCGCTGCCGCGCTCATCTACATCATCGCGGCGGCGGTCGGCGTCGCAGTTTACATGGCGCTGCCTTTTGAATTCTGGCTGAACCTGCTTATAGCGGATGTCGCCGCCACGGCAGTCACGTTCATATTCAGCCTGATAATGAAAAACGCCTCGGTCTACGACCCCTACTGGAGCGTACAGCCGATGGTGATACTTGCGCTCTTCGCGGCCTACCGCGGGGTATCGTGGCCCTCGCTTTTCCCGCTCACAGCGGTCGTTTTCTGGGGCGTTCGCCTGACGGCAAACTGGGCGTACTCCTTCCGCGGCTTCGATCACGAGGACTGGCGCTACGAGCTCCTCCGCGAGAGGACGGGCAAGCTCTATCCGCTCGTAAACTTCTTCGGCATACACATGACGCCGACGCTCATAGTTTACGCCTGCACCCTGCCCGCCGTATTCCTCTTCAAGACCGAATGTGCGCTTCGCCCGATCTGCCTCGTATTCTTCCTCGTTTCGATAGGCGCCGCCGTGCTCCAGCTCGCTGCCGACGTGCAGATGCATAAATTCCACCGCTCCGGCAAACGCGGCATAAACGATACCGGCCTTTGGAAATACGCAAGGCACCCCAACTACCTGGGCGAGATACTGATGTGGTGGGGGATCGGCCTTTACAGCGTTTTCGCCATGATGGACAAATGGTATCTGCTTGCCGGCGCGCTTTTAAATACGCTCCTCTTCGTATTCGTCAGCATACCCATGATGGAGGAACGCCAGTCGAAAAAGCCCGGCTTCAAGGCTTATAAGAAGCGCACCCGCCTGCTGCTGCCGATAAAGAAGAACGATCGATAGACCTTATCGGGAACGATCCGGCTCAACTAAAACAGAAAAAGCATGGCGCGGGAGCCCGGCTCCCGCATCATGCTTTTATTATGCAGTCACGGGGATCGTATGATCCCCTATAATTATCTTTCGAAAAGAATTCCTGCGGCTCGTCAGGCGGCCTTCTTTTTCCGGAACGCCTTGTTTATCCCGTACGCCGCCGCGAAAACGAGGAACGCGGCGATGGTGTATCCCACGAGATACAGGCAGAGGAATACCGGCCAGGGCACCCTGCCCCATATGGAGGAAAGCAGGGGCAGCGTGGATCTGAACAGCGGGGAGATATAGTACATATTGAAGGTCTCGTCGGTGAATTTCGGGACGATCATATCGAGCGCAAGCGCCGTTCCGACCATTATGAGGAAAACGGGTATGCCCGCAAGGAAGCGCTTCAGGTTGATATCCTTCCTGTAATAGACCATGAAGAACATGCCGAGCATCACCTGCGAACCGTGCCATACCATGGTCTGGATATCTATGCCGATGGTGGGAACGAACACGTCCCCGGGGTAGAACATTACCGCGAGCCCCGCAAAGAACACGTAAAACGACATGAACGATACCGTCGCCTTGCGGATGACGCTCCCCTCCTTTGAAAGGAATATGAAGGGCAGTATGTATATGGGCGCGGAGCAGAGCTGGAACGGGAACGCATACCATTGATAATCCCAATAGGGCTGCCCGCCGTTATAGTTGAACGAGAAGTTGATCTGCTTATACGTTTCGAAGAGTATCAGTATGACCCACGTGATAAAGCAGATCCTTCTGAAAGTCTTATCCTTCGCGTTCTTCGCGGTAAGGCAGAGTATTATCGTCACCGCGATGACTATCGCGAACGCGGCAAGATGGAACGGCCCGTACGAAGCAGGCGTTTCCATTTTAGCGTCAAGGTAATTCAGGAATTCATACATTGTGAGAAGCTCCTTTCGTTAAACCTTGTATATTATATCCCGTCCGCGCGGCGCTGTCAATCCCGCGAGAATACGCAAAAGCGGCGCGGGAAAACGCCGCGACCGCGGACGCCGCGGGCATAAACGTAACGAGGTATAAATACCTCGCCACCTGCACCGGCGCGGCGATATCCGGCCTCGGCGGGCTCTACTACGTTATGGATTAAATCAAGGGCACATGGGCGAACGACGGCAATATCGAAGCCCTCGGCTGGCTCGCCGTCGCGCTCGTAATATTTGCGACGTGGAAGCCGCTTCGCTCCATCCGGGGCGCTTATCTCTTCGGCGCGCTCTACTGGCTCTATAACTTCATACCGGGCCTTTCAAGGAGCATGCAGGAGATATTCAAGATGCTTCCCTATGTAGTCACGATACTCGTCCTCATCTCCGTTTCTCTCAGAAGAAAGCGCGAGAATCATCCCCCGTCCTCGCTGGGGCTCTCCTATTTCAGAGAGGACAGGCAGCACAGCGAAAATAGCCCGGAAAGCTTACGCTTTCCGGGCTATTTTCGTGAGAGCGGGGGGATCGAAGGCCAATCGGATGTTCAGCTCCTCGAACACTTCTCCGCGTCGATGGCCAGTACGAACATGAGCGCCATGAGCGCGTCGTTGGGATCGCGAACGTCGATGGTATAATGATCAGTCCAATGGAAGAGCTCCTTTGAGACGTTGGCGGCGACGCTCCCGTCGGCGTTCTTTATGACGTAGTCCCACTCGAGGAAATTCCCCTCCGCGCTCCAGCCGTTGACGTCGATCTCATAGCGCGGGCGAAATATCGAGAAGAACTCCCGCCGTATCCGGCCGACGCATTCGTCGCCTATGTATAGCTCAAACGTGGGAGTTAACGTGAAGACCTTTTCCTTGACCGTGCCGAGGAAATATCCGTCCGCGTCGCAGATATTGAGCTTATGCCCCCAGGAGAGCTGCCCCTTCACCGTGAAGACGGTATTGCCCTCCCGGTCGAAGATATCGTAGCTGTCGAACCAGGAGAAGAAGCGCTGTTTGAATAAAAGCCTCATTTGGCCGCCTTTACTGATCTTCGCCTATAAAATAGCTGCCGTAGGTCTCCTCGATATACGCCTTCGCTTCCGCATAGAGCTCCGGATAAGACTTGCCCGTGCTTTCCTCGACGGGAACGTCGTTGACGTAATCGAGCACGATATGCTCCTCGCCGTATTCCTGAAACACGTATTCCAGCACCGTGATCGCCTGGTAATACGAGAGGCCGTTGCCGTCCACGGACTTATCGCCGGACGGCAGCCTTCGTATGGCGGCCAGGGGCTCGTCGTAGGCGACCGGCGTGCGCTCGACGTCCGAATAAAGTATCGACGCGATACCGTAGGCGAGCTCGAACGCGTGAACGTCGTCATGCTCGGTGTATTTGGGGGACCGCAGATCGTTGTAGAGCGCCCAGAAGCACTTGTGGAAGCGCATGTCGGTCTCTGTGATATCGCTCCCCGAGGCCGCTTTTATCAGCTCGAGATACTCGTCGAACCCGCGGGATACCTTGTCGGGCGCGAACAGATCGCTTGTGATGTCAAGGCTGAAGTAGTCCGCAAGGCTCTCGCTCATCCAGTACTGGGACACGGCTATCCTCGAATCCGCCTCGAGCGTGAGGTGTACGAGCTCATGCGCCGTGCCCGAGCGCCAGGCGAGATAGATCGTATTATTGTCAAGTCTCGAGTACGAGCCGTACATCGATTCGACTATCACTATCTCGATATCCTCGGAGACGTTTTTCAGCGCGTGCTCGTAGATCGACGGCGTCTCGGCCCGTATCTTGTCGAGTATGCGGTCGCGTGCCGTCAGAAGATTACAAACGAATGCGTAAAGCTCGTCCGCCGTCGTCGCCCAGCCGTTCTCCTTGACGGAGACGGTGAAATTCTCCACGCGGATCTCGCAGAGATAACCCATGTTCATCCTGAACGTCATCCGACAGGCCCTTGCGTTCCCCTCCGGGAGGGCGAACTGCGATACTCCGAGATGATCGAGCCATTCGGGAAGATAAGCTTCAGTGTTCTCCGCCGCCCTGAAGGCGTCGAAGCCCTTCTCGGAGATGATGAACGAGGCGAGGCTCAGCGCAGTCTTCTTTGCGAAGAACGTCTGCTCCTCTCCGGCGAGCTGCGGCTCGAAGTGGAGGGGGGAGCACGAGGCGGTCAGCGCGTTTTCGGGATCGGAATAGAACTCCCGAAGCACCGCGTCGTCGAGCTCACCGAAGACGTATCCTGCAAGGCCGCTCTTCTGCCACGGGGCGTTAAGCTCCCACGCCGCGCCGACGAGCGGCTCGACGTACGCGCCGGAATCGATATCGCCGCGGGTGCATACGACACTCGTCCCATAGCCCGCGGGGACGTCGCCCATCGTGTTCTTTACGACATAAACGTTGAAGTGCGCGGGCTCCGTACCGATGCGTGAAACAGCTTCATCCACCGTTGGGGAGATCAGCCCGACGAGCTCGCGCAGGGCGGCCTCCTCGTAGATCGTGTCGGCCATGTGGAGCGTGAAGCGGCCCGCGTCCACCGCGTGCGTTCTGAACGAGACGAGATACCCTTCCTCGGAGGGGTGTGAGCTCTCGAAGATCTCGGGCAGGGGCTCCTTGGCTTCGGGAGCATAGGTAAAGGAAGCGTCCTGCAGCGCTTCCTTTCCGCCGCAGGCGCAGAGCGCAAAGGCGGCAAGCATTATTATAAGAGTGAATATCGTTTTTTTCATAGTTATGCGATCTCGGATCTGGGCTTCCCGAGTATTTCGGAATACACCATGCCCTGCGCCAGCGGCGGGAGCTTTGCGATCCTTGCCAAAGCGCGCTTCGCGTTTTCTGCCGCGGCGGCCTCGCGCTCGATGCGCTCGTCCTCATCCGCGAGCCTGCGTCCCAGCCTTCCCGCGACCGAAGCCTCGGTGCGGTTCCGGAACTGCGTCACGCCCTCGTGGAAGCCGTCGTGTATGGAGCCTCCGCCGCAATCGTCGTCCGCATGTGCGACGACGGGCTTCTCTTTATTGAGATTGCTCTCCATGACGCGCTTCTCAAGGGGACGGCGCTCGCCAAGCGATGCGGCGGGCGCAGCGGCGGTTTGAGTGAGCTGCTTTGCCTGCTCCACAAGGCGCTTTGCCTGGTTCTCAAGCAGCTTGCGCTTGAGCTCTTCCTGCCTTGCGCGGCGCTGCTCTTCGGTCTCGCGGGGGGCTCCCTTATAGCCGGGAGCTCCCTCGCGCGGAGTCATAACGGGCCGGGGCTGCTGCCTTGTCTGCACAGCCTTCTTTTTGGAGGCGCCGACAACGGCGCCGATAATACTGATAATGATCCACAGTACGACGAATACTTCCATTATTTCACCGCCTTTCCGATCGTACTCAGGCGGCAGCCGTTAGGCGTTGGTTTCGGTAGTGGTCTTGCCGATGGCCTCGCGCATATCGGTATCGGCCATCATGTTCTTCATGCGATAGTAATCCATGATGCCGAGGTTGCCGTTGCGGAACGCCTCCGCCATAGCCTTGGGGACCTCTGCCTCGGCCTCGATAACACGGGCGCGCATGCCCTGTACCTCGGCCTTGTTCTCCTGCTCCTGAGCGATAGCCATAGCCCTGCGCTCCTCGGCCTTCGCCTGAGCGATGCGCTTGTCGGCCTCGGCCTGGTCGGTCTGGAGCTTTGCGCCTACGTTCACGCCGACGTCTACGTCCGCGATATCGATGGAGAGTATCTCGAAAGCGGTGCCCGCGTCAAGGCCCTTGCCGAGCACGGTCTGGGAGATGAGGTCGGGGTTCTCGAGAACGTCCTTATGGGATACGGAGGAACCGATGGTGGTAACGATACCTTCGCCTACACGGGCGATGATGGTCTCCTCGCCTGCGCCGCCGACGAGACGGTCGATATTGGCTCTTACGGTGACCTTCGCCTTAGCGCGAAGCTCGATACCGTCCTTGGCGATAGCCGCGATGACGGGGGTCTCGATCACGCGGGGGTTAACGCTCATCTGCACGGCGGTGAGAACGTCACGGCCGGCAAGGTCGATCGCGCAGGCCTTCTCGAAATCGAGGGGGATGCCCGCGCGCTGAGCGGCGATAAGGGCGTTTGCAACGCGGTCTACGTTACCGCCCGCCAGGTAGTGAGCTTCCATTTTATTGATGGAGAGCGAGAGACCGGCCTTCGTGGCCTTTATGAGGGGGTTGATTATCCTTGCGGGACGAACCTTCCTGATCTTCATACCGATCAGGGTGAAGAGACCTACCCTGACGCCGGACGCCGCGGCGCTGATCCACAGCCCGAGGGGTACGAATGAGAAGAAGATGATGATCAGGCAAAGCACGCCGATCACGATCGCAACGATCGCGGGGGCCTGTATTGCCATTAGAGTCAAGTTGTTGAGAATGCCGGTCATATTGGGCTCCTTTCTTTTATTAAAAAATAATTTTAATCAGTTTGACCATAAGGTATACGGCGGCTATCAGCACCGGGATACCTATTATTATAATTATCCAATCGCGCCGAACCGTTTTTTTATCGGCCCGGGGCGCGGGCTCGGGGCTGTTTTCGGGCTCGTTGACCCCGCATTTGGGGCAGGCGTCAAGCACGCTCGAATAGAATATGTGACACTTCCTGCAGTATCTCATGCGCGCTTGACGAGCACCTTCATGCCGTCTATGCTTTCAACAACGATATCCGCGTCCTTGTCGATGAACTCGGCGCAGGAGACTACGTCCACGCGCTTGCCGTCGATCTCGGCGATGCCGCTGGGACGCAGCGCGGTGACCGTGCGGCCGTTCTTGCCGACGAGCTCCTTCATCTTCTCATCGAAGAGCTCGGTCGAGCCCGCGTCGATGGAGGTGTTGAGCACCACGGGGGATTTGGAGAGCTTGCCCTTCAGCGCGGATTTCATGATGAGCGCCGCCAGTATCGCAAGAAGCACCACCACTATGAGCAGCGAGAACATTGCCCCCATGAGGGTCTCCGAACCGATCACGAGGCCTGCGATAAGGGCGATGCCGCCGGAAACGCCTGCCGCGCCGAACCCGGGGATCATCATCTCCACCACAATAAGTATCATTCCAATAACCACAAGTACTATTCCGCCGATATTGTTCGCCCATGCGGACGCCCATTCGGAGAAGAAGCCTGCAGCCAGCATCAACGGGATCATATTGAACGCTCCTTCCGGGCGGGATGTTACCGCCCAATTCTTTTCGTCGGATATATTTTATGTTATTCCGGCGCTCATATCAATATGGAACGTGTAAAGCGTTTGTAAAGAATGTGTAAAATAAAAACCCGTTTCGGCCGTTTCAAAACACGTTATTGCTAACGGCCTTTCAATATGGTATAATGATTGAATCAAATCAAGGAGGCGCACCATGAATTCGAATTCCTGGGAAGTAAGCTGCAGGAGCAACAAGAAGATCAAGCTCAGCGTATCCATCGGGCACTTCGCCACCAGTCACAGCCACATCGATCACTACATGGGCTTTACGGATATGCGCACGAACTGCCACATGGCAAGGCTCTGCGCCGATGAGATCGCAAAGTTCTACACTCACTCCAAACCGGTCGATACCATCATCTGCCTCGAATACACGCAGGTCATCGGCTCGTACGTGGCCGAGATACTTACGGAGCCGGGCTCCAGGGGCGTTAACGAGAGGCATCAGATCTACGTCGTCACGCCCGAATCGAACTCCTCCGGTCAGCTCGTTTTCTCCGGCGATATACAGAGCCTTGTCGCGAACCGCTCGATACTCGTGCTCATCTCCACCGTTTCCACCGGCAGGAGCCTTGAACGCGCTCTTGAATGTATCAACTATTACGGCGGTCACCTTGTAGGCGTAGCGGCGCTGTTCTCCGCGGTAGACAAGGCGGCGGGCGTTGAGATCCGCACCCTGTTCTCGCCCGACGACGTTCCCGATTATCATTCCTACCAGTCCTCCGAATGCCCCTATTGCCAGCGCGGCAGAAAGCTGGACGGGCTCGTCAACGCAGCCGGATACACAAGAATATAGTTTTGCCCTGCCGTGCGCAGAAGGATCTGTGCGCTCACCGCATGGTTCTTTCGGGCAGCGGCAGTTTACGGGGGTTTTAAATGAACGTATTACAGCAGAGGATCGTCGCTGAAGGCCGCGTCCTTCCCGGCGATATCATAAAGGTCGACGGGTTTATGAACCACCGCGTCGACGTAAAGCTCATGCGCGAGCTGGCAAAGGATATCAGCGCGCATTTCGCGGGCAAGGAGATCACAAAGGTCATGACCGTTGAGGCAAGCGGCATACCCATGGCGACCATAACCGCCGATGAGCTCGGGGTGCCTCTCGTATTTGCCAAAAAGGCCAAGTCCGACAACATCGAGGGCGGCCTCGTCAAATCCGAGATATTCTCCTACACTTATAAGAAAAAGGTGACTCTTATCGTTTCCGCCGAGTGGATCGGCCCGGATGATAAGGTGCTCATAGTCGATGATTTCATGGCCAACGGCGAAGCGATGCGCGGTCTGGTGGATATCATCTCCCAGGTCGGAGCCGAGCTCGTAGGCGTGGCGATCGCCATCGAAAAGGGCTTCCAGGGCGGCGGCGACAGGCTGCGCGCAAAGGGTATCGACGTTTACTCCCTTGCGATAATCGAGCATGCCGAACCCGGCCGCATAGAGTTCAGGGAATAACGACTGCGATCAAATAACGCCCCGCTTAAAGCAAGGCTCGTTAGGGATGCGTTCGTGGTCACTTTCCGAGTTAATATGTAAAAAAGCATGATACAGGGATCGTTTCCTGAATCATGCTTTTATTCTGCAATAACGGGGATCATGATCCGCGTACCGCGGATATCCACCCCGCTTGGTTTTTCGCTTTCGCTCAAAACCACTCCCCCCTCAAAGGGGGAAGCGCGCTGGCCCGCGCGGCTCGCTTTGCTCGCAAGACTGGCGTCGCAACGTTCTTCGTATCCCTAAGTTGCCCCGCTTAAACCGGGGCGTTATTCATTTGTCCGCGTACGGATATCATCAGTTCTTTTTCTTCTTTTTGTTTGCGGCTATGATGATCACGATAACGGCCGCAACGGCGATTATGATTATCAGCCAGATGAATATGCACAGGCCGAGAGGCTGCGGGCAGAAATGGCAGATCGGGCAGCTCTTTTTTTCTGCTGCGCTCTGGCTCTCGCCCGTGCTCGGCTCTCCCGTATCCGGTTGTCCCTCTTCGGTTGCGCCGGGATCGGTGCTGTAGTTGATATCGTCCGTCCCGAAGGAGATGGTCTTCGACCAGTCGGAGTAAATACAATCGTCAAAGTACTCCGGATGATCGTATCTGTAACGGCAGCGCAGCTCTATGATGCTGTCCTTCGGAATGTTCGGACGGGCCTCGTTCGCAAGATTGAACAGCGCGGATTCCATTTCGCCGGCTTTGATTATCCAGTCGCCCTGAAGCTCGGTGAATTCCTCATCGCCCTTTACCCGCGCCCAGACCTCAACGACTATACTGCCGCCGAACGCCTCGACCCTTGTCGCGTCCTCCATGAGCTTATCGGGAACGGTGAGCGTGAAGGCGACTATCGGATTGCCGTTGAACTCCTTGTCGGTCATGCGAAGACCGGTAATAACGGGCGCTTCGAGATCGGCCTTGGTCAGCGGCTCAAAGCTCTCGGATTCCTTCCCTACGCTCGTAATATCAGACCACTCGGAGAAATAAAACCTGTCCGGCTCGCCGTCGACCCTGACGGTCACGACGAAGCGCGCGCGGAAATACATGGTATGCTCGGAATAATCGATATAAAGCACGCCTTCATCCTCGTCGTAAGTGTACTGCTCGGGCCTTAACTGATCCTTCACGCCGGGCATGTGCGTTTCGGGATTGCCATACCAGCGGTCGTCATTCGGCACGCCGCGCGTTATCCACATATCCTGCACCGTTTCGGTCGCGTTGGTCAGGCCGCCGTCGACCACGTCCCACTCGCTCCAGCGCGGGTTGCCTTCGCTGTCATGTCCGAGGCCGAAATACTCGTCCCCGTCCCAGTACTTCGTGTAATGCCAGCCGGAAACGCTGTCGTTTACGTCGTCGAGCGCCCAGTCGATCTGTACGTTCATCCAGATATCGTCGCAGCCTATCTCCTCCATGAACTGATCGATGGTGCCGTCCAGATGGGCGTTTTCCATGTTTTTGAAAAACGTCGTCATTTCGTTGCTTAAACTGTACGTGATGATCGTCGTGGTGGGGGAATCGTCGCCTTCGGCCCACACCGCCGTAACGTAGGCGGGCGCCGTGAGCTCAAACGGCAGGCCGCTTTCCTCCGCCGAAGCTATCGTTATGCACGACAGCAGCAGAATGCACGCGATCGCGGCGGAAAGTATCTTTTTTATCATAATAGTTGCGCCTCCTTGTTTATTCCGCGATGTATGTTTATATAATATACCGACGAAGCGTCTTTGTCAATATAATAAAAGAAACGCGCTGCCCTTTTTGCATTGACCGGCGCCGCCCTCCTGTGTTATAATCAACAACAAATCAAGAGCCGCCTTATCGCGCTCGGTTGCTGTTTTGCAACAGGAAAGGAAAAACATGGAAAGGATCGTTATACTCGATTTCGGCGCGCAGTACAATCAGCTTATCGCGCGGCGCGTGCGTGAGCAGGGAGTATTTTCGGAGCTGCTGCCGCCCATGTCCTCCGTTGAGAGGATAAAGGGCGAAGGGCTTTCGGGCGTCATACTCTCCGGCAGTCCGGACAGCGTCTATTCCGAGGAGGGCCGCAAGTGCCTCCCCGAGGTGTTTTCGCTCGGCGTGCCGGTGCTTGGCATATGCTACGGCATGCAGCTCATGACCTATATGCTCGGCGGCATGGTGGAAAAGGCGCCCGTCCGCGAATATGCGGGCGTGCACGCCTGTTTTGAAAGCTCGCCGCTGTTCCTCGATATGCCCGATTCCACGGTCTGGATGAGCCATAACGATATGGTCACCCGTATGCCGGAGGGCTTCAGGGCAATATCCCATACCGCGGACTGCCCCATCGCCGCCATGCAGAACGACGAGAAGCGCCTCTTCGCGGTGCAGTTCCATCCGGAGGTAGCCCATACCGAATACTGCGCGAAGTTCTTCAATAATTTCGTGCACGGCGTATGCGGCTGCAGGGGCGGCTGGAGCCCCGAAGGGCTCGTTGACGAGATAGTCGCGAACATCAAAAAGCAGGTCGGCGAACGCAGGGTGGTCGCCTGTCTCTCCGGCGGGGTCGATTCCTCCGTCGCGGCGGCGCTCGTTTCAAGAGCTGTGGGCGACAGGCTCACCTGCATTTTCGTCGATCACGGCCTCCTGAGAAAGAACGAGGCCGAGGAGGTCATGCACTTCTACCGTGAGAATATGGGCCTCAACGTAATAGAGGTCGACGCGAAGGAGTATTTCCTTTCGCAGCTCGCGGGAGTCACCGAGCCCGAAAAAAAGCGCAAGATAATCGGCGAAAGCTTCGTCCGCGTGTTCGAGCGCGAGGCAAAGAAGATAGGCGGCGCGGAGCTTTTGCTCCAGGGCACCATTTACCCCGACGTGATCGAATCCGGCACGGGCGGCGCTTCCGTCATAAAGAGCCATCATAACGTCGGCGGTCTGCCCGAGAAGTTCGGCTTTGAGCTTCTTGAGCCCCTCCGTCCCTTCTTCAAGGACGAGGTCCGCGCGATAGGCGAAGCCCTCGGTATGCCGAAGGAGCTCGTCTGGCGTCAGCCCTTCCCCGGCCCCGGCCTCGGCATCCGCGTGCTGGGCGACATAACCGAGGAGAAGCTCTCCATACTCCGCGAATCCGACTGGATCCTCCGCGATGAGATCAAAAAGGCCGGCATGGACCGCGAGATCTGGCAGTACTTCACCG
>JAEEGL015466731.1_pt1 | contig 12922 bp, 11 predicted proteins | sample 9134231 | NCBI WGS metagenome assembly JAEEGL01 (sample SAMN16246548, study PRJNA631951) | gut metagenome | biome: gut microbiome; feature: rumen; material: fiber-attached | host: Bos | place: Iran: Karaj | collected 2018-10 | reverse complement strand
TGATTTCCAGCGTAGGAATAATTCTTACATCCCCAATTATGCTAGTTACTGCTATACTTATCCACAATTATGATGGTGGACCAGTATTTTATAAACAGACCCGCTGCACTATCGGTGGAAAAGAATACAAAATTATGAAGTTCCGCTCAATGATCACTGATGCGGAAAAGGATGGAAAAGCTCGCTTAGCTAGTGTGAACGATGACAGAATCACACCGATTGGTCATTTTATTCGTGCCACTCGTATCGATGAGCTACCACAGTTTTTCAATATTTTCAAAGGTGAGATGTCTGTAGTTGGACCACGTCCAGAGCGTCCTGAAATTATTGCAGAATATATTAAGGAGGTTCCTGAGTTTGCATTCCGCACCCATGTAAAGGCAGGTCTTACAGGCTATGCCCAGGTTTATGGAAAGTACAATACCACCTCCTACGACAAGTTGAAGCTGGATATGATTTACTGCGAGAAATGCAGTGTGCTTCTTGACATCCAGCTCATTCTTATGACTCTGCGTGTCATCTTCACAAAGGACGCAACTGAAGGCGTAGAAGAAGGTGCTACCAATGCCAACGTACACTAAATATGCCGCATGTTACGTTAACAAAAAATACATTCTCTTCCGGTGACTAACATGTCACTCTCCAGAGAAGTATTATTTTGTTAACTACATGCTCAGTATACAAATAGCTCGTAGGTAACAATGTAATTCCTCTCTGTAATGAACATGGTAGTGAATGGAAGAGAGCGGATTCATTGTTAGCGTAACGAGCGAGAGAGAGAATAAGACATGAAAAATGCATTGATGCACGCTCACACGGCGTACATGGTAACGCAATTTAATATAGATAACATAAAGATACTTCAAGAGTTGGGATACAAAGTGGATGTGGCTTGTTGTTGGCAGGATGATGACAGCGCAGTGAGTCCGGAGGCTTTGAAGGAGCGAAGAAAACGACTTGATGACCTAGGCTGCCGAGTAATAGAAACAGCGAGTCTTAGAAAGATTTTTAATTTTAAGGAGCTAAGAAAAGCATATCATCAGTTAAAGACAGAGGTTGAGACAAACCGTTATGAGATTGTCCACACCCAGTCGCCAATTGGAGGAGTTGTCTGCAGGCTGGCATGCCGAAGGGCTAGAAAGCTCTATGGAACAAAGGTAATATACGCTGCCCATGGATTTCATTTTTTCAAGGGAGCTCCACTTAAGAACTGGCTAGTGTTTTACAATGTGGAAAAGTGGTGTGCAAAATTCACTGACGTGTTGATAACTATCAACAAGGAGGATTATGAAAATGCAAAATCTTTCCCAGCAGAAAAAGTGGTGTATGTACCAGGGGCAGGTGTAAATACAAATAAGTTTGTGGCAAGCGAAGGTGCGCGCCAAAAAATCCGTGCAGAGCTGGGCATAGATGATGACACAATCGTGCTACTTTCCGTAGGGGAGCTGATTCCACGTAAGAATCACATGGAAGTGTTTAGGGCACTGAAGATGATGAAGGAAAAGGGAATCCTTGAGGATGCGGGAAGTGATGATAGGATTCAGCCAAAGTACAAGCTTAAGTATTTGATTGCTGGTCGAGGAAAGATTCAGACTGAACTTGAGGAGGCAATCGCCCACTTAGGATTAAGTGACTATGTGGAGATGCTTGGCTTTAGAAGTGATGTGGCAGATGTTTTTGCAGCAAGTGATATCTATGTATTCCCTTCACATCAGGAAGGTTTGCCAGTGGCCCTTATGGAGGCCATGTCTGTAGGAATGCCTGTAGTTTGCAGCAGGATTCGTGGTAACACAGACTTAATAGAAGACGGCGTTGGAGGTTATTTATTTGACTCCAAGGACGCGGGCACACTTGTTAATGCCCTCAACAAAGCCCTTTCAGACACCGACGTGCGTCGTGCCGAAATGGGAGCCATCAACGTAGCGACCATGAAAAACTTTGACATACAAACCGTAAATAATGTAATGAAACAGATATATAGTGGACTGTAGTGAATTTTTAGATGAACAATCTGTTTACAAAAATACTAGATAACAAAATGTATTTAACAAGCTATTAGTTCTCTGAAAATGACATTCTAGTCATTGGAAGAGAATCTAATGCTTGTTAAAGTAACATTTTGTGGGAGAAGGATTGTTAGTGACAGATTGTGGACTAGGAGTGCTATGATAGTTTTACATGTTTCTAAGTCAAGTACATATTCTGGTATGGAGAATGTAGCAATAAACATTATGAAGTCTATGCCAGAGGATATTCGTTGTGTTTATTTAACTGCTACTGGTGCAGTGGAAACGAAGCTTTTGGAGCACAATATTGAGTACATTGGTGTGGAGAAGGTGGATGAGAAGGTTATAAAGGATGTTATTGCTGAAGTGAAGCCTGACATTATCCATGCCTATGAATACGATTGCAGCCTCATGTGTACAAAGGTGACAGACGAAATTCCTATCGTGAGTCATCTGTATTCTATGCCTAGATGGGTGCAGAAAATCGGACCTAAATCTGTTATTTATGGCGGAGCCTGCAAGGCATTTGCAAAAATAATTCTGCCTAGCGAAAAGGTTCAGGAGGGTGCCTGGTTCAGGGATAAAATGGTGGGAAAGACTGCCGTCCTTGGCATTCCATTTAATGCAGTTTCTGTATTTGAAAAGGGTTATATTGCCGGCACAGAAATGACTAAAGAAAAGCTGGAGAAATATAAGTCAGACCTTCTTTTTGTGGGATATCTCACTGACGACAAAAATCCTTATGAATTTGTGAGACTTGTGGGAGAGGTAAAGAAGACTCATCCAGATATTAAGGCGATTATGGTTGGCGGAGGAGACTTGGGGGCAGAATGCCTTTCACTCATTGGAAAGCTTGGTCTTATGGACAATGTAAAAATGGTTGGAATGCAGTACAATCCATACATTTACATGAACCAGACTAAGATGCTGGTGGTCCCTTCCAAATTTGAGGGATTTGGACTTGCAGCCGTTGAAGCTATGGCTTTCGGAAAGCCAGTTATCGCTAGCAAGGTTGGCGGATTTAATGAGACCGTGGACGACAGTTGCGGAAAGATTTGCGGAACAGACAAAAAGCCATACGACAGGGAGGCTTTTATTTCAAATATAAATGAGCTTTTGGACAATAGTGAGATTTATCGTATGAAGTCCGAAGGCGCTAGAAAACGTGCCAAAGAGCTTAACAACTTTGACACATATATGGAAGAAGTAATCAAGATTTATGAGGATATTTACAACTCTACTAAACAAGCTTAAAAGTGCCGATTTTATACTAGTTACAATTTCAACAGTGGCTTGCTCGGCAATGTCTTTTATTTTTAGTGTATATTCAAAATCGATTGTAGCTACAACACCTATGGGTATTTATAGCACCTGTTTAATTGTTCAGACATACATGAATTACGCCCAGTTTGGTGTGCTAAATGCCTATAACAGAGACTATCCACAGGCTCTTGGAAGAAAGGATTTTGATAATGCAGGCAAGCTGAAGAATACGGCAATGACTTTCATGCTCCTGATTTATCTGTTGATATTTGTATTATTTGAAGCCTGGGTAGCATTAGCTTATAGGGGACAGATTGGTGTAAATGAATATCAAACTTACTACGCTTTCGGATATGCCATGTGTCCGATTATGATTCTGCTGAAGAGCTTTGACGACATGGCAAACGCTACTGCAAGAATGAATGGCGAGTACAATAAATCTGCTGTTATAGGATTTATTAGAACTGTTCTTGCATTAGGAATAGGCGTTGTTGCCTTAAAGGCCTTCGGTTACTATGGTCTTTATGGAATGACACTTTCATCGGCAATTCTTGGCATTATTCTTTTTTACAAGGAATCCTTTAAGGGAGCAAGACTTGATTTTGATTTTTCATATATGAAGGTGATGATTTTAGGAGGACTTCCTCTTCTTATCAATAGCCTGATTTGGACTATCGTTCAAAATGTTGACAAGCATGTAATTCTTACATTTATAGATACTGAAGCTCTTGGTGTGTATTCGGTTCCAACTATGGGATTTACCACCATGGTACTGATCCCACAGACTATTTCTCAAGTGTTTTACATAAAGGTATCGCATCTGTATGGAGCCCATCAGGATGAAAAAGAACTGCTTTCAAAGGCTGGTTATTTTACCAGCATTACTGCAGCTATTTCTGGGGCGGCCTGCGTAATGGTATTTTATATCATGCCTATTTTTGTTCAGCATTTCATGCCTGCTTATACAAATGGTAATGCAGCCACACAGATTCTTATCATTGGTGTTGCTATTTATTCCACCACCATGCTCTTCGGAAACATTTTCAGTGTATTAAAGCTAAACAAATCACTGATTGCAAACTCAGTGGCACTGTGTATTTTTAACGTGATTTTTTCTAGCGCACTGGTGCTCTTTGTGGAGAGAAGCATTAACATGGTTGCCATCGGAACAGGTCTTTCCTATGCCCTGTATTCATTGCTTTTGATTGTAAAGCTTTCAAAGAAATTTGATTATTCTATGATGAAGCTGTTTACATCCAGCTGGTTGCCTCTTCTTGCAATTGTGATTCCAGGAGTGGCTTTCTACATGCTGATTGACAACATATACGTAGCCGCGGGGCTGGCTTTGTTTACCATATTAGTGGTATGTGGTATACTTCTTAGGTTAAAACTAAAAGAACGAGGATAGCGTAATGCTGAATTTATGTTTCATGGCAAGAAGGCCATTTGATGATTTATCGCCTTCAATATACAAGGACATTAGGAAAAATCATGATCCTGAGGCGCGAGGTATTTTTATCACCTGTGACTGCAAGGAATCAAAATATATCAGAGACAAATTTGAAGAGGGTGATAGTCAGGTTATCATCTGTGAAATCTCGGAGTTTATGAATGCTCACTGGGATGAGTTCACCCTTGAGAAGCTTGTTGAATATGAAAAGAAATATGATGCTTCCCCAATTTGGAAGTACATTTATGCAGATAGATTTTTGGTCTACAGAGGCTATGAGTACTGTGTTCAGACAGCCTGTGGCTTGTTCGCTTTTTGGGAGCATGTGTTTACCACTTATGATGTAGACTTTTATTATGACGAGGTTATTGCTACACTTCTTACATATATCGCATATTTGGTAGGTCAAAAGGTTGGAACCCATTACTATTCGGCACTTTTGATGCGCTCGGTAGGAATGGACTTAACACATCATTACATCTTAAATGACCCATTTGAGATGATGTACGACATGCCAGAGGATTATGCTACAAGGGAGTACACTCCTGAGCAGCTGAAGCGGGCCGAGGATTTCCTTTCTGGATTTGAGGAGAAGCATTCTAAGCCAGCATTCATGCAGTTTTCGGGAAAGAAGCCAAAATGGAAGGCTAGATTTTTCATTCTTCCACTTTTCTGGGTGAGACAGAGATTTTTCAATCCTCACACTAGGGATAAAGGCTCTTATCTTTACTACAAAGCATACGAGCGCACCATGGAGCAGATTTTATTCTACTTCAGATATCAGGCTAGCAAGAAATATTACAAAAAGCCTGACATGACAAAGAAGTTTATTTATTATCCACTGCATCTTCAGCCAGAGGCATCCACCTTGGTATGTGCACAGAAATATGAGAAGCAGTTATACTTTTTGGATAATTTGGCAAAGTCTATTCCGGCTGATACAGTTATTTATGCTAAGGAGCATTATTCATTCCTTGGCTGCCGTGATAATAATTTCTACAAGGCTCTTAAGGAGTATCCAAACATTGTGCTTATTAATCCATGGGAGGATAGCTTCGAGCTTATTGAGAAGAGTGAGTGCGTAGCCACACTTACAGGAACTGCAGGTATTGAGGCAATGCTGCTTCGTCATCCTGTTATTATGGGTGGAAACGCTCTTTATGAGAATGCACCGGGTGTAATGCACATAGACGATATTTACGAAAACTATGAGTCTGCAATGGCTAGTTGGAAGAAGCCAGAGCGTGAGGAAGTAATCAAGTATTTGGCTGCATATTTAAGCTGCGCTCGCGAGGGTAACACCTACGCTATGAGTGACGCCCGTCTGGAAGAGGACAATGTAGCGTTAGTTGCGAAATCAATGTATGCGTACTTTAAAGAGCAAAAATCATGTAACAATGATTAATACTCTGAAAGATACATCTAGTGGCTGTAAGAGTATTTAATTATTGTTACAGTAGATTTTTGGAAATACAGTGGAGGTTATAGATTGATGAGTAAGGTTTTAGTTACAGGTTCAGATGGATTTATTGGTTCTCATCTGGTAGAAGAACTAGTTAAAAAGGGCTATGAAGTAAGAGCTTTTGTTTACTATAATTCGTTCAATAATTGGGGATGGCTCGATACCCTCCCAAAGGACATTATGGACCATGTGGAGGTTTTCGCAGGAGATGTTCGTGACCCTAATGGCGTTCGCGAATCTATGAAGGGTGTGGATGCAGTATTCCATCTTGCAGCCCTCATTGCTATTCCTTTTTCATATCACAGTCCAGATGCTTATGTAGATACAAATATCAAGGGTACTTTGAATGTGCTTCAGGCAGCTCGCGACCTTGGTACTCGCGTGCTTGTTACATCTACTTCAGAGGTTTATGGAACAGCCCAGTATGTGCCAATCGATGAGAAGCACCCTTATCAAGGACAGTCACCATATTCTGCTACCAAGATTGGTGCAGACAGACTAGCTGAGTCATTTTATCGTTCCTTTGATTTGCCTGTTACAATCGTGCGTCCATTCAATACTTTCGGACCACGTCAGTCAGCTCGTGCGGTTATTCCTACAATCATCACACAGCTTCTTGCTGGCAAGGAAGAAATCAAGCTTGGTTCACTTACACCAACTCGCGATTTCAACTATGTAAAGGATACTGCCAATGGATTTATCGCAATGTACGAAAGCGATAAGACCATTGGACAGGAAATTAATATAGCAACTCAGAAGGAAATCTCAATCGGTCAGCTGGCTGAGGAGCTTATCCGCCAGATTAATCCAAATGCAAAGATTATCTGCGATGAGGATCGTCTCCGCCCAGAGAAGTCTGAGGTAAACCGTCTTCTCGGTTCCAACGAGAAAATCCTTCAGCTCACAGACTGGAGACCGCAGTACACTTTCGAACAGGGTCTCGCCGAAACCATAGCGTTCTTGCGAGAGAACCTTGATAAGTACAAGGTAGATATTTATAACATATAATAATTTGATGAGTACAAAACAGATAACATAAACAATACACAAGACCTTCATTGTCCCATCCCTACTTAGATGGCACAAAGTGGCATCTTATGTAGGGCAATGAGGACAATATGAGCGAAAGCGTGTCTGTGTATGTTTATGGTAGCTGTTGTAGTACGGAGTAGAGGAATTTGTTATGTCAGATGAATTTATTGCTTTATCAGTGCCTAACCTCAAGGGGAATGAGCTTAAGTATGTTACGGATGCAGTGGAGACTGAGTGGGTATCCACCGCAGGTCCTTATGTTACAGATTTTGAAAAGAAGCTTGCAGAATATGTAAAGATGCCAGCTGCTGTCAGCACACAGAATGGTACTTCAGCGCTTCATGTGAGCTTGCTTCTTTGCGGCGTCACAAGAGAGGATGAAGTAATTGTTCCTACTCTTACATTCATCGCTGCAGTTAATCCTACAAAGTACATTGGTGCAGAACCAGTGTTTATGGATTGTGATGATAGCCTTTGCATGGACCCAGTGAAGTTACAGAAGTTCTGCGAGACTGAGTGCGACTTTACAGATGGAAAACTGATTGATAGACAGACAGGTCGTCATATCAAGGTCATGGTTGTGGTTCATGTATTTGGAAACATGGCTGATATGGAAGCCATTATGGATATTGCTTCGAAGTATAATATCAGGGTAATTGAGGATGCTACTGAGGCTCTTGGTACATATTACACTGAAGGTCGCTACGCTGGTAAATTCGCTGGAACAATTGGCGATTTCGGTTGCTATTCTTTCAACGGAAACAAGATTATCACCACAGGTGGTGGTGGCATGATCGTTGCTAAGGATCCAGAGGAGCTTGCTCATGCAAAGCATCTTACCACACAGGCTAAGGCTGATCAGGCTAATTTCATCCATGATGAAATCGGCTTCAATTATAGAATGACAAATCTTCAGGCAGCCCTGGGACTTGCTCAGCTTGAACAGCTTGAGGATTTCATCAAGACAAAGGAAGCAAACTATCACCAGTACAAGGAAGCCATTGATCAGATGGATGGTCTTCATGTTCAGGATTTCCGCGAGGGAATTCGCAGTAATTACTGGTTCTATTCAGTAGTATTCGAAAATGATGAGACAGGTCGTGATCGCCTTATCGAGGAGCTGAAGGAGAATCATATCCAGTCACGCCCTATTTGGGGATTGATTTCAGACCAGCTTCCATACGAGGGTTCACGCACTTTTGAATTAGAGAAGGCACCATGGTACTGGAAGCGTGTTGTTAACGTACCATGCTCAACAAACCTTACTAGAGAAGGCGTTGACCGGGTAATTGATGTAATAAAATCATTTAGATAAACAAAATTCAATTAACAATGATTTGTACTCTGAAAGTGACATCTAGTCACTGGAAGAGTATCAATTATTGTTAATGTAGAATTTTGTGGAGAGTATAATGGAAAATGTATTAATACACGAGGAAGAGTCAATTTTACAAGCCATGCGCACCTTTGATGAAAGCGGAAGAAAGACTGCTTTTATTGTTGATGAGGACAATAGGCTTTTGGCTGCGGTTTCAGAGGGGGATGTACGTCGTTTTATTCTTGCAGGCGGTGACTTAAATGATGCTGTAAAAAAGATTGCGAATTATAAGCCTCGCAGTCTCAAAGAGGATGAAAAGGATGATGCGTATGATTACCTACGTCGCCACAACATCCAGGGTCTTCCAATTGTAGATGAAAATGGTGTGGTAATTGATACTGTTTTCTGGAGCGAGAACAATCTCACAAAGCACAGCAGCCTTTCAGTGCCTGTAGTTATGATGGCTGGAGGTAAGGGCACACGTCTTTATCCATACACCCGTATTCTTCCAAAGCCACTTATTCCAGTTGGGGAAAAGCCAATTGCAGAGCTTATTATGGATAGCTTTGCCGAGTATGGCATTGACAGGATGTTTATGATTGTTAACCACAAGAAGAACATGATTAAGTCCTACTTTAGCGAGGTTGAAAAGGAATATGACATTCAGTTTATAGACGAGGACAAGCCTTTAGGAACGGGCGGTGGATTGTCACTTCTTAGAGGAAAGATTGACGAGTCCTTCATTCTTACAAACTGCGATATTTTGATTGAGGAGGATTACTCCAAGATTTATGAGCACCATAAAAAGGAAGGCAATGCCATCACTATGGTTTGCTCACTTAGAAATTTCCAGATTGCCTATGGCGTTGTCGAATTTGGTGAGCATGGAAATATCATTGATATGAAAGAAAAGCCAGAGTTTAGCTTTTTCACAAACACTGGCATTTACATAGTAGAGCCTGAAGTCATCGAATACATTAAGGATGACGAGGTTATCGGTTTCCCAGATATAATTAATCGTCTTAAGGACGATGGTAAAAAGGTTGGCGTGTATCCAATCAATGAGAATACTTGGATGGACATGGGTCAGCTGGATGAACTTAGCAAAATGGAAAGCCGTTTGAGAGGCAAGTAGGAATAGTTGAGAGGATAATTAGTTGGAAAAAATTAAGAGCTTTTTTTATCCGATGAGCAAGGATAAAGCGATGAACATCGTTGCGGTATTGGTTGCTGCGGCGGGAATTATATTTTCAATTGCCTTCTTTGCAATAAATTGTTTTAACAGAGCAAAATCACTTCACTACAATATGTATTTTGGTGTAATCCTAGTGATGATGATAGCCTTAACCGCATATTTGCTATGGCTTTTTCTTAGCAATAGGGAGTGGAAATATACCAGGGTTTACGTGATTCTCACTTTGGGATGGAGCATTTGCATGCAGTTTGTAATGCCACCTATTTCCGGCGCGGACGAGGTACATCATTTCTATAGTGCGTATCACTGCTCAAACATTTACATGGGAATAAAGGACCATGATTATGACACTACACCTGGTAGTGAGCCAAACTGGATAGAGGGAACCACATATTCTATGATGCGTGCAGAGGAGTACTTCAAGCTCCCTTACATTGACGTAACCTTCCCGTACCAGTACCAGATACTTGCTGATGCCAACTGGTTTCACACGGATGATAATTCAAAAGAACTGGTGCAATGTTATATAAAGCCTACTCAGGCAAGGCGATATCTGCTTTCTGGATTGGGCATTGCAATAGCCAGATGGCTAGGCTTTGGATTTTCTGGGCTTGTTTTTATGGGGCGCTTTGTAAACAGTATAACCCTTGTAATTGCAGGCTGGTTCTGCATTAAGCTACTACCAGTTGGAAAGCTTCAATTACTTATGTTTTCACTGTTTCCAACCATATTACAGCTGTGTGGCTCATATTCTTATGACAACATGAGTATCCTGTTTTCACTGATACTTCTCACAGTTTGCCTGTTCCTTAGTCAGGAGAATGTGAGACTGCATTCATGGTACATTTACCTTATAGCAGCTATCCTTGTTATCCTTATACCTAACAAGATGGTTTATACACTCTTTGGAGTCTGGTTTTTTGTTATTCCACTTAAAAAATGGTGGACAGATGTAGCCTTAAGCAAAAAGTGGTATGAATATGTGCTGGGCGGAGGATTTATTTTAGGTGCAATCCTGGCCGTAATGAAAATGTACGGAAAGTATTCTTACATCCTTTACGATCAGTTTGTGCTGACTGGCAATCATGCAATGATTGAGACTGATGATACAAGAGCCGCATATACATTGTATGATGTGGCTGCGGATCCTCTTGGAACTGCCAAGTTTGTTTGGGAAGGAATCAAGGTTGATTTCTGGTACAATATCAATCACGTTATAGGTAAGCAGCTTGGTCATGTTATGCTAAATGCAGAGGTTCCTATGGCATGTATTGTTGTGATGTTGATAGTTCTGATAGTTGGACTGATTGTTGGCAAGGGTAACAGAATTAAAAATTGGCAGAAGGTTGTTATCGGACTTGGTTTATTAATATGTTTAGTTGCCATTTTTGCAGGCTGTCTGGTTCGTTTTACACCTTTGGAAGGAAGCCAGCGCGTGCAGATTTCTTACAGATATCTGATACCGATTTACATGGCAATGTGCATAGGCTTAGGCACAGATGAAAAGGAAAACAAAAAGGCACTTTCTCTGGTATTGATTCAGAATGTGGCTCTGATGTTTTCAATGTGCGGAGTGATTTACTTCCTTCTCCATTTGAGAGATGGTATGGAGGTTCCAGAGTTACTTCATCAGATAGGCTATTAATTGAAATAGGTTGTAATTAGTGAGGAGATAAATATGACAAGAGAAGAAGTATTTGAGACATTAACTGAGATTTTCAGAGATGTTTTTGATGACGATGAAATTGAGCTTACAGATGCTACAACAGCTGATGATATTGAGGATTGGGATTCTTTGGAGCAGATTAACCTTGTGGTTGCCTGCGAGAAGAAGTTCAACGTGAAGTTTGACATGAAAGAAATCCAGGCTCTCAAGAACGTAGGCGAGATGGTTGATACAATTTTAGGAAAAGTAAACTAATGAATACATATACATTTGAAGAACTAAGTGTTGGAATGAGCGAGTCATTCAGCGTGAAGATTACTCCAGAGATGCTAGAGGCTTTTAAAGGCATCACAGGAGATGTGAATCCGCTTCACAATGATGAGAAATTTGCAAAGTCTAAGGGGCATCCAGGTAGGGTAGCTTATGGTATGCTGACAGCAAGCTTTCTTTCCACCTTGGCTGGGGTATATATTCCAGGTGAGCGAAGCCTGATTCAGCAGGTTGAGACAAAGTTTGCAAGTCCAGTTTATATAGGTGATGAACTGACAGTTAAAGGTGAAATTACTGAGCTTGTGGAGAGCGTTCAGCGCTTGGAACTGAAGGTGACTATTTCTAATCAGAATGGTAAAAAAGTCCTTAGGGGCAAAATGCAGATATTGGTAGTTTAAGTTTAAGAGGTCGTAACGACCTCTTAATGTGCAATTGGAGAAAATGTAGATGAGAGAAAACAAGACATTATTTGTGACAGGAGCATCCTCAGAGTTAGGCTGCGCCCTGATTGATATGGTGGCTGACAATTACGACGTAATCGTTGCTCATTACCGCAGTAGCGTTGATAGACTACTTCCCTTGGAGGAAAAGCTTGGTTCAAAGCTAATGTTAGTGCAGGCTGATTTTTCAGATGCTACATCAGTAAGAAAGATGCTCGACTTCTTAAATGAAAGAAAAATCAAGCCTGACCATATTGTACACATGGCTGCGCTTCCTATGGAAAATAAGCAGTTCAGAAAACAGGATTGGTGCAACTTCGCTGAGAATATCGAGACGGATTTACATCCAATAGTTGATATCTTGGGTGAGTTTCTTCCTGCAATGAGCAAGCAGAAATACGGAAAGGTAGTCTTTATGCTTACCTCTTGCACAGTTGGTATGCCACCAAAGTTTACTACGGTGTATACCACTGCAAAGTATGCCATTCTCGGCTTGATGAAATCCCTTGCAGCAGAATACGCAGATAAGGGAATCACAGTAAATGGTGTTAGCCCAGAAATGATTGATACTCGCTTCCTTAAAGACTTGCCGGATCTTATCAAAGAAATGAACGCAAGCACCATGCCTCAGGGAGCTATCCTGACAGTGCAGCAGGTGGTACCTACACTAGCCTTTCTCCTCTCAGATGGGGCAGACATGATTAGTGGTCAGAATATCGCTATTACGGATGGAAAAGCGTAGAAATAGTTGGAGTTTATATGATTGAAAAAGTTAAGAATTATTTGATAGCTAGAAAGACTGATGAATGGGCATTTTGGT
>JAEEGL014613782.1_pt1 | contig 12922 bp, 4 predicted proteins | sample 9134231 | NCBI WGS metagenome assembly JAEEGL01 (sample SAMN16246548, study PRJNA631951) | gut metagenome | biome: gut microbiome; feature: rumen; material: fiber-attached | host: Bos | place: Iran: Karaj | collected 2018-10 | reverse complement strand
TTGTAACTCTTCAATTACTCTTTTACGATTAAACATCGTTTTAACAAATCCATTCTTATAAGCATCTTGAACTATATTATCCATATAATTCTTAACACCAGGATATAATTCATAATACTTATCAATAAACTCTTTAGCTTCTTTAGGACTTATCTCTAAGTTTTCTCCTAAACCAAATCCACTTATTCCATAAACGATACCAAAGATTACTGCTTTAGCTGTCTTTCTTTGTTGTTTACTTACTTCTTCCATTGGAATTCCGTAAATATCAGCAGCTACTCTTGTATGAATATCTTCATCTCGCTTGAATGCTTCTTGTAATTCCTTAGAACCACTTATATGAGCAAGTACTCTAAGTTCCATTTGCGAATAATCAGCACTTAAGAATTCATCATATTCTGGTAAAAATGCTTTTCTAATTTTTCTTCCTTCTTCATCTCTTGCTGGTATATTTTGTAAGTTAGGCTCTACAGAAGATAATCTTCCTGTTCTCGTTAAGTTTTGTTTATAAATAGTATGAATCTTGCCATCTTCTTTAATGAAATTAGCTAATCCTTCTAAGTAAGTATTCTTAATCTTACTTACTCCTCTATATTCCAAAATCATCTTTATAATCGGATGTTTATCTGCTAATTTATTTAAAACACTAACATCTGTTTTATAACCTGTCTTCGTTTTCTTAGCTCCTGGCAATCCTAATTTTTCAAATAGTATTACACCTAATTGTTTAGGACTACTAATATTAAATTCTTCTCCAGCTAATTCATAAATGCCTTTTTCAATTTCTTTTAAACGAGCATCCATTTCAACTTCCATCTCTTTTAAAACAGAAGCATCACATTTAACTCCATCAGCTTCCATACTAGCAAGAACACTTACTAATGGCATTTCAATATCGTTAAATAAATCTAACATTTCTTCATTTTTTAAATCTTCACTATAATGCTTTTGCGTATCATAAATAAATCTGGCTTTCAAAACAATATCTTTCTTATCAAAACCATCTTTCAAACTTTGTGAATAGAATTTAACTTCACAACCGTTATTATTCATTAAATAAGCTATATCATCTTTTGTATTAATATTTAAAAGATACGCTGCTATCATTGCATCATAATTACTCTTTAGTTCTAAACCCTCTTTTTTCAAAAGAACAATATTTTTCTTTTGATCAAATGTATAAATTTCCTTAGTATTTAATAAATCTATAACATCTTCTATTACTGTATTAGCTACAAAATAATTGTTTTTACTATCACAAATACCCATACCAACAATATTTCCATCATGATAGTTTTCTAAATCACATTCAATATAAATTGATATCTTATCTTCAAGCTTATCTAAATCATCTACACTACTGACATTTTTAAACTTAATATCATTTTCTGCTGGTGTTGATGATTCAACATTCTTCTTTATAAATGAATAGAACTCTAATTCTTCGTAAATTCTATTTAACTCTATTAGATCTGGTCCATCATATTTAACATCATCCAAATTAACATTTAATGGAACATCTTTATAAATAGTTGCAATCTCTTTACTAATAAAAGCATTTTCTTTATCTTCAATCAATTTTTCTTTTACTTTGCCTTTAATATCTTCAATATGTTCATAAATATCTTCAATATCAGTATATTCTTTTAAAAGATTAATTGCTGTCTTATCGCCAATTCCTTTAACTCCAGGTATATTATCTGATGGATCTCCAGCTAAAGCTTTATAATCGATAATATGAATTGGTTCAAAGCCCCAATCTTCTTTAAAAGTCTTTTCGTTATATCTTATATAATCTTTTTGCTTTAATAATTTAACATCTACTTCCGGGCTAATTAATTGCAATAAATCTTTATCTGAACTAATAATCGTTCCATCATAATCAGGATCTTCTTCACAATACTTAGCAAAAGTACCAATAATATCATCCGCTTCATATGGTTCTAACTCAAAATACTTAATACCCATAGCGTTTAAAATATCTCTGGCAATTGGCATTTGCATCTTAAGTTCATCTGGAGTAGCTTGTCTTCCTTCCTTATAGGTTTCATATTTTTGTTTTCTAAAATTTTTACCTACATCGAAAGCAACCATTACATATTCAGGTTTCTCTTCACTAATAATCTTATTCATCATACCAACAAAGCCATATAAAGCATTAGTTGGGAATCCCTTACTATTCTTCATTACATTTCCAGTATAAGCTGTAGCATAATAACTTCTAAACATTAGATTATTACCATCTACTAAGATTACTTTTTTCATGAATATCACCTACTAATTATTATACCAAATTTATTCATGTTTTTCGCTCAAATCAACAAAAAAAGAGAAATTATTTTCTCTTTTCGCATTCTTTTATAAAATATTCAAAAATATAATTAAATTGTGGTAGGACTTCAGGATGAAATTGAATACCCATCATAAAACGATCATCGTCTATATATTCAATTCCTTCTATCTCATCATCAAAAGATTTAATAGATACTCTAAACTTACTTCCTACTTCATCAATAACACAATGATGAATACTATTAACATCTATTTCTTCTTTACCAATTATCTTATACCATTTACTATCTTTATCGATATAATCTTTATGAACTGTTTCTTCGCTATTAGCTCTTAATACTTCAACTGGCCAATGACCATCTTTTTTCTTAATAATTCTTTTATCTTTTTCTATATTAACAGAATACATTGCCATTGTTTGCATACCCAAGCAAATTCCTAATACAGGAATCTTATGCTCATAACAATAATCCATAATATCTAAACTAAACTTAGTAACTCTTTCTCCTCCCGGGAAAATAACTCCATCCACAAGTTCCAAACTATCTTCTATAATTTCATCACTACAAACAGGAATCAAATAAGGAAGAGCACCGTTCTCAATTATTTTTTTAATATAATTGTTGCCAAAACGATAAGTATCGGCAAAACAATCATCTGTTAACATATAATTACTAGTAGCAACAATACCTATAATCATTTTTTTCATAATACCACCAAAAATAATATATCATAAATTATAAAATTATATAGATTATTTTCTAATAATATGCTATTATTTATTATAGAAAAGAGGTAAACAAAGTGAAGAATATTGACTTTAAAAAACTTTTAGTTTTAATCGTAATAATTGTAGTTGCAGTCCTAGCAATTATTGGTATTACTAAAATTGTAAAAAGCATAGGAGGGCCAAATAAAGAAACAGTTAAAACTGTTGAAGGCTTAGTAAATGATTACTTTGTAGATTTAAGTTATGGTAATTCATCAATCTATAATGGTAACGATTTATTATATGACAACGATAAAATTAGTTTTGCTGATTTAAATAAAGGAAGCGTTATTGAATTAGCAATTGATTACGCTACTAAAAATGATAAAGAATTACAAGTAAACGCTGCTGCTAGCGCATACTTCAAAAAGACTTACAAACAAGATGGTGTTGGATTTAACGCAAAAGTTGTTCAAGAAGCAGTTAAAGAATTATTTGGTGAAGAATTAGAATTGAAAACATACTTTGCTACTCCTTCATTCTTATATGACTATTATTATTTAGAAGAATTTGATGCATTCTTCAAAATGCGTTCTAAAACTCCTGATTTAAATAACGAAAACAACTTCATGAGTTATTATATTGTTGAAACTAAAGGTAACAAAAAAGCTCCTGAAACTGTAGTTGCTGTTGCATACGTTTATTACAACGGTTCAACTTATTCATTTGCAGCTGACAAGAATGGATCTAAGATTGTTGTTAGCAATGTAGATAAAAACGAATTCCCTAAAGATAAAGTCGATGAATTTACTAAATTCGTATTCAAAACTAAAAAGGTTGATAACCGTTACGTATTTGATAGTATAGAAAAAGTTAAGTAAGATTTAATCTTACTTTTTTCTTACAAAAAAAATAGCTAATCACTTAGCTATTTTTATATTGTACAATTTCTACATTATATCCAGCTTTTTCTAAACTTTTAGCAATACCCTTATCACCAACAATATGAGCTGCTCCAACTACTACAAAAGTATTTTTATCTTCTTTAAAATAGTTCTTTACAACAACAGCCATATTTTTATTTCTTTCATCTATTAATTCATTATTAAATGTTTCTAATTCTTTAAGAGAATCTCCGTATTTTTTTATTACTTCTTCTGGAACTTCGTCCCCTGTTTCACTAATAATCTCTGTTGGATCTCCTTTTAACCAACCATCGTATAAATCTTTTAATTCTTGAATTCCCTCTTCTTCATTTTCAATCATATATAAAATTAGTACTTCAAATAGTTTATCAGAATATCTACTAAACAAACCAAATTGATAATCAGATGATTCAACTTCTAAAATCTTTTTATTGTTCTTATGAGCATCATTTAAGAAATAAGCATCTATTCCTTTATTAGAATCTAAACCACTTTTATTGCCTACAGTAGTATTAACCAAACTGTAAAACATTACTGGTTTATACACTTCATATAAACTCATATAAGAATCGTTCTCTTTTAAATAATTAACTATTTTATTATAACTTTCTTCACTTAGATGATCTTTTAGTTTAGTTCCATCTAAATACATCATTCCTTTAACATCTTCTGCCATCTTGGAATAATCTTTTTGATAAGCTACTGTATCAAACTCTACTGCTAAATATTCACTTTCTTGATATGCATTCATTATTTCATCTCTCATCGGATAAGCTCTATCATCAGCCATATGAATACTACCAAAAAGATAGATTACTGTATCCGAGCCATCTTTAGTTACTTTATATAACAAAGGAGTTGCTTTATCGTCTTTATTTTTTTGCTTTTTTTCTTGTTTTTCTACTTGTTTAGTATCTTCTTCATCTTCTTCATATGTTTCTCTATTTAGAAAAAAGAATAAACCTAAACCAATTAATACTAAAACAATAATCCCAACCAAACTCCATATTAAGACCTTTTTCTTCTTCATATTATCACCAAAATAATTATAACAAAAAAAGTAATCAATTAGAATAAACTCAATTGATTACTTTCACTCATATTGTCAAGGCATCCCAAAGATTTAAGTTTTTCCATTGCACTAGTATTTACTTTACCTCTAGTACTCAAATCTTCTTGAGAAATAAATGGGCCTTCCTTACGTGCTTTAACAATTGCTTCTGCAACGTTATCACCAAGTCCATCTAATGCTCTAAATGGAATAATTAAACCTTTTTCGTCTTCTGTAATAACAAACTTCTTGCCATCACTCTTCTCTACATCAATATTTTTAAAATAGAATCCTCTTTCACACATTTCTAAACATATACATAAAGTTTCACGAGTATCTATTTCTTTATTAGATGCAGCATTTCCTTTTTCATCTATTTCATCTATCTTAGCTCTTATCGCATCAGCACCTTTTATCATTGAATCAATATCAAACTGATCACGACGAATTGAAAGATACGCGCAATAGTACCAAATAGGATGATGTACCTTAAACCATGCAATTCTAAATGCTGATGTAACATAAGCTGTAGCGTGTGCTTTAGGGAACATGTACTTAATCTTACGACAAGATTCAATATACCATTCTGGTATTCCTGCTTCGCGCATTGTTTTAGCATGTTCTGCCCAAGCAGCTGGATCTTTACTAGCTTTACCTTTACGAACAAATTCCATTATCTTAAATGCTTTAGCAGGTTTCATTCCCCACGCTATTAAGTTAACCATAATATCATCACGACAACCAATAACATTTTTAAATGGAACTTCTATCTTTCCTTCTGCATTTGGAGTACATAAATCTCTTGCATTACCTAACCATACATCTGTACCATGAGATAAACCTGATATTTTAATTAATTCGGCAAAGGTTGTTGGTTTAGTTTCCTCAAGCATTCCTAATAGGAAGTTAGTACCAAATTCTGGTACACCCAAAGTACCTGTTGGGCAATACTTCTTACCTTCTTTATCAACTGTACCACGCAACTTATATCTATCAACACCTAATATTTCAGGACCCGTAAATATCTTCATCGTATCTGGATCACCTAAATCAATTTTTGTAACATCCAAACCAGATAAATCTTGTAACATACGAAGTACTGTCGGATCATCGTGTCCTAGTATATCTAGTTTTAATAAATCTGCATCAATAGCATGATAATCAAAGTGTGTTGTACGCCATACAGATGTTGGATCATCAGCAGGATATTGGAATGGTGTAAAATCCCAAACATCTTTATATCCTGGAACTACTACAATACCTCCTGGATGTTGACCAGTTGTTCTCTTAACACCAGTACAACCAACAGCAATACGTTCAACTTCTGGTATTCTAACAAACGACTTAATAACACCTTTTTTCTTTAAATCATCTTTGCCATTTATACTTAGACCATAACTTTCAGCTTCTATCTTTAATTGATCATATAATCTTTCTTCAAAGAACCCTTGAACATAACCAAATGCTGTTTTATCAGCAACTGTACCAATTGTACCAGCACGATAAACATTATCAGTACCAAATAATACTTTTGTATATTCATGAGCACTAGCTTGATTATCACCAGAGAAGTTAAGGTCAATATCTGGAACCTTATCAGCATTAAATCCTAAGAATGTCGCAAATGGCATATCATTACCTTCATGAATCATTAATGTTCCACATTCAGGGCAATCTTTATTTGGTAAATCAAATCCAGATGCATATTCAATTGAATATGGTTCACCTTTTTCATTATTGAATTCTGAATGATGACACTTAGGACAATAATAATGCGCTGGTAAACCATTACATTCTGTAATACCCATCATTGATGCAACAAATGAAGAACCAACTGAACCTCGGGAACCAACTAAATAACCAGCATCATTAGAGTGTTTAACTAACTTTTGCGCGATTAAATAAATAACATCGAATCCACCACCGATGATTCCACCTAAAGCTGCTTTTGCATCCTCACGAATTTTTTCATCAGATAGTTCTGTTTCTGATTCCCTCTTTATTTTAGCCGCCATGATATCAACAACTGTATCATAACCACTAACAATTATATCGTGTAATAAAGCCGGGAATTCTTCATCTAGTCTTTCATCACTTAATCTAGGATGATCGATTTTTAATTTTTCTTTTACTAAATCTAAGATACCATCACCATAGAACTCTTGAGCAATTCGCTCTTCAATATTTCTTGGTAATGGATCCCCATACATACTATGAGCTTTTTCAAATACCATATTAATAGTTGTTTCTTGTGATTTTTCAATAATTGGTGAATATGGTTTATCAGGATAATCTACTACCTCAATTTCTTCTAACATATCAATAATCTTATTAGGATTAGTAACTACTATCTCATGAATTAAATCAGAATCATTTAAGAATTCAAACTCTTCTTTCATCTCTTTAGTAGTTCTAAAGAATTGATTTGGAATATGTCCTGGTGTTGGCATTTCACTATCAGTATAATTACCAACTAATTCATAAATACCATCTTTTTCTTTAACTATATTAGCTACAGTCAATTTACGTAATACTGTACTAATTGCTTTTAATTTTTCACCTTCACCATCTCTACCTCTAAATGATTCCTCGTCAGGATCATTTTTACTTACGGCATAAATATAAGAAATATTTAAAGCTGTAATTGGTATCTTTTTAATCTTATTTAAAACATAAATATACTTAAGAACTTTCTTTAATACATTATCAGTTTTAACCCCTTGCTCTTCACAAATATTAATAACTTTATTAATATTATCTGTATTTTTATTGACTTTTCTAGAACCACTTAAATATCTAGCTAATACATGTCTTCCTTTACCAGGAACATTTTGATTAACTATTATTTCTCTATATAATCTATCTTCCCTATTAATATTATGAACATCTCCAGTGGCTACTACTAACTTACCTAGTTTCTTAGCACATTTAATTATTTTTTCAATACATTTATATAAAGCATCAATATTATTAATATCATGTCCTCTTAATAAATGTGAATAATTCTCTGGTGGTTGAACTTCTATATAATCATAGAATTTCATCGCTTCCATTAATTTTTCCTCTGTACTAGTTTCTGCTAAATAGAATATTTCTCCATTTAAACATGCACTACCTACTAAAAGACCTTCTCTATTCTCTTCAATTAAATACCTAGGAATTCTAGCATTTCTTTGAATAAAATTCGTATTAGCATAACTAACTATCTTAAACAAATTCTTTAAACCAACATGATTCTTAGCAATAAAAGTAACATGCTTACCATTATCATATATATTAGCTAAGTGTTCCGTAAAAGTTTTACCTGGAATGTTCTCATACATTTGTAAACAATCTTCTTTACACCATTCAAACTTCCAACGATAATCCATATTACCAAACTTTTCAAATGGATAACCTAGTTTTTCATCAACTTCTTCGTCTTCACCAGGTAAGAATACATAATTCTTATAACTTGATAATTCAGCTATATGTTCTAACATTTTTGGATTATTCTTAAAACTAGTCTCCTCTAGTAATTTTAAATCATTTAAATCTGTTAATTTCTTAACTCCTTTAATTTGACTTAACATCTTATTAAAGATATAAGCTGTGTTTTCAGAGTCAACATCAGCACCATGGTGTTGTCCAACATAAACAACTAAAGTTAAAGTCTTCTCTCCAAATTCGTCATTAAACTTAATTTCAATATCATTTTCTGCTGGATGTAGTTTAACTTTATTATTAAAGTCTACTAACTCTATTCCTTCATTAGTTTTAACTTCTATTTTCACTTCTTCTGTTTTTGAAGCTTTATGAATCGTTTCCAAATGATAAATATTACGATACTTTTTAACCCTTTCCTCAGTAGCAATATCTATATCATAATATTCTTGTTTTTCTATTTTTAAAACTTCTTCACCATCTACTAAAATACTTGCAAATGCAATACCAACCTCAGGATCTATAATATCTCCTGTAGCTCCTGATTCATTAACTGTTTCTTCATCTTCGTCATCTGCTTCTCCAGTATCTATTCCATAGAATTTACCTAAAGCTTTTAAACTATGTTTCTTTAAATCTCTATTAATAACTCTTGATAACATCAAAGTATCAATAATTGGATTCTCTAACTCTCCTAAACCATACTTATAATAAGCCATATCAAGCATACTTTTATCGAAACGAGCATTATGAGCAACAAGTGGAAGATCTTCTATCCATTCTTTAAAACGTTTAGTAACATTTTCTTCGTTATCGGCATCCTTAACATCATCATCAGAGATATCTGTTACTCTTGTAATAGCTTCATCAATATGATGTCCAGGATTAATTAATTCATCAAAACGATCTACAACTTCACCATTATGAACTTTAACTCCACCTATTTCAATCATAGAATCCCCAAGACCAGCATTAAATCCTGTTGTTTCTGTATCGAATACAACAAAAGTATTACCTTCTATTTTATCTTTAGTTGGATTAAAGCAAACATTTAAATATGATTCGCACATTTCAAGTTCAGCCCCATAACCAGCCTTAAAAAATTTAAGATTTTTCTTTTCTTCTTCAGCTGCTGCTAGAATTTTTTCAGCTTCTGCGATTCCTTCTTCATTGCCAGATTCCTTGATTTCTTCTAATGACTTTTTCAAATCATCAATCTTAGCTTGCGCTGCTTTTTTAAGATCTTTATTGTAACTTGTAACTTCACCAAAGACATGTGGAAAAGACTGAACACAATCATGATCAGTTATTGCAATACCAGCATGTCCCCATTTCATTGCTTGTTTAACTAAAGCAACTTCATCACAAACTCCATCCATTTGTGACATCATCGTATGAGCGTGTAATTCAACACGTTTTTCTTCTTCTTGATCTTCTCTATTAAATGAAGGAGCTTCTTCTAATTCTTCATATCCTCTAAAGTTAAATACCAAATCATTAGCAAAAGTATCAAATCTAACTTGTCCTTTAAAACTATACCATTTGCCTTTCTTTAGTTCCTTGCTCTTATTATTAAAATCTTCTTCATCTTTAGCAAATGCTTTAGCTAAAATACTAGATGTATTATCTGTAATCTTCAAAGTTATTAAATATAAATCTCTACCATCTTTAGTTTTTAATTGCGTAAACTCTGAATCAAAAATACTCGCTTCTAAATGAACATTGTTTTCTTCTTGATTTATAGATTCAATACTTACTAAACCTTCTCTAGAATAATTAACCTTCTTCTTAGGAGTCCATCCTCCCTTAGCATTCGAATATTCAGCACCAGTTTGTTCCTCAATTACTATTTCTTTTTCTAAATCTGCTTGAATCTCTTCTTGAATCTTCTTTTCATTTTCTTCATTAATCGCTGTAGTAATTTCCATTTCATAGAAACCTAGTTCTACTAAGCCATCTACTAAACCTTTAATTTCTTTTTGTAAAATATCATATTCTTCACTTTTAGAATCTAATTCAATAATAATAAAATCATCATCAATACTAATATTTTTATTCTCTAACGATACTAAAGAAGGTCTTTTTACGATTAATTCTCCTAATAAAACCTTAAACGCTTCTAGAATATCTTCATCATTAATATCATTATAAATAAACGTAATATGACATTTATTCTTACCATTAATCCCCTTCTTAGCACATTTAGTAAGTTCTAAAGTAGCTACAGGATTAATTGGTTTATCATTTTCAATAAATACTTCAAATGATTCTTTTTTCTTATTCAAAACAACTCTAGATATAGAAGCATCGCCAAAATCATTATTAGTATCTTGAAAATTTATCGATGTAAAAAACTTTGCTAATTTCTCCTGCATACTACTTCTCTCCTTTTATAATTTTTCTATTGTACCAACTACTACTTGATACTTATCATTTCTTCTCGTAACTTGACCCTTAATTCTTACAAGATCTCCCTTACGACATTCTATTAAATATCTATTAGCTTTAGGAAATACTATAAAGTCTCCAGTACTAGTTTCATCACTTCCAGCAATGAATCCCATATCTTCACCTTTTTTAGTTTTAATCTTCCTAATGCTATCTATTATAACAACTGTCGTCACATATTTGTCAAAGAAATTCTTTATACCTTGCAACTTCATTATGCCTTCTTGATATTTTGAAGCTGGATGATTAGTTACATAATAACCGAAAGTCTCTAATTCTTTATTCATTAGTTCTGTTTCGTCAAACTCTTCACTAACTTCATAATTAGGTTTCATAACTAAAGATTCATCCAAATCTACACATAAACTAGCATAATCTAAAGCACTATCTATTGTTTTATATAGTGTTTTATGATTAATATCAAAATCTCTAAAGGCATCAGCATCAATTAATGCTTCAATTGTTTTTCTATTAACACTCTTACCATAAGTTCGAGCAACAAAATTAAAGAAATCTTTAAACTTACCATTTTCTCTTTCTTTAATTATATCTTCTACCGCTGCACCACCAACATTATGAATAGTATTAAGCGGTAATAATAAAGCTTTATCTTTAATTAAATATTCATCAGTACTTACATTAATATTAGGTTTAAATACTCTAATATCTTTTTTCTTAGCCTCATCAATATATTCTTTAGTTTTAACATCACTACCAATACTCATATTAAGTAGATTGGCTATAAAATATACTGGATAATTTGCTTTCAAATAAGCCATTTGATAGCCAATTAAAGCATATGATACTGAGTGTGCTTTATTAAATCCATAATCAGCAAACTTAATAATTAAATCATATACTTCTGAAGCTTTTTCTTTTGTATATCCATTTTTAGAAGCACGTTCAATAAATATTTCACGTTCACGTTCCATTACATCGTGTTTCTTTTTACTCATTGCACGACGAATATTATCCGCTTCTGCAAAAGTATAATTACCCATTTTAACTAACACTTGCATAATTTGTTCTTGATAAATCATAATTCCATATGTATCAGCAAGAATGTCTGAAAGCGATTCATCTGGGTAAACAACTTTTTCTTTTCCTTCTTTTCTTTTAATAAAAGTATCTATATTTTGCATTGGTCCTGGTCTAAACAAAGCCACTGCTGCAATTAAATCATTAAAAGTACTTGGTTTTAACTTACTCAAGAAATTTTTCATACCAGATGATTCATATTGGAATATTCCTTCTGTATCAACATTTAAGAATATTTTCATTGCATTCTTATCATCTAAAGGTATCTTATTTAAATCTAATTCCTCTTTAGTTTCTTTCTTAATTAAATCTAGTACATTTTGAATAATAGTTAGATTCCTTAAAGCCAAGAAATCCATTTTTAGAAGTCCTAACTCTTCCAAATATTCCATCGTTACACCAGTAAGTAACATATTATCATTAACACATATTGGTATTACATTATCTAACTCTTCTGATGATATAACAACACCTGCAGCATGCGTACCAATATATTTTTTTAATCCTTCAAGTTTCTTACTTATTTGATATAACTTCTTTATTTCACTATTGTTGTTAACATATTCATAAACATACTTATTTTTTAAATTATCTTCCAAATTCAAACGAGGATCTAACATATTACTTAAGCGATCAATAATACCATTATCAATATTTAAACACTTACCAACATCTCTAATAACAGCTCTAGCTCCTAAAGTACCAAAAGTAATAATATTAGCTACCTTAGTATTACCATATCTTTCTTTAACATAATCAACTACTTGATCTCTTTTTGTATATTCAAAATCAATATCAATATCAGGCATTGTTACTCTTTCTGGATTTAAAAATCTTTCAAATAACAAATCATACTTAATCGGATCAATATTTGTAATACCTAAAACATAACTAACTAAAGAACCAGCCGCAGATCCTCTTCCAGGACCCACTAAAATATCATGAGTTTTAGCAAATTTAACATAGTCATAAACAATTAAGAAATAATCAACAAAACCCATTTTCTTAATTACATTTAGTTCCATTTTTAATCTA
>JAEEGL012962575.1_pt1 | contig 12922 bp, 13 predicted proteins | sample 9134231 | NCBI WGS metagenome assembly JAEEGL01 (sample SAMN16246548, study PRJNA631951) | gut metagenome | biome: gut microbiome; feature: rumen; material: fiber-attached | host: Bos | place: Iran: Karaj | collected 2018-10 | reverse complement strand
TCAGGTCGACGACCTTGATGCCGGTCTCCAGGATCTCCGTATTGGAGGCCTGCTCGGCATAGGTGGGGGCCGGACGGTGGATGTCCCAGCGTTCGCAGTCCACGGGCGCGGGCTTCTCGTCCAGAGGCTCGCCCAGAACGCTGAAGATACGTCCCAGGGTCTGCGGACCCACGGGCACGTTGATGCAGCGGCCGGTATCCACGGCCTTCGCGCCGCGGACGAGACCGTCCGTGCTGCTCATGGCGATGCAGCGGACCACGTTGTCGCCGATATGCTGGGCGACCTCGACGACCAGCTTCTTGCCGTTGTTGTCGAGCTCCAGAGCGTTGAGCAGGGCGGGAAGCTCTCCGCCTTCAAAGCGGACGTCGACGACCGGTCCGATGATCTGCGAGACTCTGCCGACGCGCTGTTCGGTGGTGTTTTCCTTTTCCAAATCAAGCCGCCTCTTTTCTATCCTAAACTATTACTCATTCCACGGTGCCGCCGATGATCTCGGTCAGCTCCTGGGTGATGGCGCCCTGTCTGGCGCGGTTGTACTCCAGATTGAGTTGATTCACCATCTCGGTGGCGTTCTTATAAGCGGAATCCATCGCCATACGCCGGGCGGAGAGCTCACTGGTGAAGCTCTCCCTCACCGCGCCGTAGATCATACCGCCCAGATAATCCGGGATGATGGTATCCGCCACGGCGGCGACACTGGGCTCAAACAGGACGCTCTCATCCCGGATGTCCTCATCCTTTCGGATCGGCAGGAGCGTGATGGTGTCCGTGAACTGGGAGAGGATATTGCGGTGCCGGGTATAAATCAGCACGACCTCGTCGATCCGGCCTCTGGCATAGCGGTCCGCCAGCCGGCGGCCCAGATCGGTGCAGCTCTCCAGTGAGATCTTTTCCACGGAGGGGAAGTCCCGGGTGCCGACCCGATATCCCTTGCTGCTGAAGTAATCCATACACTTCTTGCCGATGGGCAGAACCACGCAGTCGCGTTCGCGGCTGCCGATGATGCTGACCGCCAGCTTGAAGATATTGTTGTTGTAGCCGCCGGCCAGACCGCGGTCGCCGGCGATCACGACGAAACACGTCCGCTTGATCTCACGGGGCGCGGTATAGACGGAATCTTCGCCGGCTGCGGCCAGAGGCGGGATGGCGTCCCGCATGGCGTTGAAATAGCTTCTGGCATTCTCCATGGCGATGGTGGCGTTTTTCAGCTTGGAGGCCGCCACGATCTCCATGGCCTTGGTCAGATGCCGGGTGGAGCTGACACTTTTGATGCGGTTTTTCAGTTTTTTGGTGTTGTTGGCTCCCACGCAGCTTCAGCTCCTTCTGTTTATTCGGCTTCCTCTGCCTCTTTCGCTTCCGCTTCGGGCTCGTCCGGCAGATCCTCGTCGAAGTTCTCCGGCTCGGGCGCCTCCTCCGGTGCGCCGCGCTCGACGGTGATACCCTGCAGGAAGGAAGCGGTGAACCACTCGATGGCCTCCTTGAGTTCCTCCTGCTCCGTATCGCCATAGAGACCGTCGGCCATCCGCTTGAGCAGGGTGCCGTGCTCCATGGTCATGTAGAAGTAGAGCTCCTCCTCATACCGGGCGATGTCCCGGACCTCCACGTCCTTGAGATAGTTGTTGACCGCCGCATAGATGATGGCCACCTGACAGCCGACGGCGACGGGCTTGGAGTTGCTCTGCTTAAGGATCTCCACGATCCGCTCGCCCATGGCGAGACGGCGCTTCGTATCGGCGTCCAGATCGGAGCCGAACTGGGAGAACGCCTGCAGCTCCTTGTACTGGGAGCAAAGCAGCTTCAACGTACCGGCGACCTTCTTCATGGCCTTGACCTGGGCGTTGCCGCCGACACGGGAGACCGAGATACCGGGGTTGACTGCCGGCAGGATGCCCGCATGGAACAGCTCCGTCTCCAGGAAGATCTGGCCGTCGGTGATGGAGATGACGTTCGTCGGGATGTAGGCGGACACGTCGCCGGCCTGGGTCTCGATGATGGGGATGGCGGTGATACTGCCGCCGCCGTGCTTGGGATCGAGCCGGGCGGCCCGCTCCAGCAGACGGGAGTGCAGGTAGAACACGTCGCCGGGATACGCCTCGCGGCCGGGCGGCCGCCGGATGAGCAGGGACAGGGCACGGTAGGCCACGGCGTGCTTGGACAGATCGTCATAGATGATCAGCACGTCGTGCCCCTTGGCCATGAAGTACTCGGCCATGGCGCAGCCGCTGTACGGCGCGATATACTGCAGCGGAGCCGCCTCGGAGGCGGAGGCCGCCACGATGGTGGTGTAGTGGAGAGCACCGGCGCTGCGGAGGGTCTCGGTCAGCTGTGCGATGGTGGAGTTCTTCTGACCGATGGCCACGTAGATGCAGATGACGTCGGTGTTCTTCTGATAGATGATGGTGTCCAGGGCGATGGACGTCTTGCCGGTCTGGCGGTCGCCGATGATGAGCTCACGCTGACCGCGGCCGATGGGGATCATGGAGTCGATGGCCTTGATGCCGGTCTGCATGGGCACGGTGACGCCCTTACGGGCGATAATGCCCGGCGCCTCGGACTCGATGGGCCGGTACCCGGCGGCCTTGATGGGCCCCTTGCCGTCGATGGGCTCGCCCAGGGCGTTGACGACACGGCCGAGCATGGCGTCGCCCACGGGGACGCTGACGACGCGGCCGGTCCGGTGGACGATGGAGCCCTCGTGGATCGTATTGGCGCTGGTCAGCATAACGATGGAGACGACGTTCTCCTCCAGGTTCAGCGCGATGCCGAAATCGCCGGTGTCGAACTCCAGCAGCTCGTTGGACATGCAGTTGTCCAGGCCGTTGGCCTTGGCGATGCCGTCGCCCACCAGAAAGACGGTGCCGATCTCCTTCTGCTCCGTCTTGGTCTCATACTCTTTGATCTGCTTCTTTATGATCTTGCTGATCTCTTCAGGGCGAAGATTCATACGTATTCTTACGCTCCTTCCGTCAAATGGTGATCTTGTTGAGCCGGTCACGGAACTGATCCAGCCGGGCGCGGATGGTGTCCTCCAGCAGCAGGCTGTCCACCGTCACGCGGATGCCGCCGATAAGGGCGGGGTCGATCTCGTAGCGGATCTCCACCGTCTTGCCGGTGCGCTGGTTGATCTTCTGCTGCAGCTTCTGCTTCTGCTCCTCGGTCAGCTCCGTTGCGCTGACCACCTGTGCCCGGACGATATTGTTGGCCTTGTAGTACAGGTCCTCATAGACCGCGAGGCAGTCGTCAATATCATGGGAGTGTCCGTTTTCCGTGAGCAGCTTGAGGAAAGAGCAGATGTAGGGATGGACCAGGCCGGAAAAGGCCTGATCGATCAGCGCCACCCGCTCCGCCTTCAGGATGCTGACCGTGGACAGCAGTCTCCCGTATGCGGGATTGTCTTTCAGCAGGGTGCGGACGGAGCGGGTCTGCTCCAGCAGCTCCTCCGCCATGCCCTCCTCGGACGCCAGGGCGAACAGGGCCCCGCCGTACTCTTTAGCTGCCTGCGTCATAGCCGTCACCTATTCCGTCGATAAACTCGTCGATCAGCTGCTGCTGGTCGCCGGAGTTGATCTCACGGCCCAGCATCTTCTCGGCGATATCCAGAGACAGCTCAGAGACGATGGACTTGACCTCGTTGGCGGCCTTTTTCTTCTCCATCTCGATCTCGTCCTCCGCCTTCTTGCGCAGGGCGTCCAGCTCCTCATTGGTCTCGGCGAGCATGTTGTTGGTGATACGGGTCGCACTGTCCTGTGCGGTCCGAATGATTTCCTTGGCCTCTTCCTTCGCGGCGGACAGCTTCTGATGATAGGCCGCCTTGTCCGCCTCGGCGGACTGCCGCGCCGTCTCGGCCTCGGTATAAATCGCTTGCACCTGCTCCTCCCGCTTGGCAAAGAGCTTCTTTACGGGCTTGTAAAGAAACTTTTTCAGCAGCAGGAAGATGATCAGCAGGTCGACCAGGGAGATGATGACTTGCCACAGGTTCAGCGATATGACCTCTAATGTCTGTACCATATAGCGGCTTCCCTTCCGGATAGATTCTGCAGGGTGATACCTGCGGCGTGCGGATCAGCCTCCGACGACGCGCATGAGGACGCCGGCAAAGGTGCCGGGCGCGACGAAGATCAGCAGGATGGCGATGACCAGGGCGTACAGACCGGTGGTCTCGGCCAGGGCGCAGCCCAGGATCATGGTGGTGGTGATGGCGCCCTGACTTTCCGGCTGACGGCCGATGGCGGTCAGCGCGTGACCGACGGCGTAACCTTCACCGATACCAGGGCCGATACCGGCGATCATGGCAATACCAGCGCCGAGGGCGCAGCAAGCGAGAGCAATACCCATTGCGATTTCCATTGAAATTTCCTCCATATCATGATGAATTTGATCGGTATCCGCGTCCGTGCGGGATGCCGTGCCCATACATGGGCGCGTTCTTTAAATATATATAATCCTGAAAACAGGTCTCAGGCTGCGTGAGCCTCGTGCGCCGCGCGAGCGGCGGCACGGGCGGCGGCGCGGGCCGCCTTCTTTTCCGCCTTCTTAAGCCGCTTCTTCTCGTACTCCGCCTCCGGGAAGCTGCCGGAGACGTTCATCATGGTCAGCAGCGAGAAGATGTACGCCTGGACCAGGCCGCTGAACAGATCGAAGTAGAGGGACATGAAGGCGGGGATGCCGATGCGCAGGAAGGGGATGTAACCCAGCCAGCCGGGCAATCCGTGCAGGATCATGTGGGACAGGCCGGACAGGGCGGTACCCACCAGGGTGGTGATGACTGCGCCGGAGAGGATGTTGCCGTAGTGACGGAACGTGATCGCCACGGGCACCGCGATGTCGCCGATGATGTTGAGCGGCGTGAAGGGGACCATGGGCTCGGAGATCTTCTTGCAGAAGACGCCGACGCCGGCCCGGAACTTCTGATAGATCATCAGGGCGAAGGTCAGGATGGACCACCCTGCGATGATGTTGATGTCCGCCGTGGGAGAGCGCAGACCCAGCAGACAGGACAGACTGGAGAACACGGACAGGAACAACAGGCCCATGATATAGGGCGTGTAGTTGGAAAAGCGCTGGCCCATGTTGCCGCAGACCAGGCTGTCGATCTTCTCCACGATCAGCTCCGCGACGTGCTGGCGGATCGAGGGCTTTCGCACACTCATCTTCCGGGTGAGAAAGAGGGCCATGCCGAAGACGAAGAGGATTGTCGCCCAGGAAACGATCTGGGACTCCGTGATGGGCAGGTCCTGGATCGGCATGTGGACCGTCCAGTAGACCCGGGCCCCGGTAATGGACAGCCCATCCGTCTGCGGATCCGTCAGGATCTTCAGGATCATGCAGAACAGGTAGGGCGCAAACGCAAGAATCAGACATAAAATGTCGCCGAAATCCAGTTTTCGCTTTTTTGTCACTCTGGATCCTCCTCCTCTTCTTCCTCTTCCTCGTATTCCGCCCCGTCCTCGTCGTATTCTTCGTCGTACTCCTCGTCATCGTACTCGTCGTAGTCGTCGTAGTACTCGTCGTCCTCGTCGTCGTACGCATCCTGCGGCGGATTTTTCACATTCATCTCCTCCGGATGGCGGCGGCGATGGATGGCGCTGCGGATGGGCACGGTGATACGGTTGAAGAACAGCGGGATCAGCAGGGCGATGATATTGAACCAGGGCAGTATCGCGCCGACGACCACCACCACGATGATCAGCAGATAGCGCAGGGCGTGGGATGATTTCATCTTCCGCCGGGCGTCTTCCTGCTCCATCCCGACGACCTTCTGGACCGTCATGCCCATCAAAAAGAAGGACAGGGTGGATACGGCAGTGGAGAGCACGTTGCCCAGCAGGACGGTGTAGTTCCAGAATCCCAGAATCAGGAACACCAGCTCCATGATCACGCTGAGAATCACAGCCCCCAACAGGATATAGCCGGTCTCCTTTTTTACGATCGGATCGACCACGGGCAGCGTCCCTCCCGACCGGCGGCAACGCCGGTGTTGCATTAGACATGTCAGCATTGACATGTATGGGTAAATATTTCTCACCATAGAGACATATGGTGACGATTTGTATTATATCACCGGGGGCGGGGCTTGACAAGAGCTTTGCCCCCTGCGAAGTGAGGCAAAAATGAACGAAAATAGTGAAAAAAAACACAATAGATGAACGCATTATGAATAAAAGGTGAACCTTCCGCCCTCCTGTCCTGCACAAATGCCCGAAAACGGCAGAAAGGCCGCTCCCGCTTTGCAGGAAATCATGCAAAGCGCCCGGAACAGCCTTCCTTCTCCTTATTAAATGTAACTCCTTTCACAGAGGACCCCGCCGGCAGCACTCAAGCGCTGCAGGCGGGGTCCTCTGTATCACAATCATTCTTCATCATTCATTATCTCTTCCCATATTTCGCTTGCAAATACTGGATCGCCCGCCGATACCCCTCGAACCCCAGTCCCTTGAAGGTCTTCTCGCAGGCCATCCCCGCATAGGAGATCTGCCGGAAGGGCTCCCGCTTGGCGATATCCGTCAGATGCACCTCCACCGCCGGCAGCGCGACGGCCTTCAAAGCGTCCAGGATCGCCACGCTGGTGTGGGTATAGGCCGCCGGATTGATGACGATGGCATCCGCCGTCTTATAGGCCTCCTGGATCTTGTCCACGATGGCCCCCTCGTGGTTGGACTGGAAGACCTCGCCCTCCACGCCGGTTTCGGTGCACACCCGGTACAGGAACGTCGTCAGCGCGGCATAGGTCCCCGTGCCGTACAGCTCCGGCTCCCGGATACCCAGCATGTTCAGATTCGGTCCGTTGATGATCAGTATCTTCACAGGCCCACCTCTTCTCTGATATGGCGCACCGTCTCCTCCACGGTGCCGGTATTGTCCGCCTCGAGGTCCGCCGCCGCCCGGTACAGGGGCTCCCGGACCCGATAGAGGGCTTCCAGGTCCACGGACAGGGGCCGTCCCTCCGTGGGCAGGCGGTCCAGCGGCCGCCGCAGCCAGATGACGGTGGAGTTCTGCCGCAGCAGCACCCGGTTTTCCGGCACCGTCACCACGCCGCCGCCGGCGGAGATGACCAGCCCGCTCTCCCGGGAGACCTCCCGCAATACCGCCTGCTCGACGGCCCGGAAGGCCGGCTCGCCCCGGCTCCGGATGATCGCCCCCGGGGTCTCTCCCGCCGTCTCCGTCACCCGCTCGTCCAGGTCTATCCAGGTCCGGCCCAGCTGCCGGGCCAGGGTCTCCCCCACGGCGGACTTGCCGCTGCCCGGCATTCCGATGAGCAGCAGGTTGCGCATTTGCTTCTCCATCGTCTCCGTCAGCATCGGCACGAGCCCCGCTTCGACGGGCCTCCCCAGAAACCGTTCTGCGGCGGCCTTTGCCTGGGCTGCCAGCATCCCGGCCCCGTTCCAGCCCGGGATGCCCCGGTCCTCCGCCGCCTGCAGGAGCCGCGTCCGGCCCGGATTATAAATGAGGTCGAACACCGCCCGACATGTCGGCAGCGCCGCTAAATCCAACGGGCAGCCGTCGTTCTTCGGATACATCCCCACCGGCGTGGCGTTGACCAAAATCGCCGCGTCCCGGTGCCGGTCGAGGTTCTCATAGTTGTCCGGCCCCCGGCGGGAGATCGTCACCACCGACCCGGCCCCCCGGTCCTCCAGCACGGCCCGCACCGTCTGCGACGCGCCGCCGCTGCCCAGCACAAGGGCCTTCTCGCCCCGCACCGACACGCCGGCACGGTCCAGCATCCAGGCAAAGCCGTCGTAGTCCGTGTTGTCTCCCCAGAGGGAGCCGTCTGCCCGCCGCACCAAGGTATTCACGTTCCCCAGCCGTCGGGCCTTCTCCGTCGCCTCGTCGCAGCAGGCCAGCGCCGTCCGCTTGTAGGGGATCGTCACGTTCAGTCCGTCGAAATCCCCCTCCCGGAGAAATGCTTCCACCCGGTCCGGGGCCACCTCATAGAGCCGGTATTCATAGTCTGCCAGCAGGCCGTGCAGCAGCGGGGAAAAGCTGTGGCCCAGCCGCTCGCCCAGCAGCCCGAACCGGCTGCCGCCCTCGCTGTACGTCACGTCCCCTGCGCCCCCTTCTCTGCCAGCAGCGCGTCCAGCAGCACGATAGCCGCCGCCGCCTCCACGACCGGCACCGCCCGGGGCACGATACACGGGTCATGCCGCCCGGGGATCGCCAGCGTCTCCTCCGTCATCGTCGCCAGGCGCACGCTCTGCTGCGGCTTCCCGATGGAGGGCGTGGGCTTGAAGGCGCAGCGGAACAGGATCGGCATCCCGGAGCTGATGCCCCCTAAGATACCACCCGCCCGGTTCGTCACCGTCTCCACCCGACCGTCCCGGACGCAGAAGGCGTCGTTGTGCTCCGACCCCCGCATCTCGGCGCAGCGGAAGCCCGCGCCGAACTCCACGCCCTTCACCGCCGGGATGCTGAACAGCATGGCCGCCAGCTGGCTCTCCAGGCTCTCGAAAAAGGGCGCGCCGATGCCGGCGGGCAGCCCCGTGACGAGACACTCCACCACGCCGCCCACGCTGTCGCCCTCCGCCTTGGCCGCCAGAACAGCCTGCCGCATGGCCTCCCCCGCCTCCGGCGAGAGAACGGGAAACTCCGCCGCCCGTAGCCGCTCGATATCCTCCGGAGCCATACCCATGGGATCGAAGGGCACATCCGCCGCGCCGCCGATGGCGGCGATGTGGGCGTCGATCTCGATGCCCCGGCGCTGTAAGATCTGCCGGCAGATGCCCCCGGCGATACAGAGGGGCGCCGTCAGCCGCCCGGAGAAATGGCCGCCGCCCCGCACGTCCTGGAAGCCGCCGAACTTCACCTGGGCCGCATAGTCCGCATGGGAGGGCCGCGGCACCTCCCGCAGCAGAGAATAATCCTTCGACCGGGCATCCGTGTTCTCGATGATCGCCGTCAGCGGCGCGCCGCAGGTGACGCCGTCCACCAGCCCGCAGAGGAACCGCGGCCGGTCCACCTCCTTCCGGGCCGTGGCCAATTCACTGCGCCCCGGAGCCCGGCGCTGCAAGAACCGCGCCAGCTCCGCCTCGTCCACCGGCTCTCCCGCCGGCAGCCCGTCCACCGTCACGCCGATGGCCGCCGCGTGGGACTGCCCGAACAGCGCGACCCGGACCTGCTTTCCAAAGATCGAGCTCATACTTCCTCCTCCTCGGTCACCTGACCGCCCAGCTGTCGGAAATCCTCAAAAAAGGCGGGATAGGACTTTCCCACCGCCTCCGCGCCGGTGATCGTCACCGCTCCCCGACACAGGGCCGCCGCCACCGCCGCCGCCATGACGATCCGGTGATCGTCCTCCGCCGCCACGGTGCCGCCCGCGAGAGGCCGTCCGCCGGTGACGGACAGTGTGTCGTCGTCGCCGCTGGCAGTACCGCCCAGGCCCTCCACCAATCGACAGACGGACGCCACCCGGTCGCTCTCCTTGAGCCGGAGCCGCCGGATGTGGGAAAACACCGTCTCCCCCGCGCTCCCCGCCGCCAGCACCGCCAAAATCGGCACCAGGTCCGGGATATCCGCCCCGTCCACCGCCTGACCGCGCAGCGCGCCCGGAGCCACGGTCACCGCGTCTCTCTCGACCGTCACCTTCGCGCCGAACCGCTCCAGCTGCGTCAGGATCGCCCGGTCCCCCTGCCGGGAGGCCGGGTCCAGCCCCGTGACGGTCACAGGACCGCCCAGGGCCCCCGCCGTCAGCCAGAAGGCGCTGTTGGACCAGTCACCCTCCACGGCGATCCGCCCGGGAGACCGGAACCGCTGCCGACCCGGAATGCGCATCTGCCGCCCGTCGTCATCGACCTCCACCGTCACGCCGAACCGTGCCAGCGCGTCCAGCGTCATCTCGATATAGGGCCGGGACTCGATGCGCTCCGTCAGCTCCAGAACGCTCTCCCCCTCCAGCAGCGGCAGGGCGAACAGCAGCCCCCCCACGAACTGGGAGGATACGTTCGCCGCCAGCACATACCGCCCCGGCGTCAGCCGACCGCCGGTCACGAGCGGGAACCGTCCCTGGGGCGAGAGGACCGCCCCGTGCTCCTGCAACACCTCGTACAGAGGCGACAGGGGCCGGGCCGCCAGCCGCTCCGTCCCGGTGAAGGACGCCTCCGCTCCCAGGGCGCAGACAGTGGGCAGCATAAACCGCAGCGTGGCCCCGCAGGCATGACAGTCCAGCAGCGCACCCCGCCGGACAGTCTCCGGCGGCGTCACGGTGAACTGCCCGTTTGCATAGGTCACCGACGCCCCCAGCGCCTCCAGGCACCCCGCCGTGGCCCGGATGTCCTCCGACACCCGGGCGCAGTCCAGCACGGTTGGCCCGTCCGCCAGCAGCGCACAGATCAGCAGCCGATGGGCGCAGGACTTGGAGGGGATAGCCGCCAGCGTCCCGGTCAGCCGCCCCTCCGTCACGATCGCTCTCATGCCCGCACCCCCAGCTCCAGCAATTCCTTTAATTCATTAAGGTCCGTGGGCTTCCGCTCGCAGCGGCCCCACTCCCGGGGCAGGATCAGCGTGATGCCGTCCCCCTCCCGCTTCTTATCCGACGAAGCCGCCTGAAGCAGCTCCGCCGCCGTGCAGGGACAGTTCACAGGCAGCCCGTACCGCTCCAAAAGGGCCCGCAGCCGCGCCTCGCACTCCGGCGCGCAGTCCCCCCGCTCACAGCAGGCCCGTGTCACGATCATCATCCCCATAGCCACCGCGTGGCCGTGGAGGCAGCCGTAATTACTGCACAGCTCGATGGCGTGGCCCACGGTGTGGCCGAAGTTGAGCAGCTGCCGCTCCCCTCCGTCCCACTCGTCCGCCTCCACCACGTCGCGCTTGATGCCCACCGCCGCCGCGATGAAGGGCTCCGGGTCCGACCCGGGCTCCGCCGTCTCCAGCGAGCCCAGCAGCGCCCGGCTGCGGATCATGCCGCACTTGATGATCTCCGCCCATCCGGCGGCGACCTGCGGTGCGGGCAGGGTCCGCAGCGCCGCCGTGTCGCACCGCACGAGCCGCGGCTGACACACGGTGCCCAGCAGGTTCTTCCCCTCCGGCAGATCCACCGCCGTCTTGCCGCCCACGGAGGCGTCCGCCATGGCCAGCAGGGTCGTCGGCAGCAGGAAGCAGGGAATGCCCCGGCGGTACAGCGCCGCCGCGAGGCCCGCCGTGTCTGTGACGACGCCGCCACCCAGCGCGACCACACCGTCTCCCTTCGTCAGACCGAGGGCCGCCAGACGGCCGATGATCGACAGCAGCGTCTCCGGCGTCTTGAACCGCTCCCCCGCGGGGAAAACGAAGCTTTCCACCGCGAGTCCGTTGCGGGACAGGCTCTCCGTGACCGCCGCTCCGTAGAGGGGGAACACCGCGTCGTCGGACACCAGCAGCACCCGCCGCCCCTTGAGCAGCGGCGCGATCCGCTCGCCCGCATGCGCCAGCAGCCCCTCGCCGATGGCCGCCGTATAGCGGCGGGAGGCCTTGACCTCCAGCTCCGTCATACGGCGTCCACCTTCTCCTTGCACTTGCGGCCGTAGGCCAGCAGCTCCCGCATGGTCTCCCGGTCATTGTCCGTGAGCGCCTGCCGGTACTCGTCCAGATAGCCCATGATCCGATCCAGCTCCTCGATCAGATAGTCCCGGTTCTCCAAAAACAGCTCCGACCACATCTCCTCGTTGAGCCAGGCCACCCGGGTGAGATCCTGATAGCTGCCGGCGGAAAAGCCCCTGTGCTCCTGGGCCCGAGGACTCTTGACGTAGGCGTTGGAGAGCACATGGCACATCTGGGAGGTATAGGCGATCATCTCGTCGTGATGGGCCGCCGTGGTCACGGTGAAGTGACCGAAGCCGGCCGGGGAGAGGAGCACCTTGATCCGTGCCAGCAGCCGGATATCGTCCGTCCGGGGCGGTACGATGAGCAGGGACGCGCCCTGGAACATGTCCGCCTTGCTGTTGGCATAGCCGGAATACTGGGTACCGGCCATGGGAGGTCCGCCCACGAAGGTGAAGCCGTACCCCTCCGCCAGGGGGAAGATGGCGTCGCACACCTTGCGTTTCGTGCCGCAGCAGTCCATCACCAGCGTCGTCTCCGGGATATGGGGGGCCATCTCCCGCAGATATGCGATGGCCGCGTCGGGATAGAGGGCCACCATCAGCAGGTCGCAGTCCTTCACGTTCTCTTCCGTCAGGATATCCGACAGCGTCCCCTGAAGCTTGGCGAAATCCTGGATCACCTTGTCCCGGTCAAAGCCGTAGACCGTCACGCCGCTCTGCCGGAACGCCCGGGCCAGGGACCCGCCGATCAGGCCGAGTCCTGCGATGCCGACCGTCATACCGCATTGCTCCCTTCCTGCAGGCCCGCCGCGATGGCGCGCACCTTCTCCACGGCGACCGCCAGCTCCGCGAACTGCTCCGGCGTCAGGGACTGGGGCCCGTCGCACAGGGCATGGGCGGGGTCGTTGTGGACCTCGATCATCAGGCCGTCCGCGCCGGCGGCGGCGGCGGCCAGGGCCATGGGCCGGACGTACCGCGCCACGCCGGTGGCGTGACTGGGATCGATGATCACCGGCAGATGGGTCAGCTCATGGAGCACCGGCACGGCGGACATGTCCAGCGTGTTCCGGGTGGCGGTCTCATAGGTCCGGATGCCCCGCTCGCAGAGGATCACGTTCTCGTTGCCGCCGGCCATGATATACTCGGCGGACATGAGCAGCTCCTTGATCGTGCTGGCCAGGCCCCGCTTGAGCAGGATGGGCTTGCGCAGCTTGCCCAGCTCCTTGAGCATCTCGAAGTTCTGCATGTTCCGGGCGCCCACCTGGATCACGTCCACGTCCTCAAAGAGCGGCAGGTGCTCGATGCTCATGATCTCCGTGACGATGGGCAGCCCCGTGTCCTTCTTCGCCTCCAGCAGCAGCTCGATGCCGTCGGCCCGCAGGCCCTGGAAGGCATAGGGGGAGGTGCGGGGC
>JAEEGL017359532.1_pt1 | contig 12923 bp, 10 predicted proteins | sample 9134231 | NCBI WGS metagenome assembly JAEEGL01 (sample SAMN16246548, study PRJNA631951) | gut metagenome | biome: gut microbiome; feature: rumen; material: fiber-attached | host: Bos | place: Iran: Karaj | collected 2018-10 | reverse complement strand
CTTGTTCTTCGTTCATATTATCACCCTAACTCCATTATAACATTTTTTATACGTTTTAGTAATAAATAAAAAGAAGATATTACCAATATCTTCTTGCTTGTATATAACTTCCAGGTAAAGGTTCTTCAACAACCTTACCAGCATATGAACTTGCACTTATAACAGTTATTTCTCCATTTGGCCCAACATTCGAAACTATTACAACGTGTTTTCCGCCATTAGTAAATAAAACATCTCCAGGTCTTATATCATTTGGAGATACTTGTACACCAACTTTTGCAAGTTCTCCTGTTGTTCTTGGTAATTCAATACCATTTGCTCTTGCTGCATTTTGAACTAATGCTGAGCAATCAATTCCGCCCTTATTTGTTCCACCATATACATACGGTGTTCCATCATAGTCTTTGGCTGCATTTACAAGTCCCATATTTCCTTCTGATCTAAATGTTGGACTTGTTGGTTCTGGTGCTGGTGTCTCACCTGGACTTAATGGACTTTCTTGTCCACCTCCTGATGTTGGATTAGTATTACCACCTGTTGGAGAGGTAGTTCCTGTATCTCCACCTGTTGGTGTATCAGTAGGAGTTGGTGCTCCACTGTTTCCTCCTGATGTTGAATCTCCAGTATATGTTCCATTCATTTTTTTATTAACAATATCTTGTATTTCATCAGAATTATAGCCTGCATCTTCTAACGCTTTCTTTCTTTCATCACCTGAACCCCATTTTCCTTGAATTACTTCATCTGCTATATCTGATGGAGATTTTGATGGTTCTTGTTGAATTGTTGGATCTGTTGGAGTTGTTGGTTCTTCACTTGTTCGAGTTTGATCTTCAGCTGCTGGTGTAGAAGATGGATCTGGTTCAGTCGCTGGTTCTACTGGCGTTTCACTACCTTCAGGTGTTGATTCTCCAGTTTCCATTTCATTTGTGTTACCTTCAATATCTTCCATTAACTCTTGATCAGCTTTAACTTGATCATTTACTCTATCTTCTATTGCTGTTTTCAATTCATTAAATCTTAATTCGATATTTGAAATTGCTGTTTCAAATCTATAAATGTTTGAATCCATTAGCTCATTAAAATGAGTAAATTCATTATACATTCCCTCTAGGTCTTTGTATGCTTGAGTTAAATCGCCTACATTTGTAGTTATAGATGAAACTTTCTCTTTAATTTCATCAAGTTTTCCTAATGCTCCATTTGATGCAGTCGAATTATCATACGAAGTATCTCCATATAATTTTGCTACCTTTTCAGCATTAGCTTCATTTATATCAAAAAATGTAACTTGTTCCTCGTTCATACTATCACCCTATTATAATTTTAATAAATAAAAAAGAATATGTCTAGCATATTCTATTTTATTAAACTCTTGTTATGTTAACAACGTTACTTCCTGCCCATCCGTCGGTGTTAATAACGTCTTGTCCCCCGACAGATTCCCATTCAATTACATCAACGGCCCCACCAAATTTATGGCCCCATTCACTCTTAGCATCTGCGCCTTTAACATCTGCTATAGTACATGGAATGACTTGTCCGTTATCCAATGTAACATTAATATTATCTCCTACTGTACCAAATTTTTCTGATACAGCCACAAGATATCTATCATTATAAGTGGCTATACCTCTATCACTTGTTTTTCCAGCTGCAGTCCATGCCTTACTTAAAGCATCTTGATTGCTTCCTTTAGTCCATCTACCAACAAAATAATCATAGTTAGTATAATTCTTTATGATTCCTGTTTGTGCAACGTTTGATGGAATATCTATTGATTTACCGTCTCCAGGATTTGTCATAAATGTAGGACTTGTAGCAGGTTCTGGTGCTGGAGTTTCTCCAGGACTTAATGGACTAGATCCGCTTGCTGTTGGAGCTACATCTCCTGTTGTAGTTTGAGGTGGTACTTCTACTGGCATTACTGCTGCTGATGGACCAGTTGTATCTGATCCTACAATCACATCAGCTGATGCACTTATTTCTTCTTTATAAGTACCTTTAATTTTTTGGTTAACTATATCTTGAACTTTATTAGGATCATATCCGGCTGCTTCTAAAGCTGCCTTTCTTGCATCTCCTGTTCCCCATTTTCCTTGAATTACTTCATCTGCTATTTGTGCATCCAATTTAGTTACAAGTTCTTTTTCTGGTTCAACCGGTTGTATTTTTGTTTCAGGGAATTTATCACCAGTTAGTGCATTCATATTTCCTTCAATATCATCTACTAATTCTTTTCTATTTGTTTCTTTTGCTTCTTCTATTATAGCTGAACGTGCTGAATCATCAGCTGCATATGCTGCTTCTTCAGTAACTGTTCCTGTATTTCCAGTTGTTCCTCCAGTAGGTACAGATGTATCTCCACCTGTAGATGGTGTAGTTCCGCCTGTTGGAATTGGACTTTCTCCTCCTGTTGGTGTTGTAGTATCAGTTCCAGTTGGAGCAGTTGAGCCACCGCCTCCACCTGATCCTGAGCCTCCACCTCCAGTTGGTGCTGAAGAACCTGCACCTCCAGTAGGATCTCCTTCTTCGCCGTTTGCCATTTGATTTGTATTAGTTTCCATATCTTGCATTAATTCTTGGTCAGCTTTAACTTGATCATTTACTCTATCTTCTATTGCTGTTTTCAATTCATTATATTTTAATTCAATATTGTTTATAACTGTTTCAAATCTATAAATATTTGCATCCATTAACTCATTAAAATCAGTGAATTCATTATACATTCCTTCTAGGTCTTTATATCCTTGAGTTAAATCTCCTACATTTGTAGTTATTTCAGCAACTTTGTTTTTTATTTCATCTAGTTTTCCAAATGCACCTGTTGATGCAGTAGAATCGTCATATGATGTATAACTAAAAGTTTTTGCATTTTTTTCAGCAGACGCTTCCGCTGTATCAAAATATGTTACTTGTTCTTCGTTCATATTATCACCCTATGATAATTTTATCAGTTATAAAAAATAATGTAAACAAACATATAACTCTAAATGTAAAGAACAAACAAAATTATGTTAGTTTATAGACTATTTAATATTTACTTGATAAAATTATACTAGGTGGTTAGTATGTATAACGAAATTACTATTAATGAAAATGAAGCTAGTTTAAAAAAGGAACCAGAAAGATTTGATAAATTAACATACGACAATGAACATAACAAATTATTTGATCAGTTAGACTTAATAGGTTCAATGGTAAGAAGAATAGATGATGATGTAGAAAGAGTAAATAGTGCTTTAAATACATTAGAAAGTAAATATGGTAACGAAACAGCTTATATAGATTATATTGATGATGCAAGAAGTGTATTAAATTCTTCAAATGAGGATGTTGGTGGTATTAAATCACACTTGTTAAGAAAAATAAGAGAAAACATTGAAAGAGCTCAATCTGAAGATATCGCATTACTTTCAGAAATTAATAAATTAAATAATAAATTAAGTGAGGAAAAAAACTATGGCGAAAGAATATGATTACGAAGGGGTAAGAAAAATTTGTAGTGCTGGTGGAGATTTAGATAAATCTCTTAGCAATCTTCAAGAAGATTTAAAAAAATTAAGATTATTAGTTAATGACTGTGAACTTCTATATCATGGTATTGGTAGAAATTGTTTAGCTTTTAAAACATATGAAGAAATATATAGCATAATTGGTAGTACAAATTCTTATAATGTATGGTATAACTTCGGAATGTGGGATGCTATATTAAAAATTAAAAACATGGCTGATCAATTAAAATCAAACGCTGATTCTGATGAAGAAGAATATGAAGAAGAACAAAGAGCTCTAGAAGAAGAGGAAGAACAAGATACTGGTTGGAATCATTTATACTGGAAATGGTAAATACAAAATAAAAACTGAAGATTAAATCTTCAGTTTTTTTATTCTTCAATAATTGATATTTCTATTGGATCTTCTTCCAATACTATTTTATGTCCTGTTAATTTGCTTTCATCTTCATCAGGTAATACTATTTTATGACCAGTTCTTCTAACTTTGTCATCATCATTCATAACAATAAAATGATTAGTTAACAATTTTTTTCTTACAGGATCTTCATCTAATACTATTTTCTTTCCACTCTTTAATAAGATTGATGATGGATCTTCATCAAGAACTATAACATTTCCTGTTAATAAATTAGGTTTTTCTTCTTTAGAAGTAAATCTATTTCCTGTTAATTTCGATTTTTTTCCATCAGCTGCTGTAACTTTGTTTCCTGTTAATCTATTTACTTCTTCTTCAGATTTTGTGAATTTGTTTCCTGTTAGTCTATTTTTTTCAAGTTCAGGAGCTGATACTCTATGACCTGTTAATTTACTCTTTTCTACTTCAGATCTTGTAAATTTGTTTCCTGTTAATTTGCTTACTTCTTCTTCAGATTTAGTAAATCTATTTCCTGTTAGTCTATTTGGATCTTCATCTGATAAAACAATTTTATTACCATATGGAGAAATATATGCTACAGGATCTTCATCCAATACAATTCTCTTTCCAGTTTTTGTTTTAATAATAACTGGATCATTATCTGAAACAAATGCATGCATTGGCATATCATATGAAGGTTCTTCATCAACACTTGTAGGATCTTTTTCTAAAACAATTTTAACACCTTTAGATTCAGATTTAGCTGTTTCTTTATTAATTTTCTCTGTTAATTCATCTTTAAAAGCAACAATGCTTGATAAAGCTACTTCGTAAGTAATACCAGCTAATCTTATTTTTTCTTTTAATGCTTCATCTTTAGCATCTGCAACTAGCTTTTTTTCTAATTGTGCAACTTCATCACGAGCATTTATTAATATTTTGTTAAATTGTTTAAATATATCATTCATGATAATCCCTCTATTCTTCTATTATTATTTTATCAACATATATAATTTATGTAAATATCAAATTATAATATATACATTTTAACTTACATAATATATACTTAAAATAGGTGATTATATGAGACATTTATATAGAAAAGTAACCGTTATCGAATACAACGAAAAAGTGTTTCAAGTTTTTAGGGATGAAAGAGGTAGATATGCATTCCTAAGAATTGGTGAGGACAATAAATTTCACTACCCAATTTTAGAAGATTTAGTTGGGTTAATAGAAATATTTTCAAGAAAACAAAAAGGTGTTGCTTTCTTTGAAAATGAAGTTAAACCTAGATTAGAAAAAAGAGAAGAAAAAAGAAAAAAGATAGGTAAATTCAGAAATTTCTATTATAAAGTAGCACTTGGAGTATTAGTTGGTGGTTCAGTTTGTGCTTTAACAGCAGAAATATCAAATAGAATTGCTAAAGAAGTATCAAATGATGTTGGATATTCTGTTGAAGAAATTCAAAGCTCAATGGCTGCTTCTGATGATGAAGTATATACAGGAAGTTATGGTAATAGAGACATTACTGATACAACTGATGTATATGAAAATGAAGAAGAATATGAAGTTCAAGAAATAGAAGTTGCTGAATCATTAGTTGATTTATCAAACGGTTATCAAATGCCAACTACTTGGGAAGGTACAAGTGGTAGATTTGATGAAAAACAAGTAGAACATTACAGTGAACATCAAACAATAATAAAAGATACAACAGCACTAAATAAGTATTTGGGATACAAAGATGTATCTTACGATAAAATTGAACAAGCAATAAATGAAAATTACAGTATTCCTGCTGAATATAAACCAATCATTAAAGACTTTGCAAAAGAAATGATGGATTATTATCCGGGAATTGAAATGAGAATATTCTACGAAAACATAAAAAAAATGGAAATTAAATATGTTGAAGATTCTCAAGATCAAGCTGAAGCTCAAATTGAAGGTGTTGAAGCTTGGTATAACTATTGTCAAAACAATTTATACGTATCAAAGAAATTAAACCTTGTAGAAGGTTCACATGATATGATTGTATTTAGACATGAATTAGGACATGCACTAAATACTGCGAGAATATTTAGTAAAGATCAAATATTAATGTGTTCGTTAGAAACATTAAATTATGGACATTACATTCAAGAAGGCGCTAATGTAATGGTTACAGCATATCCATTCGAAAGTAGATATGGTAATCAAAACTTAGGACTTCCTCTTGTATCAAATGAATTAAGAGTAATATTAGAAGCTACTCCTGGATTTGACCCAAGACAATTAGTATCACAAAACATTGAGTACTTGGAAGACTTCTTAGATGAAAACAATCAATGTGAAATAAGCGCTCAACAATTATTCGACTTGATGGAAATCCAATCAACAGAATACTATGATGGTAGATTTAAAGGTAACAAAGAAGACTATGCTAAGATATATAAATATATTGCTGATGTATATATAGCTAACGTATTTAATGATAGTATGTCAGAAGACGAAATAAACGCATATAGAAACTATTTAGCTACTATGTTAACAAAAGATTTATCAAGTGCAGAACTTGTTAGAACAGATGTTATAGATAATGCAATAAACAACTACCTAGAAAATAGAGTCACATATCATAAATAAAAAAATAAGCAATGATAAATATCATTGCTTTTATTATGTAAGAATTTTGATCAAAATAAAAAAGCAATGAATACATTGCTTAGTTATCTATTATAAATTATAGTCCGATTCTTCCAGCGTTAACTTCTTCTTCGTCTAATTTTTTATCGTACATAGCTCTTGAGTACATTTTGTTATGTAAGTTAGACATGTTTGTAATTACACCCCAGAATCCAGTTCCCCAGTTTTCGCTTGTTTTATTACCGATTTGGTTATACATAATATTGTATAATTTATAAATATCTTTACCATTTTTACCATGGAATAATGTTTGCATTGTGTCTAATAATTCTTCTAGTTCTCCAATTTTCTTTTGGAAATCAACTAAAACTTCATCAATAGGTCCATTAGTATTTAACATAGTGATGACTTCATCATATACATACTTTTTAGTGTTCATCTATATTTCCTCCTCTTAACCTCTGAATGTTCCGCCAACTGCGTCGTCAGCTTCCATTCCTAACATATCTTTTAATGTTTCAACATCATCTAATAATGTCTTATCTTCTTGAGCAGCTTTTTGTACTTTGTCTAGACATAAAGTAATTGTTTGATCAAGATATTTTTCAAGATTTTCACAGAAATGTTTAGCACTTCTAATATAACTATTCATATTAGTGTTGAAATCAGTAAATTCATCATACTTGTTTTGTAATTCAGTATATTGACCTTCCATATTTTCAACAACACCTAAGATTTCTTTAATTTTGCTTTTTGTATCATCAAATTGTTGTAAAATACCAGGACTTGTTTGATTATCATATACAAAGTCATCAAACGCTAGTACTTTCTCACTTTTATCTCTAGATGCATTTGCTTCGTCTAAAGATGCTACTTCATAAAATTCAATTGCCATTTTTTATTTCTCCTTCCAAATTTATGATATCTTCCCTTTATCATATAAAAAATTATAGCATTTATTTTTACAATATGTAAACATAGTACACTGTGTTTTACACAAATGTTTACAAGCTTATTTTCTATTCGCCTTCTTCAAGTTCTAAATCGTGTTTAGCTCTAGTGTACATTTTGTCTATTAACATTCTTGCATTGTCAATAGCAGCCCAGAATGAACCACCTGTTTGTGGTGTTCCAATCATATTATAGTACTTTTGGTATGCAGCATGTAAACCTTGACCTTCAGTTTGACCATGTAGATATTCTTGACATTCATCAACTAATACTCTTAATTCCTTAACTTTAGTTTGAATATCACGTAGTGTATTATCTAATGTTCCACCTGAACCAGTAAATGTCATAACTTGTTCGTAGTCATAACTTTTAACCATTCCATCCATAATATCATCTCCTACTATAAAAATTATATAATATAATTGTTGAAAAATATATAAATATTTAAATGGTTTACATTCATTAAAAAAAGACGTGTAAACGTCCTTTTTTAATAATATGTCATTCTTGTACCATTTTTGATATCAGTTTCACTTATTAGTGCATTCATATCGTATGGCATACCATTTTTTTGATTAATTAAACAAGAATTTGGATTTGGTTGATAAGATGGAGAAATAGATTCGACAATCAATTTTTCTAACATCTTACAAACATAATATACTGTTTTATTATATGGTATATTAACATCTACTGTTGTTTCAAATTGTGGAAAACAGATTTCACATACTACTTTATATTTCATCTTCTTCCTCCTCTACTTCAGTATTAGTTAATACTTGAGCATAGTAACCTTTACCATTTTCAATAATATATCCCATATTTTCTGCAAGAGCATCTCTAAGTTTGATATCTCTTGTATTAAGATCGATATACATTTGACTATCATATGTATTACCAATACAAATACCATTTGAATCCATAAGAATCTTTTGTAATGATTTTTCTCTACCGACATCTTTATAATCTGTTAAAACATCCGCAATGACGAAATCAAATAATCCTAATTCTCTAGCTTTATCGACAGCTGCTATTAATTCTTGTGCATCTCTTCCTAGCATTTTAAATATTGATGAAACCTCATGGAAGATTAATACTGATCTTCTAGGAGCTGTGTAATCAGCTTTATTTTCAAATGAATTATATTTTTCATATTCTTGATTAATATATATTAATAAGTTTTTGTATGTGTTAACTACTTCTTCAGATTTAACATAAGTTATATTAGAATATCTTTCACTTGCAAGCATATCATTTGGATCAAATAAATATACTCTCTTGTTTTCTTTATCACATACTGTTTCAAATTCTCTATATAATACTTTAACATATTCTATTAATGAGAATTTCTTTGGCGCAAGTATTAAAGTACCAAAGTTCTTTTGAACATCAAAGTATCTAGGTTCAATAGTACTCTTACAATAACCAAAGCAAATCTTGTTTATACTTAACTTAGACTTATCAAGTTTATCAAATGTGATAGACTTAGGAATTCTAGGTATTTCTTCAGATTTAAACTTGTAATATTCAAGTAATTGCTTACATACTTGCTTAGCAATTTGTTGCATCTTATCTTCTTGGCAAACAGTTGCTGCTTCAAATTCATATGCAATATCATTAATAGTAGTTACACCTCTACCTTTAAGATCTTTTGGTTTAACTCCTCTAGCAGGTTTACCAAGTAAGAATGTATAATCATCATCTGATTGTCTTAAAGCTAATCTTTGAGGTACAAATTCTAACATTTTTCCTTTAATAGCATTTCTATCAATTGAAGTAAATACAAATGTAATACCATATTTTGAACATTCTTTTAATAGACCCATCATATTGTCTAATTGTTCAGGTAGTATTTCTTTTAATACGTCAACATTATTAATAATGAATATTAAATATGGATCAGTACCTTGACCATATTTAATATATGAATCATAACTACCACCAAATTCACGATATTGTTTTCTTCTTTTCAAATATTCTCTATTAGCATATCTAAATGTATTTTCAATCATATCTATATCATTTTGATATACAACTCCACCAACATGAGGTGCGTCTGCAAACATACCTAATGTTTCAGCACCAAAATCACATATATATAATGATACTTCTTGTGGTGTATAACATGAAATGATTGAATAAATCATTGATTGTAATAATTGTTCTTTACCTGCTCCAGATATACCGTTGATATAAACATTTCCTTCATTAAGATTTAATCTTAATAATGATTGTTTTTGTTGATATGGATTATCATATTCTCCAATTATCGGATTAATAACAAATGGTTCTCTATTAAAGCCATATTTTTTCTTCAAATTATCAACATATATAGTTTCTGGCATTGGATCCAACCATAATGGTCTTATCTTAAAATTTTGATTCTTAGCTAAATCAGAAACATATAATATGATATTTAATAATTCTTCACCATGAACGTCTTTAAATTCTTCTGCTTGAGTTTGAACAACTAAATCAGATTGATTTAATACTTCACCATTTTGATTAAGTAGTTCTACTGCTGTTTCAATTTTCTTTTTAACAATTGATGTTGGATGATATAAACCTCCAGCATATGCTGATTGACCTAAAGCAAAGTATTCATTCATACCTACTTGTAAGTAGAATGCACCAGTTTGTTTTAAGTAAGCAGCATCGTCACATTTAATCATATCTTTTGAATCCGCTTTATCTTGAACTCTAAGACAGATTTTAAATCTTGAGTTTGACCACATTTGTTCATCAACAACACCAGCTGGTTTTTGTGTAGCTAGAATTAAGTGAATACCAAGAGAACGTCCAATACGAGCAATTGATACTAATTGACTTAAGAACTCTGGTTCTTGTGATTTTAATTCCGCAAACTCATCTGATATTAATAATAGGTGTGATAATGGTTCATCTAACATACCTTTTCTATAGTATTGTTGATATTTATAAATATTCATTGATGAATCATTTAATTTTTCACGAGCTTCATTAAACATTTGTTGTCTTCTCTTTGATTCTGCTTCTAATGACGCAAGTGATCTTCTAATTTCAGATTTATCTAGGTTTGTAATAGTACCTACTAAGTGAGGTAAGTGCATACCAGTTTCTTTATTATCAAATGAACCGGCAAGTCCACCACCTTTATAGTCGATTAGGACAAATTGTACTTCTTCAGGAGAGAAGTTAACACATAATGATAAGATATATGTGATAATCCATTCTGATTTACCTGAACCAGTAGTACCTGCAACAAGTCCATGTGGACCAAATGCTTTTTCATGAATATCCATATTAAATAATTCACCTTGTTGGTCAATACCAACTGGAACAGATAATGAATTAATTGGATTATTCATTTGCCATCTATTTAATGAGTTTAATTGTTGCACATTACCTACTCCATACATATCTAAGAATCCAACTGATTTTGGTAATTCATGCTTAGATAGTGGAATATTTACATATATATTTGCTAATTCTTTAACACATTCTTCAATATTAACTGTTTTGTTAAAGTCAGCTTTAAATTGACTTTGATTTTCTTTTCTTAAATCATTCTTAAATAATCCAGACATTTCTTCTGAAATATGTACGAATGTTGAAACTTGACTTGGTAAGTTTGCAATTCTATTATGTTTAATTATCATTGAGAAACCTAAATTCTCAGTCATATTTAAAACCGAGTTAATACCCTCTAAGTTTCTACTTACTTCAATATCATCTGTTATTACTAAGAAGTATGGTAAGAATCTCTTATACGCGTTTTTTTCAGTTGTTCCGTTTTCGTTGCCAGCTTCCATTCTTTCTTTAATAACTGATTCTAGATATTGTGAAAGCATTTTCTTTTCCTCGATTGAGGATGCAATAAATCTATATTGATGTCCATTATCCCAACAATATGGTGAGAATTTCATAAAATCCCAATCAGATTTATTTTTTTCGTTTGTAAATATAACTATTTTTAATTCACTATAAATATGGAAAGTCATTAATTGTAATAACAAACTTTCAAAGAATGATTTTAGTAATCCTGGATTTCCGATTATAGCTGATATTCTATTTTCAACAAATGATGTTTCTAGTGGCATATCAGGAATAAACTTATATTTATTAACTAAATCTTTTATTTCTTCCATTAATGCACTATCATCTGATGAGAATTTATCAGGATCAAATCCAAAATTTATTAAAGGTTGTACATAACCTGTACCTAATCTAACTGTTAAGAAGTCATCAAAGTTAATTGATTTTTCCCATAAGTTTCTTCTTCTACCATATATAATATCTTGGCATGTTGCTAAAGAAACATTATTTTCAATCATTATTTGTTTTTGACTTTCAATAATTTCTTGTATTTCTTTTTCTTTTGTTTCAAGATATGCCCTATATTGTTTAGTTCTTCTAATTCTATCTTTTCTTTGTTCTCTGGCAGTATATCTTCTGGTTAACATTGGCCACATCATGGATGATACTAATGTAATACTCGATAAAATAATACTTGGTAATGCCTTAGATGCATCTGCTTCACCTGCTGCAACTGACATTAATGTTTGAGACATTGTATAGAACGCTGTAATCATCATAGTCATTCTTGGACCTACAGTTAGCAATGCAGGTTTTGTTTTTTCTTCACGAAATGCAGGTGGTGCAGCTAAATTCAAATTCACCATTTCATTTGAACTTCTAAATCTTGGAGATCTTAAGAATTCACTTGATGGATCAAATACTTCTAAATCTCCTTCTTTAGTTAATGAATCTTCTTTTATTTGTTGTGTCATTTGTTGTCTTGGACCAAATGCACTTTGACTTGGTGTAAGAACAGTTCCAAATAATAGATTAGCAGTAATAATATTTCTTCCAATACAAAATACTTTTAATCCACCCGAAAATATAATATCTCCATGTTTAATTCTTTTTCTTTTAACCATCTTATCATTTACAAAAACATAACCATCTATTGTTTCTAGATACCAAGATTCATCTTTGTAAGATAATTTATATTGGTTTTCTTTCATATATGGAGATGAGTAACTTAAATCGTTTTGACTTCCACGACCTACTGTAATAAGACTCTTCTTTGATTCAAATTCAGAGATGTCTTTAATATATTCAGGATAAACGTATACTTGTATTTCTTCTCTGGTAATATGATTAATTAGTATAATTACTGAATATTCTTTTACATCTATTGATTCTACTATTTCTCCAGCTTCAGATCTGATATCAATATTTTTGTTAGAATGGAATATAATTTTTCCAGCAGAAAAAACTATATTACCTAATACATTACCTTTTGTATCATGAATAATATAGTCCATGTCACCGCTGACATAAATATGATTACGTAACATTAAGTTATTTTGTATCACAGCTATTATCATATTACCATCCCTATTATGAATATTATACCATTTGAGAATTATATAAACAATGATTTTTTCATGTAAATTATATGTATCTTTATCTATATTTTTTAACTT
>JAEEGL016137213.1_pt1 | contig 12923 bp, 14 predicted proteins | sample 9134231 | NCBI WGS metagenome assembly JAEEGL01 (sample SAMN16246548, study PRJNA631951) | gut metagenome | biome: gut microbiome; feature: rumen; material: fiber-attached | host: Bos | place: Iran: Karaj | collected 2018-10 | reverse complement strand
TCCTGTTGTTGTGGGTGGTCAAATGCCAAAGGCATTATCCCATTCAAGCGTGGGATATACAATAAAAAAATGACAAAAGGCGTCCAGCGGCATTGCGTCCCTGCAGACGGGCCACGGATGGATTTGCAGGGATTATCCATCGGAATAAAAGAGAGCAAGAGCGAACCCGAGACCGTTTCCGGCAGGGCCGAAGCGGAAGGACGAGAAACGAGGGGAAGCGTTTGGTTCCGTGGGGGGCGCGACGGCGAGAAAGTCGAGAAACCGGAAGAGTAGCGGCGGCGGACGTAGCAGCACCGCGCGGACACCCTCCACGTCAGTTGCCGAAAGAGCGGGATTGCCGTTGGGGTGGTTGTGAACGAGTAAAAAGCACGATGCCTCCGTTTCGGCGATACGCCGGGCAATACGTCCCGCGTCATAGGCCAGCCCCTCGCCCGTCTCCGACGCAATCCATTCGCACGACAGCACGTGCCCCTCCGCATCGAGGAGAACGAGCAACATCCGTTCGTCCAACCCGGCCAGCGCATCGGCGGAGAAAAGCCGGGCGGCATCGCCGGGTGAGCGGATAAGGGGGGGGACATTTTATGCCTCATGTTTGCTTTGCTATCCGTGAGGAATTCTTCCCAGCCACGTTTTGGCAAAAGCGGTCGCGTAGGCATCCTTGTCTTCCGGATTGCGCAGAAAGGCGTTGAACCATTTCCTTGCTTGGGTTTGCTGATTGCAAAAGAGGCATTGACGGGCCAGTTCGAATTGCGCGGAGGCAATACCTTTTTGCGCGGCAGACACGAGGAAATCATCGGCAAGAGAGGGATTTTCCTCGCGGAGAATCCCTACACATAGTCTAAGCGCCCAAATGGCACCGGTTTCGGCGCGTGCGCGAATCCAGGCAAGAACGTCCTTTCCCGGCCACCCAAAGCGTCCTTTGCAGTAGGCTTCCTCTATCCAGTCATCTTGCCCCGGACCGGAGCATTCAGTGGCCCTACGGTATTCAGCCACGGCCCGAGACAAATCTGCGCTGACTCCTTTTCCCTGTACATAACACTCCGCACGAACTCGAAATGCATCGGAAAAACCTCTTGCACACGCTTTGCCAAGCCAAGTCCATGCGTCTTTTTTGTCTTTTTGGGCATCTTCTCCCTTGGAAAGCAACAGTTTTGCGAGTGCAACCTGCGCATCGAGGCATCCTTTTTCCGCCGACAACTGATACCATTTTTCGGCCGCGGATTTGTCTTTATCTGTGGCCTCGCCGTGCCAATATTGGTCGCCAATGTCTTTTTGCAGGTGGATGTCTTTCACCGCCTCCGCCACTTTTTCAACTTTCTCGAGAAGATTCTTGGCTCTTTCGGGGTCTTTGCCCACTCCTTTGCCTTGGAACAGGCAACGGGCGAGATGGAGACGTGCCCATGCCACGTCTGCATCAATGCGCCTTTGTTCGTCGGAATCGGCTCGGGCGATTTTCTCGAGGGCTTCCTGATCTGCTCTGGAGAAGGAGTTGAAAGCCTTCTGATAATACTTTTTTTTCTTGGCTTCCTCGGTGCATTCCTCTGCCTTTTGCCAGTCTATCAGGCCGAGACTGTCAAAGGCATCGAGCGATCCGGCATTTTTGGCTCTTTTGAAATAACCGTTGGCGGCTTTGCTCTTTTTCTGTTGTTGCGCCAACAAGCCCAAATAATCATTGGCGTCGGCCCGGATGGAATCGGGAGCCGCAGGGTTCGTCGCCAGCTTCAGGAAGTGTTCCGCCTTGGCGGCGTCGATGCCGTGTGCGATGCCGTAAAAGTAGTCTTTTCCGGCAAGGAATGCCCCCTCGTATTCGCCTTCTTTGGAATCGGCGGCGGCGGCGTAAAGTCCGAAAGCCGCTGTCGGATCGATTTTTTCGAGGCTTTTCCCGAGCTCAACCATTTTCTTCGATGCAACAGGCCAAGATTCTTTGGACTGGGCACGGTGTTCTTCATGTTCTTTTCGAAAAATGATTGGTTTCATCATTCCCCTGCCCGCTTCGATTTCGGAAAATTCGTAGTCCAGCAGGTCAGGATCGCCTAGGCGTTGTTCCCTGTCGTCCCTAAGCATGCCGCGGAGCAGGATGTCCCAATGGCGCGAGATTGAGACTCCTTCCTGTGCAAAAGAGGATGGATCCTTCCACGGCTTTGGGGGCAAGGTCCTTGTCAGCAATTGGTAGAGGACGACACCCAAGCTGTAGTAGTCCGCTTCCTTTCTAACGGGGACGTTTTCCCATTGCTCTGGAGCGGCGTATCCTCCCGTCCCGGTCCCCGTCGTCGGCAGGCTGTCCGCTGGTTTGGAAATTCCAAAATCCGTCAACCGCAATCGTCCGTCCGCTCCCACGAGGATGTTGGAAGGCTTCACATCTCGGTGGACGATGCCCTTGACGTGCTCATCGCCGATTTTGAACTCCTGTTCGTGGGCCGAGCGGAGAACGGCAATCAGTTCGCGGGCGAAACGCGCGACGATCCGCTCGGGGAAGGCATAGTCGGCGGTAAGAAATGTTTGCAGGGAAACGGCCCCATTCCTTTTCTTCCGCTCTTCATTTAATTCTGCCGTGCACGGCACTTGGAAAGCGGCGCAGATGCGACGAAGTTCGCCCTCTTGGACAAGACAGGGCTCCATCGCATAGGTGAGGTAAGTCGGGCGATTTGCTGGCTTGCCATCTTTCTCCTCGTAAAAGGGTTGGTAGTCCAATGCCTTGACGGCTGCCGGATGGCGCAGGTTGCCCATGATGCTGGCTTCGAGCAAAAAACGATCCTTGGCACTGTTTACTTCGTCGACGCTTGCCGGCTCAGGAATGCGGAGAATTTTGAGGGCACGTAGAACGCCGAGGGGCTGCAGTGTGGCGAGAAAGACGGCGCCCATGCCGCCATGACCGAGTAAATCATTTTCGCAGAATTGATAGAAAGGCTTGCTCTCGGCCTTGCTGCCGGGCTTGCTTGGCCTTGCGGGTGGGGCCATTTTAGTGGGGATTTCTGCAATCCAAGGTGCGATTTCTTTCTGTGGCATGATGAGGGACCCTGAGTGGGAGGGGCGTGGACCGGAGAGGGGGGCCTCTCGCATGGCGGCAGAAATTTTGCCAAAGGGAGTAGTGGGTGTCAACGGAAAGGAATTCCCTGCGCTTATCCTGATTTTTGTCCCGTTTTTTCGGGATGAGTTATCCCGATAACGCATGGATGGCCGTCAGCATTGGAAGATGTTTTTTCATGACCTCCTCAGAAACGGCACCGGACTTTTTTCTTGGAGTCCATTTCGAGCCTTTCGGAGAGGCAGATTTCCTCCCGCGAGGGTGTTTTCGGTGGGGGCCGGTGGGAACGGGGCATGTGGCAGCCGGCGTTTCCGGCGAAAACGCTAGTCCGGGGGGTGGGACCCCGCTGTCGGTCAGAGCGCCAGCAGCAGCTGTAGCAACTGGGTCCCTCTTTTGCCGTCCCTCTTTTGCCATTGTCCGCCACGGTCCAAGACTTCAAGGGGATTGACGCGGAAGTTGTTTTTCTTCTCGTTAATTCCTCTTGCCCCTACGAACGGGTGAAGAATATTGGCGAGAGCCGGGCGAAATACGAGTTGTATATTGTGGAGTGAGGAAGGAGCAAGGGAAGCGAGAGGATAGAAAGAAGGCGACGAAATGTAGGCATTGCGGCGCGGCATGGCCGCGCAGTGAAAAGTGAAAAGAGAAAAGAGGGGCGCGCTGACGCGCGGAGGAGAAGAACGGGACGGAGGGGTAGCGCAAGGCTGAATGCAGAATGCAGAATGCTGAATGGGGAATGGGGAATGGGGAATGAAGAATGCTGAATGCTGAATGGGGCGGGAGGGGGGCGGGAGGGGGAATGCTGAATGCAGAATGCTGAATGAAGAATGCAGAATGGGCCTGGCTTCGTCCGGGCCGGGGCCAGGAGGACACGAAAGGGATTCTTCAGGGGCGCGCATTGCGCGCGGCCGCGACGAAGCGCGGCCCTCCCGGACGAGCGAGGGGCGGTGAGCGAAGGGCAACTGCTTCGTCCGGGCCGGGACCTGCACCGGATGCCCATCCCGGTGTGAGTTGCGGAACGGGGAAAATGGGGTATATGATTAGAATATGACAACCAAGGACGAACATATCAAGGAATGGGCAAAGATTGTCGAGGCCAAATGCAAAGCCGATGAACTGCTGGAAGAATCCGAGAACATTGATTTTGACGAGGGGACTTTTATCGGAGCTTTTACGGTTGAGGGTGAAAAACCAATCACCGAAATGGGGGCGGTTGGCAAGCTGTCAACCTCTCACAGGTATTATGTCTACATCCATGGACGTGAAAGGATGACGCCACATTTCCATGTATTCGACAAAGAAGGCGAACATAAGTCAAAGGGGCAAAGAGAAGGGATTCACACCTGTATCAAGATACGGGAGAACCAGTACTTCAAGCATGGAAGCCATACTGACAACCTGGACAGAGATGCCAGACACGCACTTGACGCATTCATGAGAGAAATTCGGGTCCAAGGGAAGCATTCTTCCAACATTGGAGTCACGAATTACGTTCATACGATCAGGGAATGGAATGACAACAACGCAGAAAATGGAGCGCCCAATTGGGTGGATGAAGAGAGAAAACAACCTGATTACACAACCATCACTTGACGGTCAACCTTTAGCCCATGGTCATGAGCAAACGGGCCTTGCCCCGCTTTTGCCTTAGGCAAGTTTTTCGGGAAAAATCTGAATGGGGAGGAAGAGGGGCGAGGGGGCGCAAGGGGACCGGCTTTGTCCAGGCCGGGCCTATGGGCCGAGAGAGGACTCTCTAGGGGCGCTCAACGAGCAATGCTGAATGCAGAATGCAGAATGCTGAATGAGAAAGGCCCGGCTGTGTCCGGGGCGGATGGGTTCCATTTGCCAATGATTGGATTTTGGAGATGTCCGGTGGATTTTGCTCAAATTTCCTGGTGCCAAACCACGCATGTGCGGTTCTTGAAATACTTTTCCAGACAGGAAAACATACAGGTTAGCATACAGGTTGTTGCATCGATGTGGACGGTGTGTTAGGATGGGCGGAGAGAAAACAGGTGATGTCATGGGAAGCCATTGCACAGTTCGTCATCAACCATCGCTTTCACGGGAGCCCGGGAGAGCCCGGCTTTGTCCGGGCCGGAGCCGGAGGGCTCGGATGGGACGTGAATGGGGCTGTTTTTGCGCGCGGCCGCGACGAAGCGCGGCCCTCCCGTTGCATCATCCATAGGCGACAGACCATGCACTATACCCCCCCCTATACCCTGACCGACGGCATGCTGACCGCCGCAGTGACCATCGGTGAGAAGGCAAAACGCATCGAGCAGGTCCGGGCCTTTGAAGCCAGGCCCCAGCTGCGGCGAAACAACCGGATCCGCTCCATCCATTCCTCCTTGGCCATCGAGGCCAATTCCCTGACGGTGGACGAGGTCCGGGACGTGATCGACGGCCGGGTGGTCCTGGGACCGGCCCGTGAAATCCAGGAAGTCAAAAACGCCTGGGCGGCCTACGAGCAGCTGGGGCGGTTCGACCCCTGTTCGCTGGATGAGCTGAAACGGCTCCACGGCATCATGACCCACCTGACCGTGCAGGAATCTGGCATGTTCCGAACCCATGACGAAGGCGTGTTCAGCGGCGACAGATGCATTTTCATGGCCCCGCCCCCGCAGTTCGTCCCGGAGCACATGGCTTCGCTCTTCGACTGGATGCGGCAGGCGAAGGGGAGCGTGCATCCGCTGATCCTCTCCAGCGTGTTCCACTATGAGTTCGTGTTCATCCATCCCTTCGAAGACGGGAACGGCCGCATGGCCCGGCTTTGGCAGACGGCCCTGCTGGCGGAATGGAATCCGGTTTTCCAGTATCTGCCGCTGGAGAGCCGCATCCACGAGTTCCAGGATGCGTATTACACGGCGATCGCCGCCTGCAACCAGGCGGGCAATTCCGACGCCTTCATCGTCTTCATGATGGACGCCATCGACCGGACGCTGGACTGGGCTCTCCGGCAGACCGCCGGACAGGACGCGGTTCTTTCCAGGCAGGTGCAGGAGCTTCTGGGTGCCATGGAGACGGGGATTCCCTATACCGGCGCGCAGCTGATGGAGAAGCTGGGGCTGAAGTCCAGGGTCAGCTTCCGAAAAACCCATCTGCTTCCGGCCATCGAACAGGGATTGGTCCGGATGCTTCATCCGGACAAACCCAGCAGCCGCAACCAGGCCTACATCAAAACGTGACAACCCGCGAAATACGGGATGCACACGCAAGGGCCCGGCTTTGTCCGGGGCGGGGACGGAGGACAAGAGAGGGGCGAATCAGGGGCGCGCGAAGCGCAATGCTGAATGATGAATGCAGAATGCAGAATGGGGCGGGAGGGGGGCGGGAGGGCAAGGGGAGGGCCCGGCTTTGTCCGGGGCGGGCCTATGGGCCGAGAGAGGACTCTTCAGGGGCGTGCCTTGCGCGCGGCCGCGACGAAGCGCGGCCCTCCCGGACGGGCGAGGGGCGAGGGGCAAAATCGGGTCCGAGGGCCGCGAAAGGGGCGATCAGGGGGCGCGCAAAGCGCAATGCTGAATGCTGAATGCAGAATGATGAATGCTGAATGCAGGATGGGGCGGGCTTCGTCCGGGGCAGGGATGCGACAAAGCGGGGTCTTTTTCGAATAGGGGTTCCACATGCGCGTTCCAAGCGCAACGCACATGGAACCCCTCTGGGGTTGATACTATTTTCCCGTCGCAGGGGGGCTCAATCCTCGGACTCCCAGCCGATGAGCTTGAGGAACCATTTGCCGATTTTTCCGGTCACCATCCAGAACACGATGAAAATGCCGATGAGGACCGGGAATCCGATGAGGGCGTTTTCGATGTGCAGCTTGTCGAAGACGATCTCGCACGCCAGATAAAGGCCGCTGAGGAGGCGTCCTCCGTACCACATGATGGCGATGATCTGTTCGCCGTGCAGGACGTTGGGCTCCTCGCGGACGATTCTTATTCTTCTGATTCTTCTCGACATGGTTTTGCCTTTCTTGTTGGTTGTTGTTTCCTGCCTGCGGGCCGCCTTGATGATTGGGAGGGACGCGCTTCCGCGCGTCCATGGTCGCGCGGAAGCGCGACCCTCCCCCTCGTCTCCTTTTTTCCGAAATATGCGCTAGAAGCTGCCGTAATTGTATTTTCCGGTGAGGACATCCATGGGCGCCGAGGTCAGGCCCACGCGGCCGTTTTGGACCTCGACCTCCAGCTCGTCGATTGCGTCCGGGAGGGCGGACTCGAACTCATCGGGGTCCATCGCGGCGAGCCTGCGCAGCTCGTCCTTCGTCGGCCACTTCCAGCCGCTGACGGCTTTCAGTCCGCCCAGGAGCCCCCGCTTGTATCCGTAGGTCCACCGCCACTTGTCCAACACATCGCCGATCGCGCTCATCGCTTCTCTCCGTTGTTCGTTTTCCGAAGCCGGCGGCGGACACTTCGTCCGCGGCCCTTCACCAATCATCCTCGGGGGGGAAAGGGGGAATCTGACATGGGCGGGGGATTTTTTTCAAAACCCGGTTTACGGGGTGATGGGGAAAAAATTATAATGGGAGCATGTCAGATATCCGGGGGCGGCGCCGAGGACAGACGATGACGGCGCGAGCTGCGTCGGAATCTTTCACCACCCCACACAGAAGGACAGCGCAATGGAACAAGCATCCCGCAAACAAGGTTATCGCAACGACATCGGCACCGGCTGGCTCCGGGAGCGCGCCATCCGGTGCTTCGGGAACTTTGCGCGGAACTGGAACGGGGCGGTGGATGACTCGGACTTCTTTTCGGTCGTGGCGGAAAGCCGGTTCCAGGAGGAGTCCGAGTTTCTGACGGTCCTTCTGCGCCACGCTCCGGTGAAGGAGCTGTCCGCGGCGGACATCGTGGACATGGCCCCCGAGCGCATCCTCACGGCCGAGGCGTTCGACACGGACGAGCCCGAAAAGCTCGACGTGCCGCCGCCTCCTCCTCGCCTGCGGCGCCGGGCGCCGGCCATCCGCGGGCTGTCGGACGCCGTGGCCTGCGTGCTCCGCCGCATGTGGAACCGCAAGTCGCTGCGCAAGGCGTGTCGCGCCGTGCTGGCGGACATCACCGAGCGCCTCCTCGCGGAGGTGGCGCACGACTCCCGGCGCGCGGCCGCCGACCCGATGGCCGCCCGGTTCGAGGAAGTCGTGTCGTTTCTGGGCCTCGACCCGGTGGCGGCCGACGTGCTTGGCTTTGCCGCCGTCCGCGAGTTTTCGCATTTCCGCGATTATCCGGTGCGCGTCCGCTCGCTGAACGAGCGCGTCGAGTTCTACGCGATGGCGACCGACCGGCCTGTCGGGGCCGTCTCCGCCGCCCTCCGCGCCGATGCGCCCCTGCGCCGGTTCGAGGTGCTGGACGACGACGGCGACCTCTGCTCCGGGCCCTTCCGCGACTACCTCGAAAACGGCTCCGAGGCCCTTCTCGAAGGGCGCTTCTACAAGCAGACGCCCGTTGCCGACGCCCTGCCGCTCGCCTTCCACGGCGATCTCGCCGCCCGCCATGCGCCCATCCTGAAGACGCTGCTCGCCTCCGCCACGCCGGCGCACGCCCCGGCCATCCTCTTCTACGGGCCGCCCGGCACCGGAAAGACCTCCTTCGCGAAGACGCTCGCGCATGAGCTGTCGTTCGACCTCGCCGAAATCCGCCAGGGCGACGCCAACGGGCACGTCAGCTCCACCGCGCGCCTCACCGGCTACCGCCTCGCCAATGAGCGGTTTCCGGCCGGGCACGTCCTCATCCTGGTGGACGAGGCCGACGAGCTGCTCGACACGGGCGTGCACGGGCTTTTCGCGTTCGGGGGCCGCAGCTCCACGCAGAAGGGGGTCATCAACGCGGCGCTCGACGAGGCTCGCCTGCCGTCGATCTGGATCGCGAACACGCCCGCCGAATACCTCGACGAATCGGTCCGCCGCCGCTTCGACTACTCCCTCCGGTTCGAGGCCATCTCCCCCGAGGCGCGGCTCGCCATCTGGAAAAACAACGTCGCGCGCCTCGGTCTTGGGCGCGTGCTGCCGGACGAGGCCATCCGGCGGCTCGCGGAGCGCTATCCCGCCAACGCCGGCGGCATCGCCAACGCCCTCGAGAACCTGAAGGCCGCGCGTATCCCGCGCCGGCGCGCCGAAGCCTTCGCCGCCGACCTCCTCGCCCCGCACTGCGAGCTCCTCGGCATCCCCGTGCGCGATTCCGCACCCGCCTCCGCCGGCTACACCCCCGACGTCCTCAACATCGAGGGCGACCTCGCACCCGACCGCGTCATCGCCGCCGTCCGCCGCTTCCACACCGCCACCGCGCGCGCCGCCGACCCCGACCGGCCGCGCCTGCACCTCCTCTTCTACGGGCCGCCCGGCACCGGAAAGACCGAATTCGCCAAGCACCTCGCGCGCGAAGCGGGGGCGCGGCTGACGGTGCTCGGCGGCTCCGACCTCCTCTCCAAGTACGTCGGGGAGACGGAAGCCAACATCCGCGCCGCCTTCGACCGCGCCCGCGCCGAGCATTCCATCCTGTTTCTCGACGAGGCGGACGGACTGCTCATGGAACGGGCCGCCGCGCAACGGTCGTGGGAGCTCTCGCAGGTCAACGAGCTCCTGCGCGCCATCGAAAACTTCGAGGGCGTGTTCATCGCCGCGACGAACTTCATGGATCGCCTCGATCCCGCCGTCCTGCGCCGATTCTCGCTGAAGCTGCGCTTCGACTACCTGACGTCCGCCGGCAAGCGCCTCCTCTTCGAGCGGATGTTCAAGACCCCGCTCGCGCCGGCGGAGGCCGCGCGGCTCGAGGGCATCCACAATCTCGTCCCCGGCGACTTCCGCACCGCACGGCAATCCCTCTACTATCTCTCAGACGAGTCGCCCGCCCCCGCCGCCATCGTCGACGCGCTCGTCCGCGAGGCCTCGCTCAAGCGCGATGGCGGCGGCAGGCATGGGGTGGTGGGGTTCAGTCCGATGGGGGGATAGAAAAGCTAGATTTTCTAGATTTTCTAGATATCTAGAAGGGCTAGGATTCTAGGGGGGGGCCGCAGTGAAAAGTGAAAAGTGAAAGGAGAAAAGTGAAAAAAGGGCGCGCTGAGGCGCGAAAGGAGCGGCCGAGGGGTGGGGCAGGGACCACGAACCCCCAGAAGGCCGGAGGGGCTAGCGGGGGGGGAAGTGGCGGGGGGGGGGAAGGGCGGCGCGCATCTCTTCGAGCATGGCTTCGTGGAGGGGGATCTGCTCGGGGGTGAGGATGGCCTGGATGTCGCGGTGGAGGTCGGCGCGGATGGCGTCGCGGTCGACGGCATGGGCCTGGCGCATCTGGTCGAAGCGGGCGTCGTAGGCGAGGAGGATGGAGGCGGCGGATTCGCGCTGTTCGGGGGTGAGGCCGACGCGGCGGGCGAGGGTGTCGGCCATGTGTGCGGCGCGTTCGGCGGGGGTCGAGCTGGCGAAGAGGCGGGCGCGGCGTGCGACGAGGTCGTTGTTGAGCTGGTAGCCGGCGATGCCGCCGAGGAGGAAGGCCGCGAGGATGAGGAGGAGCCAGTTCCAGGTGCGCATGGGATATCCTTTCGAAAGGGGGTGGGGGTCAGCGGGCGGAGGCGAGCTCGTAGGGGGCGTCTTCGGCGTCGGTGGTGAGGGCGGTTTCGAGGGCGGCGGGGGAGACGTTCTGGAGCCAGGCGGCGTGGATGTTGTTGTCGGCGGCGGCGGGGGCGTGGAGGATGGTGAGGGCGGACCAGGCGATGGCGACCGCGGCGGCGATGGCGGAGAGGGACTGGGCGGCGCGGCTGGGCCGTGGGGCGGTCAGGGGGCGCGCGGCGGCCTCGGCGCGGACGGCGGCCATGATGGCGGCGGTGTCGAGGACGGGGACGGGGGGGCGGGGGGCGTCGCGGAGGACGGAGAGGTCGATGTCTCCGGCGGGGGTGAGGGGGATGGGGATGTTTTTCATGGCGTGGACTCCTTTCTGTCTGGGCAAAGAAGCGTGGCTATGCGTTTTCACGGGCGAGAATGTCTTCGACGTGGCGCTTCAGGCGCTTGCGGGCGCGGAAGGCGCGGACCTTTACGGCGGAGATGCCGCAGCCGAGCTGTTCGGCGGCGACGGACATGGGGACGTTTTCGAGCTCTACGAGGGTGAGGACGGCGCGGTCGTCGGGGGAGAGCATGTCCATGGCGGCGGAGAGGAGGGCGCGGGCGTCCTCGCGGCGGCGGGTGTCGTCGTCGAGCTGGTCCTGGACGGCCTGGGCGGCGTGCTCGACGCCGACGGAGGCGGCCTCGTCGAAGTCGGACATGACGACGTCGCGCCGGCGGTAGTGGCGGCGCCAGTGGTCCATGGCGGCGAGGCGGGCGATGCGGAGGACCCAGGTGCGGACGGGGGCGTCGTGGCGGAAGGAGGGGAGGGAGCGGAAGACGCGGAGGAAGGTGTCCTGGGCGACTTCCTGGACGTCCTGGGCGGGGAGGCGGTGGGCGAGGGTGGAGGCGACGAGGCGCTCGTAGGTGTGGAGGATGACGGCGAAGGCCTCGGTCTGGCCTTCGAGGACGCGCTGGATGGCGGCGAGGACGGACTGCTCCTCCTCGGCGGCGTCGGTCTGGGCGTGGAGGAGGGGGGCGGAGGCGTCGGCGGGGTCGGAGTCGGCGTCGGCGTCATCGAAGTCGCCGGCGCCGGGGGCGATGCCGGCGCCGAGGTCGAAGTCATCGACATCGTCGGCGTCCGGGAACGCGGGGCCATTGGTGTTGCGGAAGAAATCGGTCATGCGCGCGAGAAGTTGGAGGAGGTCGTCGCAGACGTCCCGGAGGGGGGACGTCCGCGCGAGGTCGGGGAGGAGGATGGCATAGGCGGAGTTCAAAGGCAAGCTCCAGTGAGGAATCGGGAGTCAGGAGTTAGGGGTAGTAGTAGTAGGACGGGCCGGTGGTGTAGGTGTAGGAGTAGCCGGGGCCGGTGACGGTGGTGACGGTGCGACGGACGGGGGGGGGCGGCGGGGGGACGATGTAGCGGGGCGGGGGCGGAGGGAGGAAGAAGGGCGGCGGCGGGGGCGGAAGGTGGTGGTGGTGATGATGGTGGGGCATGTGGTGGGAGAAGTGCGGGGGCGGCGGCGGCCCGTGACGGTGGCCGTGGTGGGGCGCGGCCTGGGCGGCGCTGGCGAGGCCGATGACGGCGAGGGCGGCGACGAGGGCGAAAATGGTCTTTTTCATGTTGGACTCCTTTCGCAACGCAGGGGTGAATGGGGCGTTGCTGAATCTAAGAGTCGCTGGAAATGGGAAATGGTTACAGGGGGGGGCGCGGCGCGAGGCGCCGCGCAGTGACGAGTGACGAGTGACGAGTGACGAGAGAAGAATGAAGAATGACGAATGACGAATGAAGAATGACGGGTGATGAGAGACGAGGGGCGAGGGGGGGCGCGCTGGGTGCGCAGTGAAAAGTGAAAAGAGAAAAGTGAAAAGGGGGGGCGGGGGGGCGAAAGGAAATGTGAAAAAAGGGCAATGATTTGCTGTAAAATCACAGCAATTGAGGGCGGCACGGGGACCGCCGGGCCAGACGCTGAAAGGGGAGCGGGGGCCGGGGCCCTGGGGTTAGTAGAGGAGGGAGGTGGAGGCGGAGGCGGGGGCGGCGAAGGGGGCGGCAAGTGGGGCGCCCCAGAGGCGGACGGACCATTCGGGGCGGGCGCCGGGGGTGGACCAGAGGGCGTCGGGGGTGTAGAGGGTTTCGAGGGCGCGAAGGAGGGCGAGGGAGGTGGCGGCGGGGCGGTAGTCGCGGGGGGAGGTGACGGCGAGGTGGAGTCCGGGGCGGTGGGTGGCGGGGTCTTCGGCGGATTCGAGGCGGATGCCGGGGAGGGGGGGAAGGAGGGGAAGGAGGGCGGCGAGGTCGCGGTCGGGCGCGGCGAGGTATTGGAAGGCGTAGGGGGTGGGGCGGGCGTGGGAGATGGCGTGGAGGGCCTCCATGAAGAGGGTGGCTGG
>JAEEGL014031506.1_pt1 | contig 12923 bp, 10 predicted proteins | sample 9134231 | NCBI WGS metagenome assembly JAEEGL01 (sample SAMN16246548, study PRJNA631951) | gut metagenome | biome: gut microbiome; feature: rumen; material: fiber-attached | host: Bos | place: Iran: Karaj | collected 2018-10 | reverse complement strand
GAAGATTTCCGACGTTAAGAAGGAGATCGAGTCGTCGAAGGGCGCGAGTAAGAAGGTTGGCAAGTCGGTTAAGATACCGCGCCAGGGCGCGGGAACGTGCGTGATTATCGGAGGTCCGAACGCTGGTAAGAGCCAGTTATTGAGCTTCTATACCAAGGCGAAGCCGGAAGTGGCGCCGTATCCCTTTACGACGCAGACGGCGTCTCCCGGCATGATGGCGTGGAAGGACGTTTTCGTTCAGCTCATCGACACGCCGCCGATCACGCCGGATTTCTTTGAATCGTATCTTTACGGGTACATTCGTGGGGCAGAGCTCGTTCTTCTCATGGTCGATCTTGGCGACGACGACGGTATTCAGCAGTGTCAGGACGTTTTGGATCGTCTTCAGAACACGAAGACGCGATTGGCGCCGGAGTCGGGGCTCGACGAGGACGACGTCGGACTCTCGTATACGAAGACGTACCTCGTTCTGAACAAATGCGACCTTCCTGACTTCCAAGATCGTTTGGATCTCTTTCACGAGTTCTGCAAGACGCCGTTCCGTGAATTCTGCGTTTCAGCGACGGACGGAACGGGTACGGAGGAGTTGCGTGACGCGATCTACGATGCGATGAACGTGATTCGCGTCTATACGAAGCAGCCGACGAAGAAGGCTCCAGACATGGACAAGCCGTTTACGCTGAAGGCCGGCGACACAATCTTCGACCTCTGCGATCAGATTCATAAGGATTACGCGTCGCGTTTTAAGTCGGCGCGCGTTTGGGGCGAGGGCGTGCACGACGGCACGACCGTTAAGGGCGATTACGTTCTGCACGACTGCGATATTGTCGAGCTTACGATAACGATGTAAGTTTCCTATTTGTGGATCTTGTTTGTAAATTCGCTATTTTGTCAAAGATCAGACGCCTTAATAGCCGACTATTATAGCGTCGAGCGTCATTTGGTCGCTTTTTTAACTTTTTACTGAAGGTCCTTTGATCCTATAACCGATAAAGTTGACAAGAAGTGAAGCGTTGCGACGGCTACGGTCGGCGGAACGCGCGGTTGGCGTTGACGACACGCTTATCGTGAACTATCGGATTGAACGGCGCCGCGTATGCGGCGACAGGTTCAGCGCAGCGTCCTGAATTCGTCGAACGAAGTCCACCGACCTTGCGGTCGGGCGAGACAAAGACGTTCCGAAGAGGGGCTCGGCGACGAACTGCTCAGGTTTTCATAGAACAAGGGATTTGAAATGAAATCGATAAAAGGCAAAGGACGCGCAGCGATAGGCGTTCTGGCTCTTGCCGCGTTGACGATCGTCCCATTCGCGGGATGTCAGGTAACGCGCAACGGCCAAACGTTGCCCAGCCCGTATTATTTGGACGACGACATTCAATATCATCCGGCAGGCTCGGAATTCCAGTATCAGCAAGAGGTCGATCATATGAATAAGATCAATGCTGAACGCGCCGCAGCCAGCTACAACGGACAATATTAAGAATATCAATCCACGCGTGGATGCGGAACAGCGCTAGCCCGACGGACGCATAATCCGTCGGGCTTTCTTTTCTTCAGACCTAAAGTTTCTTAAAAAGTCGTCCAATCTTCTCGGAATCGAGTATACTTGAGTTTGGTAGCGAACGTTTAGGCATGCGTTGGCGCCAGTCTTTATTATTTACGAATCTTTATTATTTACGACAGGAACTCGATAACGATGGAAGAATTTGTCCAATACTCCTGGTCGCCGGAAATCAAGAATTACGTCGATCAGGTCTTTAGCTGGTCGGGCTACGCGATCTGCGTGGCGCTGGTTGCACGATTTTTTATTCGTCCGCGCGCGTTTCGCGATCCTTGGGCGACCTTTTGCCTTGGCGTCCTCAGCGTGTCGATCTCCGCCTTTTTGATTCGCACGTTTATCTCGCAGAATAATGATTTCTCGCCCTTTAATCCCGCCTGCGCGATTGTGTCGGTGATCGTTGCGATCGTCGTGAGCGCGTTGTGGCTCTTTCTTTCGTTTTTATCGCCCGACAACGACGAATACGACGACGATCGCGAGTATTATGACGAGGAAGAATACGAAGAGGACGATCGTTATGAACGTCGCCGGGACGATCGCGGTTATAGAAACGGTCGGGTCCGCCGCGCTCGGTATGATCGCGACGACCGCCGGTGACGAGAAAGCGAAGGTAAAGGTAGAAGATGAAACGACGAGATTTTTTACGCGCGTCGAGCGTTTTGGCGGCGACGTCGTGTTTTTCCATGCTGGACGGTTCCGCGTTTGCCGACTCGGTAGACAAGTCGCAGAACGCGACGCGTCGCGGATCGTACGCTAATTCTTATCGTGTCTTTAAGGAAACGGGGCGCGGTCGAGTCGCCTTTTTAGGCGGCTCGATTACGGAAATGGACGGGTATCGTCCCATGGTTTGCGAATACCTTAAAAAGCGTTTTCCAAAGACGGAGTTTGAGTTCGTCGCCGCCGGGATATCGTCGACTTGTTCCGACGTCGGCGCGTTTCGCCTAGAGTCGGACGTTTTGAGCGGCGGGAAGGTCGATCTCTTTTTCGTAGAGTTTGCCGTGAACGACGACCAAGACGGCGGGTTCGACCTAACTCATGCGACGCGCGGCATGGAGGGGATTATTCGCCATATTCGGCGCTCGAATCCGAACGTCGATATCGTCATGACCTTCTTTGTCAACGAAAATCTCATGGCGCAATATCGCGACGGCAAAGAAGCGACGAGCATCGAGGCGCACCGCAAGGTTGCGGAGCGTTACGATATTTCGACGATCAACCTTGCGAAAGAGATTCAGGAGCGGATCGATTCGGGCGACATAACGTGGCAAGAGTTCGGCGGCGTTCACCCGGCGCCGCGCGGCAATCGTATTTGCGCCGATTTGATCGCGACGATTTTGGACCGCGATTATCTGAACGGCGCCGTTGCCGAGACCAAGCCGCACAATCTTCCGGCGCCGATCGACGCGTTTTCCTATTCGAACGCGTCGTGGCGCGGTTTCGACGCCATTGCGACGAACGAGGGCGCAACGATCGCGGACGAGAACGCGCTGGAACGCGGCGCGTTTCGACTCTACGAGCCGAACTGGCCGCAGATTCGCGGCTCGTTTCGCCAGACGTTTGCCGGCGTTCCGCTCCTCTGCGGCGAGAAGCCCGGTGCGGAACTGAAGTTTGAGTTCGACGGAAACGCGCTCGCGCTCTTTATTCTCGCTGGTCCCGACGCCGGCATGATCGACTACCGGATCGATAAGGGCGACTGGCGCCGCGCGAACGCGTTCCATCATTACAGCGGCGGTCTGCATTACCCTCGCGCGCTCACGCTCGCCGACGCGTTGGAGAACGGTCGGCATAACGTTGAGTTGCGCCTGGCGTCGGATAAGGACGGGCGCAGTTCGGGAACGGCGCTGCGCATTTTGCAGATTGCCGTCAATCGCGGCGAGGGGTGATTAATACATCGTTCCTCGATGAGTGATCTGACCGACGATCTCGTGCGGAACGTAGGGTTCCTCTAGATAGGCGACGTCTTCTTCCGCGAGCGTTACGTTAATCGCTTGGCACGCGTCGTCGAAATGTTCGACCTTCGTCGCGCCGACAATAGGCGCGGCGACGCCTTTCGCATAGAGCCATGCGAGCGCGATTTGAGTCATAGAAACGCCGTATTTCTCCGCAAGGTTAGCGACGCGTTCCACGATGCGAAGATCGTACTCCTTCGCGCGATCGTATTTCCTGACCGCCACGGCGTCCGTTTGACTGCGTTTGGAGTCGCTGTTCCAGGTTCTTCGCGACAAATGACCCGCCGCGAGCGGCGAGAAGGGAATGAGCGACATGCCGTATTGGCGGCATACGGGGACGACTTCGTGTTCGTCTTCGCGATAGAGTAGGTTATAATGGTTCTGCATCGTCGAGAACTTTGTCCAACCGTTCTTTTCAGCCGCGTCTTGCATGTTATGCAGTTGGAATCCGTACATTGCGGAGCAGCCGATTGCGCGAACCTTGCCCGCCTTAACGAGCGAATCGAGCGCCTCCATTGTCTCTTCGATAGGCGTGTCGTAATCGAATCGATGGATTTGATACAGATCGACGTAATCGACGCCGAGGCGTTTGAGCGAGCCGTCGATTTCGGCGTTGATCGCGCGTTTCGTTAAGCGCTCTTCGGTTGTGAGATTAAAGAAGACTTTCGTCGCAATAACGATCTTTTCTCGCGGGACCTTAAGATCGCGAATCGCGGCGCCAATGTATTCCTCGCTCGTACCTTTAGAGTAGACGTTGGCGGTATCAATAAAATTGACGCCGAGTTCGAGCGCGCGCGCGATCATCTTGGTGGAGTCGGCCTGGTCGAGCGTCCATTGACGATCGTCGGCGCTCGCCTTGCCAAAAGACATGCCGCCAATACAGATTTGCGAGACCTCGATATTGGTCGAACCTAGTTTAACGTATTTCATAGCTGCTTTTCCATAGTTGCGTTGGAATTAGTTCGAAGGCGTTAGCCTTGCAAAGCGTAGTTGCCCGTGCGAATAGCGGCGATCACGCCTCCGTCGACGAGTAGGTCGGCGCCAGTGATAAATCGCGCGTGTTCGCCTAGTAGGAATGCGGCGACGTCGGCAATTTCGTCCGCCGAACCGCAGCGTTCCGCCGCAGACGCGTCTATCATTTTTTGATAGCCGTCGCCAGCCGCCTTGAATTCGTCGTACGCGAGCGGCGTAACGATTATGCCGGGACTGATCGTATTAATTCGTGCGCGTCGTGTTTTCCACAAAGTTGCCGCCGCTTTTTGCGCCTGCAAGATATTAACGCGCTTGGCTATCATGTAGGCGAGCCCGGAATTTTGCATGGCGGTTTCGCGGATTATCGGCAACGCCATAAGCTGATCGGTTGGCGTGCGTAGAATCTCAAGTTCGATTTCGTTGGGAATCGGGTACATATAGCCCGCTTGGCTGGAAATTACAAGTCCGGCGCCTCCGCGCGCCATGACGGCGCCGAACGCGTCGACGGCGTAGCCGGTTCCAAGCATGTCGAGTTTTAAAATATGTTCCGGCGACGCTTGGTTAGGGGACGCGCCCGCCGTATCGACGAAATACATAACGTCGCCCAACGCCGCCGCTTTCTTGGCAAACTCATCGATCGATTCCCTTTCCAGCGCGTTTACGATCGTCGTTTCAACGTCGTATCCACTTTGCAGAAGATCTGTTGCTACGGCGTCAAGATTATTGGGGTTAACGTCGCCAAGTAGAATTTTACGACCTTGTGCAAATCTTCTCGCGATCGCCGTTCCCATACAACCGGCGCCTAACAGCGCGAAGACTTCATTATTGGCGTTTCTGTTGAATATCATACTAAGACCTGTTGTAATTTAACTTGAAAAGAGAAAAATAGATACGACTTCTATTGAACCGTAACGTCGTCGATAAAGTCTCCAATATGAATAATCGGGGACTTCTCGTCGACCTTCTCGCCGAAGAGGGTGACGTTCTCAATTGTTAATCCTTGGGTTCGGTGCTCTTCGTCGGCGCCTGAGAAGAGGATTCCGCAATAAGAGAGCGGACCGACGACTGAAATATTGCGCACGACGATATTCTTCATATGGCCTGGCTCTTTCGTCTTCATGTATTGGTTGACCGCCGGTCGTCCGACGAAGAGCCAATTGTCTTTATTAGCGACGTCGATATCAAAGCGCAACGATTTCGTATCGATATCTTTCATTTTCTCAAGCGCTTCCGGCGAAAGCGCGTTTTCGACGCCCGTTTCAAAACGGATATTGCCAAAGTAGACGTCTTCGAGTCGCATTCTTTCTCCCGGTTCGAGTAAAAAGTTTCTCGTTTGCGCATGAATGACGTCAATATGGGTAAACGAAATATAGCGCATATAGTCGGCGCGGCTTTCATGCCCCATGAGCACGATTCGAGCGCGATCACACCAGAAGACGCAACGGTGGACGCGAATGTCTGCGCAATTGCCGTAGCTATTGTCGAGGCCCTTGAACGCCATGCAGTCGTCGTCGGTGCGTATGAACGAGTTCGCGACGATCATATGACGCGTGTTGCAAGGATTGATTCCGTCGTCGTTTTGAACGCGCCCACCGCAGATTTTAACATTATCGATCCAGACGTTCTCGCTGGCGACCGGCACGAGCGTCCAGCGCGAGGCGCCGCGAATAACGATTCCTTCGATCGTTACGTTTTGACAATGCTCGATCGAGACGACGTGTGAAGTCGGACCCTCGCGCCATTTCCAAGGCGTCGAATCAAGGACGCCAAGTCCGCATATATGAATGTTCTTACCGCGCGCGACGACTCCGGCTTGTACGACGGCGCCTGGCGCAAGATAAAGCGTTTGGTTGTCGCCGAGCGTAATGACGCCGCCTTCCGGTTTATGCACGCCCTCGCCGAAATAAATGAGATTCTCCGGGGGAATATCGCCATGCTTAAAGGTAGAGGGAAATTGAGTCGGATCCAACCAGAACGGATTAACGAATAGTAGCAAAGGATGTTCGCGACCATTGGTTTCTATGGAGACTTGGCGCGGCTTGTTAGATTTGTCAAAAACGATTTCAAAGTATCCGTCTTCGACGCGTTTTGCTTTGATTCCATACGAGAGCGGCCGTACGGTAAGTTCGTCGGCCTCAACGCTCGGCTTAACCCTAACGGAAAACTGTTGAGTCGCTTCGATTTGCAGAAAGGCGTATTCTCCGCCGTAATCGTAGTTGTCGAAGGGAGGATCGGCGGTGCGCGCGGCGTAGGCGTCGACTTTCTTGCCGTCGACTTCTATTTGCCATAGTTCGCTCGGCTTTTCCCCATCGGGCACGGGCGCGACTTGTACGCCGGGCTTTGGATCCGCGGACGGAAGCTTGAAGCCCGCTTGGGCTTTTGACGTCGCGCTGACCAGTGTTAGGGCGGCAATGAAGATGAGTAGTGAACGCGGCATGGTTTTCTCCTATAACTTGAACGTGTTGTCGACGGACACAATTTAACGATAGATTTACAATTACGGTTAGACCTCTCCCCAGTTGGCGCCGATTTCGGCGTCGATCTTGAGCGGCACGGAAAGCGGATTGCCGAGCGTCATTTCTTCGACGACGATCTTCGCGAGTTCGTCGGCGTCTTCGCGTCGCGTTTCGAAGAGAAGCTCGTCGTGGATCTGGAGGAGCAATCTTGCGCGTTCGCGGTCGTTTTGAACGCGCGACGACGATTGCGTTGGAGGCGCGGGCGCAGTTTGGGGCGCCGGTTCCGCGAACGCAAAGAGAGACGTTGCCGGATCAAAGGTTTGGGCGGGTTCAGAATGAGGCGCAAGGGCAGGCGTCGGCGCTTCCGCTTCGCGCGCCCAGCGATTGGCGAGCCAGCCTTCGCGAACTAGCCGTCGCCAGACGTTGACCATCGCGAGCTTCATAATGTCGGCGGCGGTTCCCTGCACGACGGCGTTAATGGCGGCGCGTTCCGGGAAGTTGAGCGTCTGGCGTCCGCGCGGACCGCGCACGCCGACGATCGCGCGTCGACGGCCAAACGCCGTCTGCACATAGCCCTTGTGCGCGCACTCGTCGAGAACGCGATCAAAGAATGCGAGGACGCCTGGGTACGTCGCGAAGAAGGAGTCGATGTACTCGGTCGCTTCCCCCGTCGAGACGTTAATCGCCTTCGAGAGTCCGAACGCCGTTTGACCGTAAATTAGCCCGAAGTTAACAGCCTTCGCTTTGCGGCGCATGTCGGAGGTAACGTCCTCGTGCGCGACGCCGAAGAGTCGACTGGCGACGCTGGCGTGAATATCGACGTCGTTTTGGAACGCTTCCTGGAGTTCGCGATCGCCGCAATAGTGCGCTAGCACGCGCAATTCGATTTGACTGTAGTCGCACGAAAGGAGCGCGTCGAAGCCGAGCGCGGGGTCGGGAATGAAGCCGGAACGGATAAGCTTGCCGGTTTCTGAGCGCGCGGGGATATTCTGGAGATTGGGATCGCTTGAACTGAGACGACCGGTCGCGGTCGCCGTCTGATTGAAGGTTGCGCAGATGCGACCAGAGTCGCGCAACGTCTGGTTTGGCAACGGTTCGAGATAGGTCCCTCGCAGTTTCAGGAGTTTTCTCAGTTCGACAATCTTTTCCGGAATGGGATGTTCGCACGCGAGTTCTTCGAGAACCTCGGCGTCGACGCTCGGTCCCGTTTTGGTTTTCTTAATCACGCGCAATTTGAGATCGTCGAAGAGTAGACGTTGCAACTGTTTAGGTGAATTGAGATTGATCGTTTGGGCAAAGAGTGGATCGGGATCGGCGGCGGCGACGAGCGCGCGAATCTCGTCTTCGAGTTCGTTTTGACGTTCAAGGAGTTCGGCGGACGCCTTTTTAAAGACGTCGGGTTCGATCGCAATTCCGTTGTATTCGATTTCTGCGAGCGTTTCGACGAGCGGTAGTTCGAGATCGAGCAGAAGTCGTTCGAGCGCGGGCGTTTCCAGTAGCTTTTCGCGAACGATCGGCGCGACGTTGAAGGGAACGAGAACGAGCTCCGCAACGTAACGAGCGATCGTTTCCGGCGCGACTTGATCGAGTAGGAGACGATTGCGTCCCGCGCCGAGCGCGCTTTTAAGATCGCTAAGTTGCGCGTTGAGATAGGTATGCGCAAGATCGGCGAGGTCGCGCCGCGTTTCGCCGGAACGCGCGAGATAATCGGCGAGTTCAACGTCAAAGGCAAGCCCTCGTAAAACGACGCCGGCGTCGAAGAGCGCAAGCGCGTCGTACTTGAGATCGAATCCAATTTTGGCGACGTTGGGATTTTCCAAAAAGGGTCGCAATACGTCGAGCGCATGGTCGCGTTCGAGGGTAGGGGCGCCGAGAATAGCGCGGAAGGGGAGATAGAACGCTTCGGTAGGACTGGTCGCGAGCGCAAGTCCGCATAGGGTTGCGAATCGCGCTTTGACCTTGCCAATTTCAGGCGTTTCGCGCGCGACGACGGCGATTGCAAACGCGTCGACGTCGCGGAGCGTTTCGACGAGCGCCGATAGTTTTTCGTCGGAATCAACGATCGACGCATTGGATTCGCCGTAATTCGCCGAGCGGGGTAGCGGTATGGCGGCGAGTCGGCGATACGTCTGCGCGGCGACGAGCCCGAATTCGTCGAATAAATTCTGCGGCGAACAGACTCGCGACTCACCGTCGGCATGCTCGCGAGGTTGCGAGCCGTATTGCGGGATGAAAAGTCGATCGAGGAGTTCGGACTCTGCGGGAATATTGACGTCTGGCGTCGGTTCGTCGCCAAGGCGCGAGGGCGCCGGTTCGGACGGCGCGGGACGTGCGAAGAGCGGACCTGCGGTTTCTGGTTGCAGGAGGAATTCGCGACGTTTCGCTTCAATCGAATCGAACCATGGCGACGGTTCGGCGACGCCCGTTCCGAACTGCTCCGCAAGCGCGTCGACTTTACCGAGTAGCGAACGGAAATTCCAGTAATGGCAAAGCGCTTTGAGTCGCTCGGGATCGACGCCGCCTAGCTTCCCGGCGTTCCAGTCGACGGTAATAGGCGCGTCCTTGCGGAGCGTAACGAGTTGGCGACTGAGGAGCGCGAGCGCTTGTCCGTTGCGTATATTCTCGAACCGTTTTCCCTTCTGCCCAACGGCGCCTTCGAAAACGCCCTCGAGCGTTCCGTACTTAGCGAGTAGTTCGCCTGCGACTTTGGGACCGATGAGCGGCACGCCCGGAACGTTGTCGGACGAGTCGCCGACGAGCGCCTGAAAGTCGACGACCTGATCGGGTCGAATTCCCCAGTCTTCTGCGAGCTCTTGCGCGCGATAGAATTTTTCCTTGCGAACGAGGTAGATTTCAGTCGAGTCGTTAATGAGCTGTCGCGCGTCTTTATCGGCGGTCGCGAGGATCGTCTGCCCTCCTAGTTCTTCGACCATCCGCGCAACGGTCGCCATGACGTCGTCCGCCTCGTATCCGACGACGCCGAGCGCCGGCGCGCCGACCCCTTTGAGGAACTCGCGCGTGAAATCGAATTGAAGTAGCAGATCGTCGGGGGTAGGCGGACGATTCGCTTTGTATTCCGGATAGATCTCGGTTCGAAACGTTGGCGCGTGCATATCGTAGGCGCAGAACAAGTAGTCGGGTCGCAGCTTGGTCATTATTGCGATAATATCGCGCGCGAAGCCAAAGACGGCGCCGGTCGGTTCGCCGAAGGAATTGGTCATTTCCATTCCTGGCGCATGAAACACTTGGTAGATAAGCCCGTAGGCGTCGACGACGCACACTTTCTTACCGCTCAGAGAAAAAGTTGACATAATCGACCGCGCTCCTTTTGTTTCAATTACGAGGCGTCGTATCACGACGAGCCGACGCGCAAGTTACGCGCTCCAGTTTACCGCCTTTTGCGTGAAAAAAAAGCGCCTGTCCGACAGCGGCAATAAGAGAGCCGCGCGTCGCTAGCAAAGATAACGCGCTAGCGTACGCGCGGCTTCGTATTCAACGGAGTTGGAACGTTCCATCGTTTATTCGTTGAAGGAGTCTCCCCAATCGTCTTCCGGGTTATCGTCGTCGTCGTCGACTTCCTCCCAGTTGAAGTCGTCTTCTTCGTCGTCCTCGATTTCGTCGTCCTCTTCCTCGTCGTCCCAATCGTTTTCGTCCTCGTCGAGCCAACGATCGTCTTCTTCGAAATCTTCGTCCCACTCCTCCTCTTGGTCGTCGAACTCGTCGTCCCAATCGTCTTCTTCGTCCTCTTCTTCCTCTTCGTCGTCCTCGTCGGGCTCGTCGTAAGACCGCATTTTATCGTCGGAGAGTCGCGTCGATAGCGCGCGTCGCGCGTCGAAATCGCGCGCCCCGTCAAAAGTGAATCGCGTGAGTTTCATGGTTAGTCTCCTTTGTCTCGAGGGGTAGGAATCGCCGCCGCGCGCCGCAGCGCTGGCGAATAGGTTACTCTATTATAGCGCATTTTGCGACGGGTATGACGCAGACGTTATTTTTTGACGGTTGAGCTTGTTCATTTGAGTGGAATTGTTAGACCGCGCCGTTAGGGCTCGTCGAGTCCGCCGTCGGCGAACCACTGCTCGACGAGTTCATGGGAAACGCCTTTCTCCTCGGCGATTATCGGAACGATCAGAGAGATCGTCCACTTTTCGAGCGTTTCTTCGCGCGCGCGCAGGAGCCAGCCCTCCTGAAACGCCTCGCGACATTTCGTCATGATCGTTTCTTTATACGAGTCGAGTTTGTCGCCGAGTTTGTCGTTGAGGATGGATTGGAGACAGTTCAGAAGGTAGGTTTCGACGTACGACTCCACGTAGGATTCCAGGAATAATCTCTGTCGAGGGTAATCGTTTTTTGGCGTATGCCGGTCTTTTTTCATGCGTTTTTCCTCGGATGCGTCGCAAAATCTCACGAGACGCGGACGCTAGAGCCGTCGCCGTTACTTTGGCGCCGTTTGAGTTTCTCGAATCCAAGTTTGCACGAGCGAAGGCGGAACGGCGAGGAATAGCGCTATTTGGTCAACGGGCATATTTTGCGCCCGCATTCGTAGCGCCGATTCGCGCGCTTTGAGCAGACTGCCTTCTTCTCTGCCTTCTTCTCTACCCTTGTTAAGCCATAATTCTTTCCCTTCTTCCCTGCCCTTGTTAAGCCATACTTCTTTCCCTTCTTCTCTGCCCTTATTAACGAGCCGATCGACTAAGTACATTCCTACGCCCATATTCACTTCTCCATGATGATCGTTAATTTGTTTTCTGACAGTTTCCGCGAGTTCCGCATTGAAGATTTCGCGCATACAACGTAGCGATTCTTCAATGTGCCGGACTTTGATTGCGACGTCGTCGCAGATCGGGACGCCTTGATTTGCGAGCGCGTAATACGCCCCGGCGATTAGTTTGAAATCGGAGCGGAAAAGCTGGATTTCTTCGAACGACAGACGCGGAACGTCGACGACGTTAAGTTTATAGTCGTTAAAAAACGGCGCCATTCTTTCCTCGAGACTATTGCCGTTGGCGTCTTTGGGAAAGACGACGGATTCGCGTAGCGTGAGGTTTTTTTCCCATGCATGTTCCGCGAAATTAAAGACGACGCTAATCACCGGGTAGCGCTCGGCGCTACTCTTGAAACGCTTCATCTGCGCGCGGTAGGATAGTCCGTCGTACGCGAACATTCGAAAGACCATGTCCGGATCGACGCGATTCTGATTCTCCAATCCTAAAATAGCGAACGCGACGTTTTTCTCGCGCCATATCTTCACGACGTCCCGCTCGTACTCCCCGAGAGGATTGATTTCGTCGCTGTATCCGGCGGAGGCGCGCGCGTCTTCGAGCGAGTCTGGCTTAATAATCTGCTCTCCCTGAAAGACGCATGCGTTGAAAACGTCGGCGAAAACGTCGTTGAAGGAGAGGAGCTCTTTTTGCGCGGCATCTTGACTATTCATACTGAACCTCCCATTTTAACCGTCGGCGGCGCTGAAGAACGCCCGACTCTATAATACCGAACGTTCCACGATTTGTCAAGCAAAAAGAGTCGCATACGGCATACGACTTAAAAGCCGTGCGCGTCGACGCGCGGCGTCTTTGAAAAATGTTGCAGAAAACTATAAAGTTATTTTTAGTAAACAATTAGGGATGAAATAGAATGAGGAAAGCTGGAGTGGATAGTCAATTTTAGCTTTGAAGTCGACGCAGAGCGCCTTAATGGTTGCAACAGACAATCCAAATTGAATCTGAGGAGGCGCGAGGTTCTAATTGTTTAACGCGTTCACGACGGACTTGTCGGATTGTTTCGGGGGACTCGTCGAAGAGGTCGCTCAGAACGACGATGAAATCGGAGCCGTCAGCGCTCGAATCCCATTTGCTCAACGGCGACGATCAAGAGAAGCCGAAACGTTCAAAGGTAGCGCGAGAGACGGAACGCTTGAGAGTTCTTTTCCCTCGACGGTCTTGTCAATCTTCTCGATTGCACGGCGGAGGATTGGCGGGGGAAGGCGGAAGAGTT
>JAEEGL013834193.1_pt1 | contig 12923 bp, 11 predicted proteins | sample 9134231 | NCBI WGS metagenome assembly JAEEGL01 (sample SAMN16246548, study PRJNA631951) | gut metagenome | biome: gut microbiome; feature: rumen; material: fiber-attached | host: Bos | place: Iran: Karaj | collected 2018-10 | reverse complement strand
CCTGCCTATAAAATTGACGATAGGTGTTTTTATTCTGGTCAGAAAAATGAATATACCCAGATGTATAGTATTAGAAACTGCCGTTTTGAACCAGCAATAACATGGCGCCACAAAAGTTTTAGATTTAATCCCCCACAAATCCTCAAACATTTCCAACCCTTCTGCAACAATACCATCAATATCTTTTTGCTCCTCTTCGTTTTCAGCAAATAAGGCCTTCATCAATTGATTCCCTTTTTCTGGACTCACTTTAGGAGCAATTCCACACATTCCGTACTTGAATGCCGTTAACAAATCTTCATTTCCCTCTTGCAGTCCTCTCATCCATTGTGCGACATTAAAATGTTCACGTCCATGACATTGCGGCATAAATACACCCGCCTCCAGTCCCTGCTTCATTAGTTTCAACACCGTTGCATCACCAAAATAACGTTCATACGTTTTAGCTATAGGTTCGTAATAATATCTCTGAAATCCAGAATTTTTAGTTTTTTCAAAATCAGGATTTGCCATCAACATATTAGCTGTGATAATCGGATGATTTCCATTACTATCCTTATATTTATACAACACTTCGAACAATGCTTCCAAATCTTCTGGAGATTCCAATGTATCAAAACGCTCATAAGGACGCTTATCAACGGCATACCCCATACGTAACAACTCATTCCAATCCTTTTTATTGGACATACGGATGCTACCCCAATCATCACTTTCAAACACTACGATATGACGATCCGTACGGAAGTCTCGCCAAGCACACATTTGAGAATTTATTTTTCGCTTTGCGGCGATATATAAAGAATTGATTCTCATAAATTCATTATAGAACTTTCACATCTAATTTTAAAGCAAAACACAAATCAAGAAAGGCTCCGACAAATTTTGTTTTAGGTGAAAATAATACCTTGAAAAATCGCCCCATTGCATGGGGCAAACCTTCCTTTTGCAAAGCATCCAACAACATTGCTCTAAAAACTACATATTGAACACCATCTTTTTGTACAGTTTTGTTATAAGATTGTCCATTCAATGATAAAAAAGAAGCTTCTGCCAACGAAACATCAGCCATATCGGAAATAGGAAGAAATCCCTCCGTACGCGTACTCATTTCTATAAAATAATACTTTCCATTATAACGTTTGAATTCAAGACCACCTATACCCACATAATCAATTTTTTTCAAGAATGCACGACATATTTTGGATAAATCGTCATCATACCTCGTTGTCCCAATCGTCATAATGCCATTCGACTGCATAGTTTTTTCACCCATACAATCTGTAATGTTACCATCAACGTCTCGATAAAACTGATAGAATACACAATCCTTGTCTTCTCCTTTAATGTATTCCTGACATTGTATGTTTATTTCTGTGTGTAAATACTTTGATATAAATTCACGAAACTGTACTTCATTGATGCAAATTTGCGTTTTAAATTTCGCATTACTATGATCAAGAAATGTTACAGGCTTAATTATAACAGGAAAAACAAATCCATTAGTTACAACCTCAATATCACCCTCAGTATATATCTCTTGCGTTTTGGGTACTGTCAATCCATATTTCACAGCCTCGATCGAGGCTTTATTCTTATCAATGAAGAAATTGATAATATATGAAGACGCCATACATAGTATAAAATGGTCCTCATAAAATTTCCGATTGCGTTCCACTATTTGACATACATAGTCATTCGTCACATAGAGAATAGGTTTTTCAGAAAAAGTATTTGTGTCAAAAAAATCTATCCATAAAAAATCCAATTCTTTTTCCTGCGTATCGTATGCCTTATATACATAACGACTTTTTGCATATTTCCTGCCCCATCCATTTTTAACACAAACAACATAGGTTTTTGCGCTATGTTTGCAAGCACACTTACATAGTGACAGGACGCTCCATGGCGTTGACCCAGCTAAGACGACGACGTCTTTCATTATTTTCTTGTAAAAATATATTTCACAGGTCCCAAATCTCGCCAATTCCACATAATGTGCGTATCAACAGTCAAAAACTGCCAAAACCATTTTATAAGTGATAATTTCTTCGTTCGTACAAACTGGTTTATATCCACAATCTCATTCATACCTGTAAACGATACTTTTTTCACTGAAGGTTTCAAATCAACATTTTCTCCAGTCACTGCACAACAATACAACCATGGTAAATTGATACCTGCACCTGTTATCAAATAATCATGACCATCATGACGAAAATTAATCTCCGTAAAGTACCATTCTCCACTCTTATCTACAAGAAACTCAACAGAGAACAATCCTTGAAAGTTAATTTCCTTTAGAATCTTGCGTATGTTAGCTGTGACTTCATTCTCAGCCGTTTTATCAAATCGATGATATCCACCATAGGCATTGTCAGAGAATCTCAACTGATGTTGGATATATGGTAAATAAACATCTCCATTTGCAGTATAACCGATAAAATCAATCTCATCCACTTTATCAATATATTGCTGCACCAACACACCCTCTGAATGACAATCTTTTAAGACAGCAACCAACTCATCTCGAGTATTGCACTTACGTTCTGTTTTTTTACCTCCATCTATACTTTTTAGAGCCTTAGTAAACACAGGAAAATCTAAATTATTAGGTATAGCATCATTCTTTTTTAAATAAATCATTTGCGGAATCTTAAAGCCATATTTTGCAGCAATATCACCAATATTTTTCTTACTCATTAAATATGTCAACCGCCCATCTTCGTCCGCCGCAGGAACAATAAAATGTTCACGCAAACTTGACGCATTTTTATCAAATAATGTTTCCGTCATATCATCACTACTCAATAAAACTGGTTTTGGAATTTCATTCGAAAAATGGTCCACAATATACTCATAGCCATCTTGTGGACTTTCAGCATAATGACACTCAGCAGGGTATTTGCTACGAAAAACGAGCCCATCATTGTTTTGTAAACAAACACAATATGGGCGAATACCCTTCTCTCCTAAACTGCGAACCAAGCCCAACATATTCTGATGGTTGCAACCAAAAACTATTACTTTATTTTTCATTCTCTAACAAATTCGTCTGCTATTCCATATTTTTTACCCATTTGAGCAATATCCATGCCACAGCCCGTATTGATCTCTATAATAACAGGGCCTTTATCTGTCGTCACTATATCAAAACCTACACTTTTATAATAAGGCAAACATCGCATTGTTCTCTTTACCAAAGCCAATATATCATTCCAACCAGGTACTTTAGTCCCTTTAAATGTAAGCCCCGAACTCGGATGTTCATAAAAAACATTTGGATCAAAATTTCTAGCACCATAATCCCCAAGTTCTCCTGTTTTTAAATCAACACTTACACCAATTCCTCCCGCATGTAAATTATCAACGTAGGCACCCTTTAAACCAAAACGAACGGCCGCTGAAACTAGTTTATTCTTATATGTTGTTATTCGAATTGTATTAACCGTATCTGGATTAAAACGTTTCAAAACATTTTCTTGAATCAATTGTTTCTCAAAAATGTAATTACTATTACCATAATGTTCACGAATCATAGTTGAAGATAGCTTCTTGCCATCTGTTATGTAATAACCCTCTTTTTCACGAACGGCTATATAAACACCACTAGCAGCCCCACCCCGAAACCGTTTGACAAAAATTCTATCATCAGTGCAACTGGAAATAATCTCATCAACTTCTTGATCTGAAATAATTTGCCCATTTCTACGAAACTCCTTATCTTGAAAAACAAAATATCTTTGAGGAACTGGAATATCGTACATCCGCATTATAGTATGAAATAAGATTTTATCATCTATAAGGATATGATAACGAGAATCCAAATCCTTCACATAATGAGCATAAGCTTGTTGTGGTATAAAGCTTTTTATCTGTTCGAAGTCGTCATACTCTTTCCTAAACATTCCATAATTGAAATACAAATCAGGAAAGCATTTCCAATACTTTGCCAATCTATTAGCCTCGTTATATGTAACCCAAAATGATTTACATTCTATTTTATTTGCTCTTCGACATTTTTGATACATTTTCCATCCATTGTAGATGTCAGTATTATGAAAATGACGACCTCTATACTTTATAGAGATAACTGAAGTAATTATATAATAAAAAAGCCGCATTATTATACTATTTTTATAAAACCTTTATGCAATAAAACAAATACTGTAGTTTCATATTTAACGGAATATATAAAGATATTAAAGCATACAGATTTATACCTGAATACATCGTTTTAAAAAGTTTTCTTGCCCGATCATCAGATAAATATTTCGTTAATTTCATTCTGTTTTTAAAACGCATACAGGCAAGAACGTTCCTATATTGTTTATCGATAGAACACCTTTTTAAAAATTCTTCGCAAATAGATATATTTTTCTCACTCTCAAAAAGACGATTAGAGACCGTTTCAAAATCGGTCATTCGGGTTGTTATTGAGTTAGGATTTTTTTTGTAATAATAATACAATGGTTTATTTAATAAAATATATTTTCTTGCATAATATATCGCCTGTAAGGAAAGCGTCCCATCCTCGTAACTATTCCCAATAGGAAACAATATAGGATTTTCTTTAAAAATAGAATGTCGAATTAACTTCATACAAAGACTATTTGATGCTTTACCAAGTAACATCAGTTTTATATGCACGAATTTATCTTCAGAAAAAAATACATTCGGATTAAAACTATGATTTCTACCATCCGAAACATATCCTCTACCTACTACGACATCTGCTTGTTCTTCTATTGCTTTATTATATAATATTTCATAAGCATTCTCATCAACCCAATCATCACTATCACAGTGAATTATATAATCTCCTGTCGCTATTTCTATTCCATAACGCCGAACTGCGGCTATGCCACTATTTGACGGCATACTTTCGAGTCTCACACGCCAAGACATCTTTTGAATACGAGATTGATATTTTTCTATGATGGATTTAAGTAATTCCATTGAACGATCAGGAGAACAATCATCTATAAATATGAACTCAATATCTTCAAGCGTTTGAGAAAACAAACTTTCTGCACAACGTTCAATATATTTTTCTACACCGTAAACTGGTATAATGACACTAACTTTAGGCATAACACTTAATATTTATCATAGAAGAGCTTACCATCGTTTTCTAATTAAATTCTGCACATATTGTTGTACTATTCTTTTTTCCGATGTTGTTAGAAATAACACATATAATAGGCTAACAGTAGCTATAATACTTGCTATGCTAACAAGAAATAGACGTCCTATAGAGTCCTCAAACAATTTTGTTATCACCAATGGAATAATAGGACACAATATAGCCATACTAAAACATGGTAATATTATTTCTTTTATATACCTATACAATTGATACTCAAGAACTCTTCGCATCGCAGCAAAACAAACGCATTGATTCAATATAGTAAAAATAAAACTTATAATAAAAACTATCCACGCATCATACCCCAAGTGAAGAAAAACCCAACAAACTGGCAATAACAAAATATTAACCGACGAACTATATATTTGAAAGCGACGAATATTTCCTGTTGCAAACACCAACTGCGTTAATGGAGGATTTAGTGTTCCTACTGTTGACTGAGCCAATACTATTGATGCAAACACATTTGTATATTCTGGTACGGCTTCACCAAGCCAAACCCGCAAAACAAGATCCATCTCCATAATCAAAGGAATTGTTAACATCAACATTAAACAAAAACAAATCTTCGATTGTGATGTAAAAAGTCGCAAAGATCGTTCTATATTTCCTTGAGCATACGAAGAAACCATTTGAGGTTTAAAAGCCATTGATATATTAGATGAAAAACCAGTTATTGCAGAATTAACTTGATATGCGACTCCACGCGCCGCATTTACCACAGTGCCAAAAAAACTATTTAAAAGAAGATTTACACCTTGACCCCTCAACATAAAAGCAAAAGTGCCCAACAAATTCCATCCAGAAAAAGAAATCATTTTCTTCAAAAGGGAGATATCAACGTACCGTGTTATACGTAAACACATAAAATGTGTTTTTGCGAATATCACATTTAACATAAAATTTAACAATGTTATTCCTAATAACATGCCTGCGTAAAAAACTAATTTATCGAATGTCACATATGGTAATACAAGAACTACAGCAAGCTTTAAAATCACATCTACAATATCAACAACTGCATAAAAACCCATTCTTTCTTTAGAGAGAATAATCGATCGAAATGGAACCATTACTATAACAAGAGCCATTGAAATCACAGAAAACTGAAACAAATAATTTGCGACTTCAAGCCTGTCTTTGGGTAAAACCATCACATTATTTATATACCAAAAACCAACTGTTTCAAGCAGCAAAACCACAATGAAGGCTAATATAATATGGACTCTTATCCCAACCGAAAACACCATAACATAACCATCATCCCCTTGCCGTCCTCCTTCGTAGTTATAAAATCTTGACATAGAAGACGCGAGCGTTGCATTAAGAAAACCAAAAAGGGATACAAAACCTGCGACAACATTATATATACCATAATCAGAAACACCTAAAACATTTAGTACGACTCTTGACGTGTATAGCGTAACTATCAGGACAAAAAACATTCTAATATACAAAAATAAAGTATTTTTTGCAATCCGATTATTATTTGAATCATTCTGCCCCATCTGTTAAAGTCTATTTCACTTATTTTTTTTCTTGAATCACCACTTTTTGCCCCAATACTTAGTTTTCATCCACAATAAAATCCAAAAAATTCCTCGGAATACTTGTTATCGCAACAGCAGCAATTCCACCAACAGGAACAACCACACACATATTTTTCTTTATTCGCTTAATAACGCCTTTTACACCTTTGAAAACGCCATCTATAATCTGAACTTTTGTACCTGGACGATAAACAAAATCCATATTTCGAAGATACTCCACATGTTCATTTTGCATAGATGTCACACGAATAAAATCATTCATACTTTGCTCTGGTACGTATATAACCTCCGAATGTTTCACTCCATTTTTTTCTGTAACAAAATGCATCATATAGCGCAGTGGTTCATACATCGTTTTATTTTTTTTTATATCCTCTAATTTTGCAAAGGTTGTATAAATAAATAGTATATTATTTAACGCAGGCACCAACTGTAACCGCGAATCAACCCTTTTGTAAGTCATTGGAACATACGTTTCAACACCATCTTCGTTATCCAACAAATCTTTTAGTTTCATCACACGGGAATCAGATGAATAACTGATGCGAAGCGGGTACCACAAATTAGCAGATTTATCGATCATCACATTACTCTGTGCAAATACAAGGGGACATGCCCCTCTTATCATAGAAGCATTCAAAAACAAAGTATGTCCATTCTGTACTGACTATCAGCGACATAAAAGACAAAAAAAATGTAGTTTTAATTTCACTACCTATATATACAAAGATACAAATCTTTCTGATTTTAACAAACCGTATTATTCGAAAAAAAAATTGTACGAAATTATTATATAATACATCAAAACCATTAAAACTTTATTTCTACACGCACTTATAGAAATAATTGATAACAATCAACTCAATTTAATAGATTCTGTATTTATTAAAGAACAACTAATCAAGGTATTAGCAGGGTAAGTTCCTTTTACAACAGAGCCTGCTGCAATAACGCAATTATCACCTATTTCTGTGTTTTTTAGAATAACGGCGTTTATTCCAATCCAGACATTGTTTCCTATTTTTATTTGTGCTGGTTTGTCTCTTCCTATTGTGCGATTCGTACTATCTAATAAATGACCATTACTATCCAATATATTTACCCCTGAGGCAATAACACAATTATCTCCAATCTCTACTTTACATTGTGCATGTATATATGCTCCATTGATACGACAATTATTACCAATTAGAACAGAACTATTTTCCCCATCGCATATAATAGTGCTATAAAAAGGCATACCTGCATGATACAAATATGCGGATCTTCCGATCAGACAATTATCACCTACAGAAATACTCCCCCCCCTATTAATCACATCACTTTTATAATAAATAGCTGTTCCTCTCCCTAATAAAACGCCATCAATTTTTGCACAATGTTTTGTATGTATTTTTGTTTTTATGGAATCAAGATAACTAATTATTCTTCTACACATATTCATTTCTATACAAAACTAAATTTCTTCTTTTTATACAACACAATAATTCATTGTTTTTAAACAAAATTCTTCCATTATCTTTTTTTCTCATAACATAATCTAAACCATAGAACAAATCTCCTCAATCCATCCCGTAATTTTGTACGTGGTTTAAATCCAAAATCATTTTCCAACGCAGATGTATCAGCATACGTTATTGGCACATCGCCAGCTTGCATAGGGACTAACTCTTTATGAGCCTCAAAATCATAATCTTTAGGCAAAAGTCCGATACGAAGCAACTCTTCTTGTAATATTGTAACAAAATCCATTAAATTTTCTGGTTGACTGTTGCCTATATTATATATTTTATATGGGACATCAATAGTTGGGCAAACTTGTTTAGGATTTTTCATCATAACACGATACATTCCCTCAACAATATCATCAATATACGTAAAATCACGTTGACAATTTCCATAATTATATATCTGTATCCTTTCGCCTTTTAGTAATTTATTGGTGAAACTGAAATATGCCATATCTGGTCGTCCAGCAGGACCATACACAGTAAAAAAACGTAATCCTGTACATGGTATATTATATAATTTAGCATAGGAATATGCTAACAACTCATTACTTTTTTTAGTCGCCGCATACAAACTAACTGGATTGTCAACATTATCGGTTTCCGAAAATGGGATTTTTGTGTTACCGCCGTACACAGAACTACTGCTGGCAAACACTAAATGTTTCACAGGGTAATGCCGACATGCTTCAAGAATATTATAAAAACCAATCACATTACTTTCTATATAGACATCTGGATTTGTAATACTATATCGCACCCCTGCCTGAGCTGCGAGATTAACAACAATAGAAAATTTATATTGTTCAAACAAACTATTTACGATTTGTTTATCTGCAATACTTCCTTTTACAAAAGTCCATTTCGTTTTATTTGTTTCGCCAACAAGTTTTTCTATTTGTTGTAATCTATATTCTTTTAATGAAACATCATAATATTCATTCACATTGTCAAGTCCGACAATATTACATTTACAATCTGCCGCAATTAATCTCTGAACGAGATTTGCTCCAATAAATCCAGCCGCTCCAGTAATTAAGATGTTCATTATTCGCATAAATTTTCCTTATACCACTCAATAGCCTCACCCAACCCTCTTGCAAAATCATATTCTGGTTCGTAACCTAAATATTTTTTAGCTTTACTTATATCCGCATTGGAATGTTTTATGTCACCTGGACGGTCGGGTCCAAAATTCGGTTCGATATCTTTTTTCAATGCTTTTGTAAGTACAAAGTATATATCAATCAGATATTCCCGTCCACCATAGGCAATATTGAAAGCCTGTCCTGACACGTTATTCGGAGCGATACAAGCCTTTAAATTTGCTTCTATCACATTTTCTATATACGTAAAATCACGACTTTGTTTTCCATCGCCATTGATTGTCGGTCGCTCATTATTTATCAGCAACTTTATAAACTTAGGTATTACCGCAGCATACGCTCCATTCGGATCTTGGCGACGACCAAAAACATTAAAATATCGTAAGCCAATAGTTTCCAAACCATAATGTTTGGTATATTGTTTTGCCCATTCTTCGTCACAACGTTTTGTTAATGCATACGGGCTCAACAGGTTACCTTCCACACCTTCTGTCTTTGGCAAATGTTCTTCATCACCATAAACCGATGAAGATGAAGCATATACAAACTTTTTGACGTTATTCTGCCGAGCTGCTTCCAACATATTCAACGTACCTTGAATATTATTTGCACAATAAAACAACGGCATCTCAATAGAACGAGGAACGCTTCCCCATGCAGCTTGATGAAGCACATAATCCACATCTTTACAAGCAGACATACACGTATCCAAATCTTTCACATCTCCTTGTATAAATGTATAATTTGGATTGTCGATAAATAAATCAACATTCTCTTGTTTTCCCGTTGACAAATCATCTAAACAACGAACTCGATATCCTAAATTCAATAATGCTTCGCAAAGATTTGAGCCAATAAATCCAGCGCCTCCTGTGACTAAGAACAACGAATTCTTTGGAAATTGTATGTTTTTATATCCCATTTTAAAATCTTCCCAATTTAACCATCAACAAAAATTTCACCAAATGAATCTGTCGTTTGATTCGAGTTGGTTGTTTGAGCAAACGATATGCAAACTCAAGATTATGCGACACCCACCATTGAGGCGCACGTTTTACATTTCCCGTATAAACATCGAAACTGCCACCCAAACCTTGATAAATTGCTTTATGCTGTTGCAACATTTCCTCCATCAACAATTCTTGTTTGGGCGAGCCCATCGCAACAAACACAACATCTGGTTTCTTTTCAACCATATCAGAAATCAGTTGGTTCTTTTCGTCATCAGTCTGAATATATCCATTCCGAAAACCAACAATCTGAATACCAGCGAAATCCTGTTTCAACTGCCGAATGGTTGTTTCTATCACTTCCTGCTTACTACCAACAAGATAAAATGTTTTGCCTTGTTGGGACAAGGATTCCACTATTTTCAGCCATAATTCGCAACCTGGAAGTTTTTTTGCATTGGCAAAGCCGTGTTTTTGCAATGCCATCACTGCCCCAATGCCATCACTGTAGCCAATATTGTTATTGATGATAGATTTAGTTTGTTCGGTTGCATGTAGAATTTTTTCCGCATTCACAGCCACCAAAATCTTCTTTTCGTTAGAAACAAAATCAATCAGTTCTTCATTCGAAGAAAACGGATACAATTTCACGCCATTTCGTAATGTTACCTGTTCGATTTGTTTCATGTTGTTTATTTTGTCAAAATTTCTACAATTCGCTCTGCAGCCTTACCGTCCCATAATTCTGGTATGCCGCCTTTTTTCCATTTACCGGCAAACAAGTGTTCCAACGTCGGTTTTATTGCATCGGGATTCGTACCAATCAATTCGTTTGTGCCAATGGTGCATGTTTCTGGGCGTTCGGTATTGTCGCGCAATGTGATGCACGGAACACCCATAACGGTGGTTTCTTCGGTAATGCCTCCCGAATCTGTTATCACCGCCAACGAATGCTGCACCATATAATTGAATTCCAAATATCCCATTGGTTCAACTATATGAAGATTTGACGCTTCTATACCTAAATCTTTGAAAATCTTTGCCGTACGCGGATGAATCGGGAATATTATCGGTAATCCGTGGACATTATTTACAATCTCCTGCATTGTTTTCTGCAACTTACTGGCCTCATCAACATTTGCAGGACGATGCATCGTCAACATTATATATTGTTTTTCCGACAATTGTAATGTTCTGTATATTTCTGGTTGAATAAAACGGGATTGGTTTGCTAACAATGTGTCTATCATCACATTACCAACAAAATGAATTTGTCCTTGCTTTGCACCGAGAGTCCGTAAATTTGTATTCGCAACCTCCGACGTCGTAAAATACAAATCGGCAACCGAATCCGTAACCATACGATTGATTTCTTCCGGCATAGTCAAGTCCCAACTGCGAATGCCAGCTTCGATATGAGCAACTTTTGTATTTAATTTTTTTGCAACAATCGAACACGCCATAGTTGACGTAACATCACCCACAACTATCACTAAATCAGTAGGATTTGCCATCAAATCTTTTTCAAACGCAATCATTATTCCAGCCGTCTGTTCAGCTTGCGTTCCACCGCCAACACCAAGATTCACATCAGGTTGCGGAATATTCAGTTCCTCAAAAAACGTGTCGCTCATATTTTTATCATAGTGCTGGCCTGTATGCACCAGCCGATATGATATATTTTTCCCTTGCGATTGCGCACGCTGAATGGCATGAATCACAGGAGCGATTTTCATGAAATTTGGACGAGCCCCAGCTATGATTGTAACTTTCATTATAGTCTTCCGTCTATTATGCTTCTGTTCAACGTTCCTTTTACATCAAAAATCACGTGCTGCTTATTCAACAACGATTGAATATTAAGGGTTTCAAACTCTCTATGGGCAACAGCGGCAATCGCGGCGTCGAACGTTGCTTTTGGCAATTCATTCACTATTGTTATGCCATATTCATGTTGTGCGACAACTGGATTTGCCCACGGGTCATACACCGTGATATTCAAATTGTATTCCTTCAAGGCCTTGTAAATGTCGATAACCTTAGTATTACGGACATCTGGACAGTTTTCCTTAAATGTAAATCCAAGAATCAAAATATTGCTGTTCAAGACTTGGATGCCCTTCTTCAACATCAATTTAATTACTTGATTTGCAACATATTCGCCCATACCATCGTTCATACGACGACCCGCAAGGATAATTTCAGGATTATAGCCATGACGTTGCGCGCATTGCGCCAAATAATACGGGTCAACGCCAATACAGTGACCGCCAACCAAACCTGGTTTGAACGGCAAGAAATTCCATTTTGTGGAAGCTGCTTCCAACACATCGTTTGTGTCAATGCCAAGAGCAGTGAATATTTTTGAAAGTTCATTCACAAACGCAATATTTATGTCGCGTTGCGAGTTTTCTATAACTTTTGCAGCTTCCGCAACTTTCATCGATGGCGCCAAATGCGTACCAGCCTGAATTACAGAGCTATAAATTTCATTTACTTTCTTACCAATTTCTGGTGTTGAACCAGAAGTTACTTTCTTAATTTTTTCCACCGTATGAAGTTTATCGCCAGGATTGATACGCTCTGGAGAGTAACCCGCGAAAAAGTCAACATTGAATTTCAATCCCGAAACTTTTTCCACTACAGGAATACATTCATCT
>JAEEGL012335388.1_pt1 | contig 12923 bp, 9 predicted proteins | sample 9134231 | NCBI WGS metagenome assembly JAEEGL01 (sample SAMN16246548, study PRJNA631951) | gut metagenome | biome: gut microbiome; feature: rumen; material: fiber-attached | host: Bos | place: Iran: Karaj | collected 2018-10 | reverse complement strand
GTGGAAATGTTGGAGAGCAATCTCGACAAGACGGTCTTTAATGTGGAGTCGAGCATTACCACCGAAGGAGCCACCGCCGTGGAGGTGCTGGAGGAGATCCCGTCGGTGGATGTGGATATGGACGGCAATGTCACCCTGCGTGGCAGCGAGAATGTGACGATTTTGGTGGACGGCAAGCCCACGCACCTCACCCTCGACCAGATTCCCGCCAACCTCATCCAGAGCATTGAGGTGATTACCAACCCCTCCGCACGCCTCGAGCCCGACGGCGAGAGCGGCATCCTGAATGTGGTGCTCAAGAAACGCAAAGAGAGCGGTTTCAACGGTATGGTGAGTCTGCGCGGCAGCATGGAGCTTTTCCGCAACAAACCCAAACTCGGCAGCTACAGCGGCAACCTCAACTTCAACTATAGCTACGACAAAATCAACCTGTTTTTCAGTTACGACTTCCGTGGGCACAACCACTATAACGGCGGCACCACCGATCGGCGCTCTTGGTTCGGCGACGATACCACACGCCTCTTCCAAGAAAACTACGGCAAGTTCGGCGGCTACAACCATAACCTGCGCACCGGCATCGACTGGAGCATTAACGCCAAAAATACGCTAAGTTTTACCTTTTCATATAATAATAATAGAAACAGCAGCTTCAGCGAGCTGAGCGTCGAGGACGATAGCGTGCGGATGGATGAACTGCTTCCCTATGAAAAGTATTTTCAAAAGTCGGGTGACCTCGGCAAACGCAACAACTACAGCGGAACCATCAATTATAAAAAGACTTTCGAGACCAAAGGACAGGAGCTTACCGCCGACATCTATTACACCCACAACGATCGCAACAGCACCGACTCCACCTTCCAAGACTTTGAGTTCCCCACTGGCCATCTTGATGTCACCCAGCGTTCCACCACCATTGACTTCAACACCAACGCGTCAGCACAAGTCGATTTTGTGACTCCCGTGGGCAAAAAAGGGCGTATTGAAACAGGATATAAGTTGTCGTATCGTTCTGTAGGTCAGGATTATAGATATTATCAGGGAGATGATTCTACCGAAGTGGCCCTCGATCCATCTCGCAGCAACCACTTCGTCTTTACCGAGTGGATCAACGCCGCCTATTTCATCTACTCCACTTCTTTTTGGGACAAGCTGAAAATTCAGGCGGGTGTGCGCGGCGAAATCGCCAATACCACCTCCGACCTCAAATCGGCCGGTGAGGTGCATAAACGCAACTACTACAACCTGTTCCCCACGGTGCATGTCCGCTGGGACATTACCAAGGAGCACTCGCTGCAGGTGAGCTACTCGCGCCGTGTGAGCCGTCCCAACATCTGGCAGCTCAATCCGTTTATGAATGTTTCCGACCGCCAGAACTACCGCTGCGGCAACCCCGACTTGCAGCCGGAGTTTGTCAACTCGGTGGAGCTGGGCTACCTGATGACCATCAAGAAATCATCGCTCAGCGCCACGCTCTATTACCGTCATCGCAGCAATATCATCAGCCGTTACACTGAGATTTTGCAGGATACGCTGGAGGGCGAGGAGCATACCTACACCCTCACTACCTACCGCAACCTGAAGAGCAGTCAGAACTTCGGCATCGAGCTGGTGTATGGCCAGCAGCTGTGGAAATTCTGGCGCATCACGCTCAGTGGCAGCTTCTACCGGCTCATCATCAACAGCGAAGAAAATATCGATGACTATCTTGCCCGCGACTGGACGTGGCGCGTGCGCCTCAACCAGACCTTCAACTTGCCGAAGGACTGGCAGATACAGCTGAACTTCCGCTATCGTGCGCCCAGCATCACCACGGGCAGCATGGGATGGGGCTCCGGTGGTGTGGGCCAGGGCAAGCAGTCGGGCAACTATGGCCTCGACCTCGGCGTGAAGAAGTCGTTCCTCAACAAGGCCCTCGTGGTGAGCCTCAATATCCGCAACCTCGTCAATTCGTACAGAAATAAAATCGAGACCTATTCCTATCGCGAGAATTACGGCTACCATGCCTATAGCGTGCGCGAGCGTGGACGCTTGAATATCTCGCTTTCAATAAGTTATAAGATTAATAATTATAAGAAGCGTATAGAGAAACAGCTCGACAACGACGACTATCCGGAGGATATGGGCGAGTAGTGGAGGCTTATTTTTCGGCCGTATAAAGGCGGCAGATACCGAACGATAACGAGCGGGCTTGGCAGTTGCTAAAGCCCGCTTTTTCTAATATGGGGATGAATTTTTCGGGTTTGGGGAATCGCAGAATGGATTCGGGCAGGTAGGTATAGGCTTCCCGCTGTCCTGATATTTTTTCGCCCAGCCAGGGTAAAAAGTGCAGCGCGTAAAGTTTGTATCCTTTGAGCAGCAGGGCGTTGTCGGGGTAGGAGAGTTCGAGAATCACCAGCCGGCCACCCGGTTTGAGCACGCGCCACGCCTCGCGCAGGCCGCCCTCCAGGTCCTCGAAGTTGCGCACTCCGAAGGCGACGCTCACGCGGTCGAAGCTGTCGGTTTCGAAGGGTAGCGATTCGGCGTTGGCTTGCACCAGTTCCACATTTTTCTGCAGCCCTTCGTCGGCCACCTTGAGTCTGCCATGGATGAGCATCTCTTCCGACAGGTCCACGCCGACCACCGTGCCGTTGCCCCGCATGCGGCGGGCGGTGGCGATGGCGAGGTCGCCGGTGCCGGTGGCGAGGTCGAGCACCTTGAGGGGCTGCCGTTTGTCAGCGATGCGTCGCACCGCCCGCCGCCGCCACAGGCGGTCCAGCTCAAACGACATCAGGTGGTTCATCAGGTCGTATTTCGGGGCGATGGTGTTGAAAAGTTCGGTGACGGTTTCGTGGGTGGGCATAGGGCTAAAGGTTGAAATTAGTGTGATGGGATGGTGCGGGGGGGGAATCTACCTTATCTCCTCCAGCGCCCCCGTTTCGGAGTCGATGATGAAGCCGCGGACCACAATGTCCTTCGGTACGAGCGGGTGCGTCTGGATGGTCTCGACGGTCTTGCGCACGGAGGTCGGCGTGTCCTTGAACCCCTCCAGCCAGTGGTGCAGGTCGATGCCGCACTGGCGGATGGTGGAGAGGGTTTCATCGGTCACCCCGCGGGCGATCATCTCGTGGTGGAAGTGGTCGTAGCTCATGTGGCACGCCCCGCAATGACTGTGCGCCACCACCATGATCTCCTTCACGCCCAGCTCGTAAATGGCCACGATGAGGCTGCGCATCGCCGAGTCGAAGGCCGAAATCACGAGGCCGCCGGCGTTCTTGATGATCTTTGCGTCGCCGTTTTTCAGTCCGAGCGCGGCGGGCAGCAGCTCCGTCAGCCGTGTGTCCATGCACGACAGCACCGCCAGCTTCTTGTCGGGGTACTTGTCGGTGAGGTATTTCTCGTAGCTTTTCTGTTCTACAAATGTCTTGTTGAATGCGATGATTTGGTCTATCATAATGCTTTGTCTGTCTTTGTTTTATGATAGTTTAACGAATGTATTGCAATGCGATGGGCAGTCCTGCAGTGATGGCCAGCAGGAAGGTGGTGATGACCAGCAGCGGCAGCATGGGGTCGAGGCTTTTGCCGCTTTTTTTCCACACGCCGGCAAGGTGCAGCGCGTACAGCGGCACGGTAATCAGCGACAGCCACCGCCATGGGGTGGAGGGCTGGCAGAACAGGTAGCCGAAAACCAGCAGACAGCCGCCTGCGATGAGTGCGGTTTGGTAAATCTTGGCGTTGCGCTCGCCGATGCGCAGCGGCACCGTGTGGCGGATGCCTTTGTCGGTGGCCATGTCGCGGATGTTGTTCACGTTGAGCACGGCCACGCTGAACAGCCCGATGGCACTGGCAGGCATCAGCAGCCATGGCGACAGGGTGTGCCTCTGCACAAAGTAGCCGCCCATTACCGACACGAGGCCGAAGAAGAGGAACACGAAAATGTCGCCGAGACCCTTGTAGCCGTAAGGATTCTTGCCGAGGGTGTAGCGCATGGCCGCCCAGATGGCGCTGGCTCCCAGCAGCAATAGCACAATGGGCTGCCAGCCGACCTGCCAGCCGTATGAAAACCCGACCATCAACAATCCGCATACGCAACAGAAGGCCGCTGTGATGGCAATGGTGATGCGAAACTCGCGCACGGTGAGGCCGCCCACCTGCAGACTGTAGCAGGGACCGTTGCGCCCGTCGCGGTCGAGACCGCTGAGGAAGTCTCCTAACTCGTTGGAGAGGTTCGACAGGATCTGGAGACCGACGGTGGTGAGCAGTGTGAACACGATGACGGTGGCGCTCACCGGGCCGTCGCCGGCGGCGAGAAAGATGCCCATGAGCACGCCCGCCAGCGATAGGGGAAGGGTGCGCAGGCGCATCGAGCTGATGATGAAGGAAAGTTTCGACATGGTACTTTCGTTTGATTTGAAGATGCAAAATTACAAAAAAGTGGCGAATCGTGTGGCTACACCATTGTATCAATTCTTTTGTGATGGCTTTGCATGCAATTCCCTGAAAGTATGTTGGTTTCATGTCCTCATCCAGTGTTGCCGCTCCTCGTCGTCCAACTGTTCGATGGCGTAACGGAGGGTGGTGCGGGGCATTTCGTGGGCGTGCAGCTGTAGGAACTCGCGCAGCAGGTCCACACTCACCCGCTTGCCCAGTTCGCGCAGCATCCAGCCGACGGCCTTCTGCATCAGGTCGTGTGGGTGGTGCAGGTGCTTTTCCGCGTAGCGCAGGCACCACCAAGAATCACCCTGCTGGATGGTCTTCCACGTGCAGACCATGCTCATCCGCTGTTTCCAGAGGCACGGACTGGCGGCCAGCTCGTCCATCACATGCACCTTGTACTCCTCATGCATGCCCAGTTCGCCGCCGCCAAGGAAGGTGGGGAGCAACAGCCAGTTGCCCAGTATTTTATGGGTGGAAAGGTCCACCAGATCCCAGTTGTTGGCCTGCTCGGCATATTGCAGGTAAAGGGTGAGAATATTGTCCCGTTGGCGGGCGGCTTCAGAGTTGTTAGCCAAGCGTTTTGTGGCTAACTTCTCGAATTTTGCTACGAGGATCAGCAGTCCGCAGAGCCGCACCTCATGCCATTTCGACATCAGCAGCTCTGGAACCTCCTCGAGCGGAAAATCCTTGGCGGCGGCCTTCACCACCTCTCGAGTCTGCGGCACCTTCAGTCCGAGAAACTCATCGCCCTCGCCATACTGTCCCGCTCCGGTCTTGAAAAACCGCATCAGCACCGCCCGCTGCTTCTCGTTGCGCAGGGATTCCATGTAGGAGATGATGTCGTGGGAGGAGAGTTTTGGTTGCTTCATCGCTTTGAAGGTAAAGTTCGTTTTGTTAATGCTACAGCTGTATTTTTCCTATCAGGGGAAGTTTTACACTGATCTTGTAGAAATTACGAAACCATTTTATTCCCGAGCAAAGATTTGATAGTTTTCCATTAAACGAGCTTATATCGTTACAACTATCGTTGCGAATATCTTGGTTTTCTTCTTCAGATAGTGTTTCATCGGTTTGAAATACAACGGGTTCTGGGTAGATGATAAGGCATTTTATTTCCTCGGAATAAGTTTTGGTAATTGATAGGCTTTGCAAGATTTTCCAATCTCTTGCATATCCGCTTATCTCGCGAATGTCATCAATGATGCCTCGATTTGAATAGTCATAATGCGGCTTGTACTTGGCATCCATAATTAAACACTCATCTTTTTTAATAAAATCAACCGCGGTGCCACAATGTCCTTTGACTTGAAACTGAATCTGCCCTGGATAAGCCTTTTCCAATTGACTGTACACCCACATTTCGTATAGTCGCGACATGTCGATCCAAAATGGCGGAGTAGAGTGTTGCTCTTCGCTTGCTTCGCTAATCGAATAGTCGTATCGGCGTAAGAGCATTTTTGCCACCCTAATGGCTTCTTTGTATTCTTTAAAAAGCTTGTTGGTTGATATTTTTTGCACCTGATAAGGTTCGATTTCGTCGGAAATATGCCCAACTGCTGTTTTCAATCGCAATAAACTGGATTGAATCTCCGAATATGATGACTGAGCCTTCAAGCTCTCGTAATTGTTGATGATTCTGTCCGCAAAGAGCAATGCTTTTTTCAGCAATCGGTTCTCGGGAATGTCATCGGTGTATTCTTGATATTGGCAATACGCTCGGTCAGAACGTTGTTGGAAAACATTTTTTTGAAGATGTTTGGTGATGAGCAGTCGTCCTTTTACTTTTGTCTTCAGGTTTTCTTCACGAACGATATAATCCTTTTTCAATCCTCGTTTTACAAGGCGTTCCAACAAGGATATGAAATGCAAAACTAAAAGCGGTGTCAGTTGGTTGAGTTGTTCATTGGTTTCAATAGTTGGTTCATCAAATTGAATCCCATAGCATTGGGCAAAATAATCTGATTCGTTTTTTGCATCAATCTCCAATGCCTCCAGAAACATAGTCACAAAGTCTATGTTTTTCATTTTCGGTGTAACAATAACAGCCAATTCATTTTTGACAAGCCATGAAGCACCTATGTAATAACTTGCACAATAGTCATAAATGCCAAGATACTTTGGCTTCTTCATATAGTCGGTCTGTTGAAAGGCAAGATTTAAATTCTTGATCTTTTCAATATCCTGACTATTAAATGATTGATGCTCTATTAACGGTATGATTTCAGGCATATTGACTATTAAATAGCTGCTTTCCAGTCATTAAAAGCTTTCTCCAACTCGTCTTTTTTCACATTGATGATGCAGTCTTTGTTGTATTCACGAATCAATGGAATGATTTCATACTCCAATTTCAACTTCAGTTCATTGTCGTCATCAGCCATGAAATAACTGTGCCCGACCATCAGGTCGTCAATGTCCATGTCAGGGTGCTTTTTATCATCGTTGAGGAAAGAGTAAACGTAATCAAATAACTTCACTTGTTTTGATTCCTCTCCGTATTTGTCGACAAGTATCTGCTTATTAGCTTTCAGTGTCACAAACGCAAACCTTCGACGCACGGCATAATCAATGCTGCCCACACTGCGGTCGGTGGTATTCATAGTGCCGATGATATAGAGGTTGGAAGGAACGCCAAACGATTCTTTAGAATAGGGGAGAGTCACTTTGATTGGATGATTACCACCTATTCGTTTATCGGACTCAAGCAGAGTTATCAGTTCTCCAAAGATTTTTGAAACATTTCCTCGGTTGATTTCATCAATGATGAGGACGTAGTTTCGTGGAGTTGATGCACTTGCCATTTCCGAATAATCCACCAATGAGAAATTCTTTTTCATTTTAGCGACTATCGCCTTTCTGTAATTATCGTGACCACCTGCGGGCGTACCAGACAAACCTCGATAAATATTATACAATTGATCGTAATTGAAAAACTTTGATTTGCCTTGAATCCAATTGTTTTTTTCAAAGACACCATTTTCATAGGTTCTATTTGCCAGCCCTGTTCCGTATTCATTTAATTCCACATTAAACGAGCCTTTACCACTTAACAAATCAACTGACAGGGAATCGTTTTCATCCAAATAGTTAACAAGTTTATCCCACGATTCATTAAAATTATCTGTTCGGGTGGCGTTTCCTTTTTCTGCATTAGCACATATTGTTTTGAAGATTCCATCCTCAACTCTATAATACAATTCACCTTCATCAGGCTTAATGGGCTTTATCCCTTCTACAAAATCCTCGTAATCCATTGATTGATGGAATGTGCAGAAACCGATACGACCTTCTTTTTGAAGTTCCTCATAGCGTTTCATGACATCTTCATGCTTTTCGGGTATGGTTTCACCGCAGATACTCAACGCCAAAGCCGCTGTGTTGTATGTTTTTCCTGTGCCTGGCGCTCCTTGGAGGATAATGTTTTTCTTGAGAGAAAGAATATTTTTGAATTGAGTAATATTGGTATTCATAAAAAGCATTTTTAATTTTTCAACATAATCCGTATAATTTGTAATATCTGTCAAAGTCTTTTGTACAGCTTGTCCAGGATGATCCCAAACTCCTTTTCGCTTCCAATCCACAGTTCGAACATTACAAAATTCATCTCGATCATCATCAAAATAATAGTCTGATGTTACTATTCCGTATCCCAAAACTTTGGACATACCCTGTTTAACAAAAACTACGTCTCCGATACTCATGCCGTTTACGAAGTCCCATGTACATTGAACATAATTCATATATGCTTTTGAACCATTTTTTGCTCCATAGACTTCTATCATTTTGTTTTTAATTTCGGTCTTTTTTCCATATTTTGATAAATCGCCTATTTCATCCCAACCGATTGCCATAATCCCCAAATTATAAAATTCGTCCCAATACGCTGCATTGTCACCAGGAGCATATAACCAATATCGTGTGGATTTTTTTTGTTTCCATGCATTGTATGAAATTTCGGCAAAAGAATTCTCCCTAATATTCCCTGTACTCATTTTATCCTTTAGTTCCTTCAATAGGTTTTTATACGAAGTAAAATCATTTATCTGGATATTAATTCCATAGCTATTAAGGTATTTGACATTCCTTGAATCCAAAGCAAGGAAATCATTAGGTTTGCACCAAAACAACGGCATAGTAATCATTGCCAACCCTATTCCATTTTGATTCAATAAATTGTTGAAATCTTGTTCTTTTAAATTGTCATTCATAAAGGAGGCAAAGAAATCCCATAAATTAGAGCAGCTTTTCGACACAATCTCCTCATTGTCCCAACTCAAATAAAAAGACTTTCTGTTATCCAAAATAGGAATACCGTCAAAATCTTCAGGAACATTATTAGACAGATTCAATTCTGCTTTTATTGCTGACAGCATCACTTTTCTGTTTTCAAACGAATTCCCTCTATTAAAAATGCCAAAAAAAGACAATGGATCTATATCATTCAGTGGTTGGCCATTTTGTTGATGCAGATATGAAGTGTATTGTTTCAGGACATTATTGTTATAAATGAGTTCCATTAGGGCATGGCGATTATCTTTAAATGCCAATAATCGTTGCGCCAATTCAGTATAAATTGGCATCCATGTAAAAAGATTTTTTTCGTTATTCATCATATTTTTTATTTATCAAGTATAGTTTAATAAAAATCAGAATGCTTACCCCTTCAAACACCCCACGGGCACTACATATACGCCATCGTCGCGCTGGTAGGGGAAATCGCCGATTCCGGTCAAAACCATCATGAACGACGGCGACTTCATGCGGGTGGTATCAATGTCGGCGGCCAAGGTGGTGAGCGATGCCGCGCCTTCGTCAATCAAGTTGTCACCCCCAAGTTTTATTTCGATAAGACCGTAAGAACCATTCCTTAAATGGACGACGGCATCGCATTCCAGACCTTTTTTGTCACGGTAGTGGTACACCTGCCCGTCGATGGCATCGGCATACACTCGGAGGTCTCGCACGGCAAGCGTTTCAAACATCAACCCCATGGTATCCAAGTCGTTCAGCAAGTCGTTCGGTCCTGCGCCCAAGGCGGCGGTCGCAATGCTCGGGTCTATGAAATAGTGGTTGTCGCTCGTGCGTATGGCCGTCTTGCTCCGCAGGTTCGGATTCCATGCTGGCATATCCTCCACCACAAAAATCTTTTTGAGCGCCTTGAGATAGTCGTAAACGGTGTTGTCCGACAAGCTGCCGGTTTCGTTCGCTTTCAGGTCTTCGAGAATGGTGCCTATGGTGGCCATCGTGCCTTGGTGGCGGGCATACGAACGCATAAGCAGCCGCACTCGTTGCGGGTCGCGATGCACCTCATCCACACGCGAGATGTCGCTGTCGCACACCACATCGAAATAATCAAAAGCCTGCGCCAATGCATCTGTTTCATCCAACTCCAATGCACCCGGCCATCCGCCTCGGCAAATCAGATATGCCAACCGATTGATGTCGATGCGGCTATTCCCTGAAACAGGTTTCTTTTCTTCTGCAAACAACTCCGACAGACTCACCGTGCCCGTAGAATCGCCGGATTCAAACAGCGACATCGTGCGCATCTTCAACTTGGCAAAACGGCCCGTGCCAGAATGAACGATTTCATCGGTGGACGGCGGCACGCTGCTCCCTGTGAGAATAAAATGCCCCCACCCCTCGCGGTGATCGACTTCAAATCGCACGCTGTCCCAAAGCGACGGCGCAATCTGCCACTCGTCAATCAATCGCGGAGTGTCGCCATCCAAAAGTTGCTTAACATTGATTTTGGCGGCCTGAAGGTTCTGCTGCTTGCGCATAGGATCCGCCATATACAGCACACTGGCCGCCTGCTGTTCGGCCGTGGTGGTCTTTCCGCACCATTTTGGCCCTTCAATAAGCACAGCCCCTTTTCGCCTCAATCTCGCCACCAACATCTGGTCGGCAATTCGCGGTTTGTAAGCACCCATAATGAGTAATTTTTAATTTGCGGCAAAATTACTACAAATAAATGAATTACGCAAAATTATTTTCTCCATTTGGGAACTTGGCTTATTTTTGTTTGGGAACTTGGCATGTTTTCATTTGGGAACTTGGCCGGTTTTTGTTTGGGAAGTTGGCGGGTAGGAGGTTGGATTGAACGTGCAAGAGTGCGATTCTCTTCGCTATTTCTCCCCCCTCTCTTTGAGGTTGATGAAATGTTGGTAGCAGTGTGCGCCAGCCAAATAGAGACCGTTGCTGCGCAGTTCGTCGAAGATGCGGATGCGGGTGGCGGTGGCTTGCTCGGGATCCGCATCGTAGCGGGCGCAGAACTGCGGATGCTCCAGCTGGAGGTCCTGCGCGTGGAGCAGGTCGCCGGCGATGAGGCAGATGCCGCCCACCTCATAAACGGTGTGACCCGGAGTGTGGCCGGGCGCTAACTTCGCTACCACCATGCCGCCGAAGAGCTGTTCGCCGTCGCGGAAAGTGACGATGCGTCCTTCGTAGGCGGTCATCACCTGCTTCCACAGGGCGTTGTTCGCTGCCATAGTCCCGCCGTCGTTCCAAGCGTCGTACTCCTCCTGCGAGAGGTAGAGGGTGGCATTGGGGAATGCCGCACGGCCGTCCAGCAGCAGACCGCCGATATGGTCGCCGTGCAGGTGCGTAAGACACACGGCGGTGATTTCCGAAGGATCCACCTCGGCTTTCTTCATGTTTTCCAGCAGATGACCGCCTTTGTCGGCACCTAATCCGGCATCGAAAAGCACCTTGTGGGTGGAGTCAATCGCCATATAGGCGTTGATGGCCGAGCGGGAGGCGCCCGTAGGCATCAGGGCGGCGAGCAGACTGTCGTTGTAGGAGCCGCGGAAGAGCTCGGCAGACATCTCATTCGCCATATCCACCCATCCGAAAACCAGCGGTTTGTCGCCTTGGCAGAGCAGCGAAACGCCATCCTTTTCTTCAATGATGACGGTGGATTTTTGCGGATTGTTCGTCACTTTGGAATCGCTTGTTTCTTGTTGAGTGCCATTCTGGCACGAGGCGGCCAGCAACAGCATCATGGCGGCCAGCAGGTGGAGGGTGGTTTTCATTGGGGTGTTGTTTTTGGGTGCAAAGGTACGATTATTTTGAATTACACTACGTTTGTATGGTATTAATTGCATCGGTCGCCGCGTGTCATGTGTCCGCCATGTTTCTCGTGGCGAAATCCCCTCTCACTTCAACGCTTTTACGGGGCATTCTTTCTTGCACCGGTTGCAGAGGATGCACTCTGTGGCATTTTTCCGCTTGCGGGAGTTGTTACTCACCTCCACATCCATCGGGCAGACTTCCAGACATTTACCGCAATGGATGCATTTGCTTTCGTCGCAACGGATGCGCAACAGTGAGAAATAACTCATCGGTTTGAGGAAGACCGTGATGGGGCAGATGTACTTGCAGAAGGCGCGGTTGTCTTTGAAGACCACGGCGAGCGTAATGCCGACCGCGTAGTAGAGCAGATTGCCGACAAGAAACAGCAGAAACAGGATGTGTGCGTTTGCTTTCCCAAAATGCATCAGCAGGAGAACAAGCACAAACGAACCTGCGAACACGATGTATCGGATGTATCCCAGCTTTTTTCTTGGACCTCGCGGTTGCTTATAGGGCAGCAGGTCGAGAATCATGGCCGTCCAGCAGGCATAGCCGCACCAGCCCCGACCGAAGAACAGAGGCCCGAATATTTTGGCAATGGCGTAGTGCAGAACGCCCGCCCCCACCACGCCGGAAAGCAGGTAGTACCAAAAACCTTCAATCTGCATGTTCTCCTTGCAAATCAGTCCGAGGAAGACGAGCATGTAGGCGCCCACGCCAAATTGGACGAACTCCCGGGCGTATTTCTTTCCCGCCGCCACCAATACGCCGCCCACCCCGAGGCATGTACCGATGTAGGTGAAGTTGAGCAGGAAGAACAGGTTGCCGGTCGCCAACCACAGCGATACAGCGATGATTTCGAATGCGGCAAATAGGATGATGGCGGTTCTGTATTTTTTCATGGTTTTGTTTTGATTATTTCTTTTTCTATTTGTAATCTGTTTGTTTATAGTAAGATATGTGTCACATCTCATGCCTCCAGTTGGCTGTCCTTCCGGTTGCTATACAGCGCAATGATAATCACCGAGCTGAAAATCAGTACGATGCCGAAAGCGAGCCGCAGGGTGAAGAGCTCGCCGAAGAGGAAGATGCCGATCAGCACGGCGGTGAGAGGCTCGAGCGCGCCCATGATGGCGGTGGGTGTGGAGCCGATGTACTTGGCGGCATACACCATCATCACCAAGGCAAGTATCGCGGGCACCACCGCCAACCAGCCCACGTAGAACCAACTGGAGGCCGTGGTGGGCACTTGGAATCCCTGTCCCATGCAAAAAGACATCAGCAGATTGCCCAACGCACAGTAAATGAGTACGTAAAAGTTGATTTTGAAGGCCGACATCTCCAGCTTCGCACGGTTCATGATGATGATATAGACGGCGTAGGTGAGGGCCGAGATGAGCACCAACACCACACCGAGCGCCGACAGTTGTCCGCCG
>JAEEGL011840186.1_pt1 | contig 12923 bp, 16 predicted proteins | sample 9134231 | NCBI WGS metagenome assembly JAEEGL01 (sample SAMN16246548, study PRJNA631951) | gut metagenome | biome: gut microbiome; feature: rumen; material: fiber-attached | host: Bos | place: Iran: Karaj | collected 2018-10 | reverse complement strand
TAGATAATCTGGATTGTGTGGGAGGAACTCGTGTGTATTAAGGTTATAAACTCCATTTTGACAGTTGAAGAGTTCTCCTCTGGCGTCCCACATAGAAGAATCTACGAAGTTAAAATCTCGTGCCTCTTTTAACATTGTTTCGCGTTTAGCCCTCGAAGAGAGTCCTTCGACAAACTTTATATAGTGTTTCTGGACGTCCGTCCCTTTGCGTCCTATATAGCGAAATAGCCCTTTTTGGAGTAGTTTCGTTAAGTGGTAAGAGATAAGACCTTCATCGTCAATTTTCCAAACTTTCCCGTCGTAATAGAAAAAAGATTTTGCTGTCTTGTTGTATCTCACAACATTTCCGAATACTTCAGCAAAGAGGCGACCGGAGGAAATATCGTCCCCGTCCTTTGTCTGTGGCGCTTCGTCTGGCTTTATAGAATCCAGAATATTGTCAATTTGGATTTGATTTAGAACGGATAGGACTTCTCCATTCAGAATTGAATCGCTCATAGTCCGTCAGTTCCTCCCTTCGTTTTCTTGCTAAAAATTCAGAATAGGACTCGTTCACACTCCCACACGCTCTCTCGATTGTGCTTTTTCGGTAGTCCTCACGCTTTATCCATTTTTCACGACACAGCGCTGACTGTCTGAAGAGGCTGTCGATAGAAGAGTAGTTTCTATCACACCAGAACGCCAACATACAACAGAGGCGAAAATCCGCGTTTGATTGACTTTCAAGGCCGTTCCAGTCCCCAGAATCAAATAATCTGGAGAACTCCCGTCCGGTTTTGTCGTTCCCTCGTGCTTTTGCTAATAAGTCGTGTTCATTTGCGGTCGCGATCGTGGGCGTGTATGAAAAATCTGTCGTTTGTTTTTTCCTCTCTGGCGTCCGGTATTCCTCGAACACATAGTCAAGCGCCGACTGAATCTCTGTGACTTCGGTCTGATATAATGAGTTCCCAGTCATAGCACAGAAACGACTTTCGGAATACATTTCCACATTCTGTTTATCATTCTTAAAACTTCTAGGAATGTTACCCAGTGCGAAGATATGGACTCCCGTTCCGGACTGACTGTATTCAGCGAAGGTCTTCCCGTTAAAAGCTGATAAAATATCTTTTGCTCTGTCGTCCCAGTTCCCGTCTTCAGTCAAACAATGGTCTATATCTACGAATATAATTCCGTTTGTCTTTGTGAAAACGAATCCTATTCCGGAGTATTCATCGGAGGACTCAAACACAGAGGAAACCTTCTCAAAGGTCGTCCACGTCTTCGGATTTGTGGAACTAGCGTGACTGTGATATATTGTGTAGGGAACTTTGGTCTGGCGACTCCCTTTAAGTTCCAGTTTCCAAAGTACCCAACAAGGGAGAGAACGCATATATTCTGGAAAGAAACGGCCTCGTAAACTATTTTTTTCCATTGTGCCTCTCCCTTTTTTTGCGAGATATTTTCCTAGTACGACTGGGGAACGACTGTGTCGGAACGATTTGGGTATCCTTCCCCCTTTGTGGCTCTCGTTTCTTCATTGTCTGTGTGTATGAGAAAATAGTCTTTGCGACATATCTTCTCCGATTGATAAACTCTTCGAGCTCCTCTTCGGAATCGCTCTCCCAGTATCCTTTATTATCTGACAGAATCCAGAGTCCTTCTTTTCTTGCGTTCAAAACGCTTTGACGGAACTCTCTGGGAGTTATTCCTAGTATGTTTGAGAGTTTGCTCATACTTTGAGCGTTCTCACGCTTACTGGGAAGGACAGACAGTAGTATCTTGAAACGTTCTCTAACATTCATCACTTGTTACCTCCTCTTTTCCATTTAGATAATCGAGAAACCTATTCCAGTTTATGAGGAACTTTCTTCCCGTCTTAATGTGCGTTATCTTGCCACACAGACACATTTTTCTAATTGCGCTGTATGGAAGACCGGACTTCTCCGAAGTTTCTTTGATTGTGAGCATAATCGGAATATCGTTCATTTGTTATTTACCTCCTCAACGATCGTTAGTAATTGCTTTGTTTCTTCGTCTGTCAGACCTTGTTCAAGTTTCTTCTTAATTTGGAACTCAAACATTCCCAGAGGGACTCCCAGTTTCATTAGGGGGATTTTTCTTCTCTCCAGTTCGTCAAGAACGCGCCGACTGTTTTCATTCATCGTCCGTCGCCTCCTCTATAACCTTCAGAATTTGCTCTTTCTCTTCCGGAGGAAGTTCCTTCCGAAGTCTACGGGACAGAACGGACTCGTTCACATTCAGCTTTTCGGCTAATTGCCACTGGCGAAGTCCCTTCTTCTTGAGCGCGTCTTTGATTTGCTTGTTCTTCATTTGGCTTTTACCTCTCTTTCATTGTTTTGTATCAACTTTTTGTTGATTTTGTTTCTTACAAGTGTTATTATGAACTCGAAAAAGCCGACATACAACGGGAATAAATAGGGAAAACGAGGATAAACAAAATGAAAAAACCGACAAATAACGGTAAAGAGAAAAAGGAAAATGAAAACATTATATGGAATAGACTTGAAGAGTTAAGGAAAAAGCACCATTTGACACAAAATAAATTGTGTCGTGAGTACCTTCATATTAGCGATGATAAATACAGAAAATGGAAAGACGATAGCAACGGGATAGATTTGGTATCGGTAAAAACACTTTGTAAACTATACAATGTATCTAGTGATTATATATCCGGAAGGACAGACTATACACACATAGAAAATGAATATATTTCAGAATTGACGGGACTCTCTGACGAATCAATAGAAGTCCTTCGGGCGATAAAAGAACATACAACAGACATTCTGGGAAAAGACGGAACTCCCGATGTTAAATTAAATAAATTTGAAAAGAGGACGACGGATTTTATCAACTTTGAGCTAGGTTTAGCATATCAGAACTGGAAAAAGAACGGAGATGTTGACCTCATACACAGTATCTTTGCCACTATGTTTGAGTATATATCCGTAGAAGATACAAAGTATTTTCATAAAGTAGTTGGAGGGAGGGAAGAAGTTTCCCAGATATATACAACGAATAATGAAAAAGACTTCATTGTGTTAGATGTAAACGACCTATATCGTGCCGAAAGACTTCAGAAAATAACCGAATTATTATTAAATCGTAAAGACCTTTATTCAAAACGGGAGGTATAAACAATGGCTAATATAAGAGAACGCAACGGAAGTTATCAAATATCTGTGTATGTGGGAGAGGATATGAAGGGAAATAAACTCTTTGAAAGAACAACCTTCCGTCCTACACAGACAACGGCAAAGAGGATAAAAGAAGAAGTAAACGCCTTTGCTGTGGAATTTGAAAAGCGAGTAAAGGAAGGAAAGTATCTCACTGGGGATAAACTCACACTGTCTCGATTTGTAGATATATGGGAGACAGAATGGGCTGTAAAGCATTTGACAGTTGTCGGAGTAGAAAACTATAAATCATTTCTGAACGGACACATTCTTCCAGAACTGGGAGGAATAAAGTTGTCAAAGATAACACCCTTACACCTTCAGAGCGTGTACGATAAACTCGAAAAGGAAGGTCTTGCTCCGGCTACCATAAAAAAAGGAAATACCGCAATAAATAGCGTTCTCAAATACGCTTATAAAATGGGAGTTATATCGGAGAATCCTTGTAATAGGATTGAACTTCCCAAAATGAAGAAGAATACTGACCTTCATATCTGGACTGTACCTCAAGCGAAAACATTCCTTAATGCGTTAAAAGAAGGATACGTCGTTTCTATTTCTTCCAGTGAACGAAGGATAAAAAGCACTGGGACAGAATTTGAAGTAAACGGATACACAACGGAGAAACACGATCGTTTCCAGTTTCAAGTTCTTTTCTCTTTGGCTATTTTCGGAGGTTTTAGAAGAGGGGAACTCGTAGCGCTAAAATGGAACGACATTGACTTTGAGGAAAACACAGTATCAATTAACAAGGCTTTCGCAAAAACAAAGTCGAAGGGACAGCTTCTAAAATCTCCGAAGACTGTGTCTGGTATAAGAACAGTCGTACTTCCTTCAGAGTGCTTAAATCTTTTAAAACACTGGAAAGCCGAACAAAGAAAACTTTCAATGGAACTGGGGACAAAGTGGAAGGGATATAGAAACAAGGATTTTGACGAAAACTATATCTTTATTCAGATTGACTCCGGACTTCCGATGAATCTGGATACACCATATCATAAGTTCAAAGAAGTTATAGAACGCTATAATTCAATCTGTGAGAACGAAGAGGACAGACTTCCGGAGATACGCTTTCACGATTTAAGACACGTCAGCGCCTCACTTCTTATTGCGGAGAACGTCGATATTGTGACTGTGTCAAAGCGTCTGGGACATTCTGAAGTATCTACGACCTTAAATATTTACGCTCACGCTTTCCCAGATAAAGACGTCACAGCCTCGAACACACTGGAGAGATTATTCAAAAATGGATAAAAGGTCTTGAGTTCATTTTGACATACTTTTGACATACTTTTTGACATACAAAGGGAAAATTTGAAAAAAAAACAGATAAAGAAAAATTCTTGAAACCCTTTAAAATAGTGCGTTTGAGAACAAAACATAACAAGGTAGAAAAAACGGTATTATGCGTTAGGGAGGCGGAGGTCGCGAGTTCGAATCCCGCCACTCCGATTACACGCAAAGGACTTTAAGGATTTCATCTTTAAAGTCCTTTTTCTTTTTCCCTTTTGAAATGTATGGTATAATGAGAAAGCCCCAAGTTACATGTCAAAACGGAGATGACTATGGATATTAGATTAATAAACGAGGATAATGTCGAAGAGTATTCAGAACTTCTTGATCCGGATACGGCCAGGAATATCAGCAGGGAATACTACAGTGGTCTGGCTCTCCATAATGCGGGGGACGTACCTGCAAAGTCTGCCATAGTGTGGGAACTGAAAAACACGGAGGACGACATAGAGACCGAGGCCGAGCTGGAGTATATCCGACTGGAAGATAAAAAAGCGGGAGAACTTCTTTTAAAGTCTTTTAAGGAAGAGGTTTTAAACGGGGATGTCAAGCGCTCATATTTCGAACTGGAATCCTTTGATGATTCGGTGGAGAAAGCCACTGAGGCGGAAGGTTATGCACCCGAAAAGAAAGAGAGCAGGAATATTGTGGTCTCCCTGGAAGAACTGGCAAACCTGAGCATCATAAAAAAGCCGGGTGTATCCTATGTGACCGCCATAAATGAACTTATGGTCAGACAGTACAGGAAGGGTATAACAAACTGCCTGTTCCATGGTAGAAAGGGCCTTTTGGAGGATCTGGCTTTCCTGCCCATGAGCTGGTTTGATCAGGATGTATCCAGCTGCGTGCAGACCGACGGAAGGGCTACCGGATTTCTTTTGGTACACAAGACCGAGTCGGACAGACTGGTGGTGGATCTTCTGTTTGCCATGGAGCCTGACGCCAAGTTAAACCTCCTTCAGATGATCAGATATTCCGTTAATGCCGCGATGGAAAAGTATCCTGCTGATACCGAAATAATACTGAAAAGACATAATGATATGTCTGAGGCGCTTATAAACAAACTCTTCCCCAATAAAAAGGGTGTGGAAGTGCTGGCAGGAAAAAGGGAGGAATGACATGTTTTTTTCGGACAGAAATATAGCGTCGTTCTTTGTTGACGGAGCGACAGTACTTATAGTTATCGGAATGATCATTCATACCGCAATGTACAGAAAGAGAAACAGATTAGGCGACAGAGTATTCTTTGATATGCTCATCGCAGATGTCTGTATGGCAGTTCTCGATGCCCTTGTAGCCGTGGCAAACGGCAGATTCTTTAAGGGAGCGGAATTAATGAATCTGTCATGCATGGCCCTGTTTTATATCACTCAGGCCATTTTCGGATTTTTCGTGATGGTATATCTTTTGGGAAAGATCATCCCGGATGAAAACAGAGTTAGAAAACTTATTCCCATCCTGTGCATACCCGATATGCTGATACTTTTGATGTATCTCATTGGTATACCCAATGGCTATTTCCTGGCAGTGGATGAAAACAACAAGTATTACTACGCCAAGCTGTATGCACTGCCCATCATTATCCTGGGCCTGTATGTAATAGCGGCATTTGTGCTTGCATTTATTTACAGGAGAAAGAAAGAAACCACAAGGCATTTACCTGTGTGGCTTTATCTTATTCCCATCATATCCATGGTGGTTGTCCCCTATGCATTTAAGGGAATTTCACTTAGTGCCATCGGCGTGGCTGTCATCTTGGCCTATATGCATATCGGTGAAATGAACCAGGCGTTCTTTGAGGAGGTGAGATGATGAATATCAGCAGCGATGTCCTCACAACTTTGTATGCCCAGGGAACAGCAATGGCATTTGTTATCGGGCTCCTGTTTCTTTCGGTGTTTATTCGCAAGAGGGAGCGGGCAGAGGCAAAGATCATGTCGGTTTTGTGTATAGACTGCCTGATCATGTGCGTATTCCTGAGCATAAATGTGCTTATGAGATACAGAACGTTTCCGGGAGCAAAAGAGATCACTCTTATCAGTATGACCATATCGGAACTTACTATAGTTATGTTCCTTTATACATGGCTTCACTTTGTGGATTACATGATCTACGGAAGCAGCGATCATATAGTCAGACACTTGAAGGCAACTGCGGTCCCGGTATTTTTCGAAGGCGCTCTTTATCTGATAAATCTGTTTACGAATCTTGTCTTCAAATTCGGTATCATATTCTATGTCAATGAGGATCTTACTTATAGGAGAGCTGCCGGATTTGCTGTGGTAAAGGTGATAGAGTTATTGTATCTCATCGCCACCGTAGTAATGATCGTCAGATACAGGAAAACGACCAAGTCACCGGTGTTTATTAAGATCACACCCTTTGTCATTCCGCTTGTTTTGGGGGCGGCAGTCAGCATCTTTACCGATTATTCCGCTCATTCCCTGGGAATCGCAGTGGGACTCATCATGCTCCATTTTTCAATGATGGAAGGATACTGTTACATCGATAACAGGTACGGATGCTACAACAAGGCATACCTTTCCTATGTACGTAAGTTCGTAAAAGGAAAACAGATCTCGGGAGGTACCGGAATAGTTTTTTCGGTTACCGGCAGATTGAAGGAATTTGCGGATATCCTTACGGAGGAAAAGCCCCTAAATGCGGATATTGTTTATATAGGAGAAGGAATGTTCCTTCTGATATCCGGCACCCAGAGAAAATCCTCCATAGAGATGTTTATAGAACTGGTACGGGAGGCTGCGGAAGAGAGCGGTATCAGTTTTAAATCCGGATACGGAGTCAGAAATAAAGACGAGGCCACAGATGTCTTTCTTGAAAGACTGTTGGCTGAAATAAAATGATTTTTGGAGTAAACATGACAGACCTTACAGAGTATTTAAAAGCGGCAAAAAGCCCTTATCACGCTGTACTTTTTGCCGAGGACAGATTAAGAGAGGCAGGCTTTGAGAAGCTTGATCTCACAGATAAATTTGAGTTAAAAGCGGGAGGAAAATATTTTCTGATCCCCTATCCCAGAGCGCTTTTTGCTTTCAGGATATCGGATAAAGCCACGGGCAGCGGAATTCATATCGCCTGTGCCCATACGGATTCGCCCACCTTCAGGCTAAAGCCCATGCCCGATATGGATGCAAAGGGCGGCATCAGAAGGATCAATGTGGAACCCTACGGCGGAATGCTGAAAAAGACCTGGTTTGACAGAAGCCTCGGTGTTGCAGGACTACTCTTTGTCAAGGGAGAGAATGCATACTCTCCCAGACCCGTATTGTTTGACAGCGGTGAGCCCTGGTTTGTGATACCTTCGCTTGCGCCCCATATGGACAGGGAGATAGAGGAAAAGAAGCTTGATGCTCAGAAGGAACTGATACCTCTTTTCGGACTTTCTTCCGATGAAAAACTTAAGTTTACGGATGCTCTTGCAAAGAAAGCGGGGGTACGCGCGGAAGATATCCTTGATTATGATCTGGAACTATATTTAAACGAGGAGCCTGTATACTGCGGACCGGGCAAGGATCTTCTACTGGCTGCAAGGATAGACAATATCGCATCCGTTGCAGCTTTGACCGAAGGCATCATTGCAGCGGGATCCGGGGCGGATTCAAACGATATAAGCATGATCGCTCTCTTCGATAATGAGGAGATCGGAAGCCGCACAAAACAGGGAGCGGATTCAAATATCGTGAATATGATAATAGACCGTATCTTTGAGTCCGATCTGTACAGCGGATCATCAAAGACCACTGCAATTGCTTCGGGAAGGATCCTTTCCGTGGACGGAGCTCACGGAGTTCATCCCAATTACCCCGAAAAGGCAGATGAGACCGCAAAGGTATATCTCGGAAAGGGTGTTGTGTTAAAATCAAGCGCCAGCCAGAGATATGTTACGGATCCCGAGATGGGAGCTGTTTTGTCGGCTATATGCAGCGAAAACGGTATAGCACTCCAGCGCCAGGCCAACAGATCCGGTGCACCCGGAGGACAGACACTGGGACCTATCATATCCGCATATCTTCCGATACCTGCCGCAGATGTGGGAATCCCCATGCTGGCTATGCATTCCGCAAAGGAAACCATGTGTGTTTCCGATTATGAAATGCTAAAAAAATTGGCGGAAAAATTTCTTGCCCTGTAAATAATGAGAGAGGTTTATTTCTCTCTATATATTCTATAATCCCTCTTGTAAAACAGTTAGATCAAAGCTTTTTTAAAGCTTTTTCATGTGTTTATAGGAGGGATTTATTATGAATAAAAAGAGTGTTTTGTACGGAGCCTTAAGCGTGCTGATGGTAATAGGACTGCTGGTGGGATTTACTCTTTCGGTAAACGGCAGGAGCGATATGGATGAGAGGCTCCGGGAGGAACTTTTTAAGGCCCGCACGGAAAACTTTGAGGCATCTTTAAAAGAATACCTTAACGAGGAGGACTTCGTTAACTGTGGTGTCATGATCACATATGTAACGGACCACAAAAGCGGTGAAAGGACATATAACGTATCACTTCATCACAGGAGATTTGAAAAACTGTCTCAGACAGGAAAAATGCTTCTTATAGCCGATATCAAGAGTATGGCTTTCAGCGAGGAAGGATGCAGTTTCGAAGTGACTTTGAACTGATCTTTCACCAAATAATTTCATCAATGTTTTTACCTCAAATAAATGACAATATGCCTGTTTCGGAGTATAATCATATTGCATACCAATTGATTAAAGGAGACTGACTATGAACAGACCTAAGCCCAAGGAGATTTACAGGCATTTTAAGGGAAACCGCTATGTCATTCTTGCCGTTGCAAAACACAGCGAGACGGGAGAGGAATTGGTGGTCTATCAGTCTCTTGAAAACGAAGCCGATGTTTATGCCAGACCGCTTGAGATGTTTATGAGCCCCGTGGACAGGGAAAAGTATCCGGATGCAAAGCAGGAGATGCGCTTTGTACTTTGTGAGGAAAACACGGAAAACGATCCCGATGTTGACGAATTCATGGCCTGCGAGACCTATACCGAAAAACTCACAGCTCTCGTAAACATGAGGAACAGGCTTACCCCCGAAAAGCTTTCCATACTCGCATGTACCTGCGATATCGTGCTTCCAAAAGGGGATGTTATCGATAAATATGAGGGACTCAAGAGTTCACTTGCTATTCGCAGCAGATACGAGGGAACAAGGCTTCGTCAGTAATTATGAAACGATCAACCCACAACTAACCCGGAGGTGTTAACAGATGGAATATCATGAGAGAAAGCGTTGGCTCTTTTTAGGATTGCCTTTTACATTCACCAAGTATCACATCCGTGAGGATATGATCACCATAAATGCAGGTCTCTTCAAGACGACGGAGGACGACTGCTTCATGTACAAGGTACAGGATGTGAAACTCACCCGTACTCTTGCGGAAAAAATTGTGGGTGTGGGAACCATCATTTGTTACACCGGCGATTCGACGGACCCCCAGCTTGTTCTTAAGCACATCAAGAAGTCAAAGGAGATAAAGGAATTTATCCTTAAGGCGTCCGAGGAAGCCAGACTTAAGAGAAGAACCGTCAACATGCTTGATATCGGAAGCGGGGATATGACCGATTTAAATAATTACTAAAATGTCAGACACAAAGCTTGAAGAAGCAATAGAATATTTGACAACCCTGAAGGGAGGAAGTATCAATCCCGGGCTGGAAAGAGTGGAGGGGCTGTTGGAACTAATGGGCAATCCGCAGAATGAGCTTAAAGCAGTTCATGTAGCGGGTACCAACGGAAAAGGTTCCTGTACTGCATTCCTATCTTCAATCCTATCCGAGGCGGGATATAAAGTCGGAGTATTTACCTCACCTGCGGTTTTTTCTTATAGGGAAAGATACCGTGTGGGAAAGAGGAACATATCCGAAAAGGACCTTGTCAGGGGAACGGAAATTGTCAGGGCGGCAGCCGGAAAAATGAAAGAGAAGGGTATGGATACACCCTCCTGCTTTGAGGCTGAAACTGCTCTGGCATTTTGGTATTTTAAGGAAAAGGCCTGCGATATCGTGATCATCGAGACCGGTATGGGAGGACTGCTGGATGCAACGAATGTGATCCCGGCTCCGCTTGTGGCGATCATAGCATCCGTAAGCTACGACCATATGAATTTCCTTGGGGATACTTTGGAGAAAATCGCAGAGCAAAAAGCCGGAATCATAAAAAAGGGAAGCCTGTGCGTCAGTGCATGCCAGCACCCGGAGGCCGCTTCTGTTATCAGAAAGACTGCGGAAGAAAAGGGATGTGAACTGACGGAAGTTTCGGAGGATAAGATCCGTGACAGAAGAGTGGCCAAGGATTCTTTTACACAACTTTTTGATTACGGTGAATATAAAAAGATAAAGATCGCATTGCCCGGAAAGTATCAGTTAAAGAATGCCGCTTTAGTAATAGAGGCGGTAACGGCTCTCAGAAAATGCGGTATGGGAATAACCGACAGAGCTGTGTATGTGGGTTTTGAAAAGGCAATCTGGCCCGGCAGGTTTGAGAGGATCGGGAGGAATCCCGATGTCGTAATAGACGGGGCACACAACGAAGAGGCTGCTCAGCGCCTTAGGGAATCCATTGATTTTTATTTTACAAATCGGCGTATCGTTATTATAATGGGTATGCTTAGGGATAAAGAATACGAAAAGGTGTGCAGGATCGTGACTCCGGCGGCACAGTGTGTATTTACCATATCCACAAAGGGACCAAGAGGCCTTGGTGCCATAGAACTTGCAGAGACGGTTGGCAGATACAACAAAAACGTGACATCGGCGGATTCCGCATATGAGGCTCTTGAAATGGCAAAGGCCATAGCCGGGCAGAGCGGAGCGGTGATGGTATTTGGTTCGCTTTCGTTTCTTGGTGAGATAAAGACAGCTTTAAAACGATAGTGGAGATCAGAAAAAATGGATCGTGAAAAAATAAAACAGGCCGTGGAACTTCTTCTTGAAGGGATCGGTGAAGATAAAAATAGAGAAGGACTTAAAGATACTCCGGACCGCATCGCGCGCATGTATGAGGAGATCTTCGAGGGCTACGACAAGGAGCCTTCGGAAGTGCTATCAAAGGTGTTTTCGGTTAACGATCATGAGATGGTCCTGGAAAAGGATATCACTTTCTATTCCATGTGCGAACATCACATGATGCCCTTTTACGGAAAGGCTCATATAGCATACATTCCCAAGGATAAGGTGGTTGGCATCAGTAAGCTCGCCAGAACCGTAGAGATCTACGCCAGAAGGCTACAGATCCAGGAGCGCATGACAGGGCAGATTGCCGATGCCATTATGGAAAATCTTGAGTGCGAGGGAGCTATGGTTGTGCTTGAAGCAGAGCATATGTGCATGACCATGAGAGGCGTTAAGAAGCCGGGAACCCGGACAGTGACTGTGGCTGCCAGGGGAAGCTTCGAAAATAATAAGGATCTGAGAGACCAGTTCTATTCCCTTCTTAAACTATGAGGGGCTGTGTGAGGGAACCTGATAATGAAGATAGCAGGAAAAGAATTCGACACTGAAAACAAAGCGTATATCATGGGTATATTAAATGCGACCCCCGACTCTTTCTCGGACGGGGGGCGTTTTTATATGAAAGGGCGGGATCATATCCTTTCGGAAGTTGAAAAGATGATATCAGACGGAATGGATATCATCGATATCGGGGGGGAATCCACAAGACCGGGCTACACAAAAATAAGCGATGAGGAAGAGATATCCCGGGTTGTTCCGGTGATAGAGGCCGTAAAAAAGAATTTTGACATTCCCATATCCCTTGATACGTACAAGTCACCTGTGGCTATAGCGGGAATAGAGGCGGGAGCAGATCTTATAAACGATATATGGGGCCTTAAGTACGACACCGACATGGCACATGTGATTTCCGAAAACAACGTGGCATGTTGCTTGATGCACAACAGAAAAGAACCAAATTATGTAAACTTTATTGTGGATTTAAAAAAGGATCTTGAGGAGACTCTGGATATCGCTTCAAAGGCGGGAATAGACAAAGGCAGCATAATGATAGATCCGGGAGTTGGATTCGCTAAATCCTACGAGCAGAATCTGGAGATCATAAATAAACTGGACGAACTGCTAACCCTTGGTTACCCGGTTCTTCTAGGTACCAGCAGGAAATCCGTCATCGGACTCACTCTAAATCTTTCCGCAAGCGAAAGAGTGGAAGGCACTTTGGCCACCACCGTTATTGGAAGGTTAAGGGGAGCCTCTTTTTTCAGGGTTCATGATGTGAAAGAAAACAAAAGGGCCCTGGATATGGCCGAGGCCATCATCAAGAGCCGTTAGTATCAAAGCGGTTTAATAGTTTTAAGGTGAAGTGAGCGGCAAGTCCTGTCAAAAAACCGGTGGAGACCGCCGCAATGGCCAGGTAGGGTATATATACCACCACACCCGGAACGGATGTCAGCAGAAAGGCGATGAGAAG
>JAEEGL010985653.1_pt1 | contig 12923 bp, 13 predicted proteins | sample 9134231 | NCBI WGS metagenome assembly JAEEGL01 (sample SAMN16246548, study PRJNA631951) | gut metagenome | biome: gut microbiome; feature: rumen; material: fiber-attached | host: Bos | place: Iran: Karaj | collected 2018-10 | reverse complement strand
CGCTGGGCAGCAAGTCGAAGTACGAGCTCCGCAACAAGACCTTCAAGACGCCGGGGATCCTGGACGCCGCCGGCATCGAAGTCAGCATCATCACCGACGCCCCGGTGATTCCGCTCGAGTACCTGCCGCTCTGCGCGGGCCTCGCCATCAAGGCCGGAATGAAGGAGGCGTCGGCCTGGCGGGCAATCACCCTCAACCCGGCCAAGGCCGGCGGGATCGACGCGCGCGTCGGCTCGCTGGAGCCCGGAAAGGACGCCGACATCGTCGCCTTCGACGGCAACCCGCTGCGCGAGATCGCGGCGCGGCCGCGCTTCGTCATGGTCGACGGCGAAGTCGTCGCCTAGCTCAAGCAGGAGGTGGATCCATGCTCCTGATCAAGAGCGGCCTTCTCAAGCCGATAAGCGGCGAAGACATCGAAAAGGGCGAGATTCTCGTCGACGGCGGCAAGATCCGCGCCGTCGGACGCCATCTCAAGGCCCCGCGCGGGTGCAAGACGATCGACGCGGGCGACTGCCTCGTGACACCCGGCCTCGTCGACGCGCACTGCCATGTGGGCGTCGAGGAGGAGGCCGTCCGCTGGGAGGGGGACGACGTCAACGAGACCTCGAATCCCGTGACGCCCCAGATGCGCGCGCTCGACTGCATCTGCCCGACCGACGAGGGTCTTTCCCTCGCCCTCGCCGCCGGCGTGACCTCCTGTCTCACCGGCCCCGGCTCCGCCAATGTCATCGGCGGCACCTTCGTCGCGATCAAGCTGCACGGCGCCACCATCGACGACATGGTCATTCGCAACCCCGCCGCGATGAAGATCGCCTTCGGCGAAAACCCCAAGGAGAGCTACGGGCGGAACGGCTCCAAGGCCCCCGTCACGCGCATGGCCGTCGCGGCCCTCCTGCGCGACACGCTCTTCCGCGCGGTGCGCTACCGCGACGAGAAGGCCGCCGCGCTGAAGAAGGGCGAGACGCCGCCCTTCGACATCCAGCTCGAGGCGCTGCTGCCGGTCCTCTCCGGCGAGATCCCCCTCAAGGCCCACGCCCATCGCGCCGACGACATTGCGACGGCGCTCCGCGTCGCCGAGGAGTTCGGCCTGCGCATCACCCTCGACCACTGCACCGAGGGCGCGCTCATCGTCGACCGCCTCGTTCAGGCGGGGCGGCCCTGCCTTGTCGGGCCGGGGCTGTGGAGCAAGACCAAGCCCGAGCTCCGCAACAAGACATTCGCGACCGCCGGCATCCTCGACGCCGCGGGCGTGGAAGTCAGCATCGTCACCGACGCGCCGGTCGTTCCGCTCGAGTACCTGCCGCTTAGCGCAGGACTCGCCGTGAAGGCCGGCATGAAGGAGGCGTCGGCTTGGCGGGCGATCACCCTCAACCCGGCCAAGGCCGGCGGGATCGACGCGCGCGTCGGCTCGCTGGAACCCGGAAAGGACGCCGACATCGTCGCCTTCGACGGCAACCCGCTGCGCGAGATCGCGGCGCGGCCGCGTTTCGTCATGGTCAATGGCGAAGTCGTGGCGTGACGCGATTCGCTAGGCGCGGGCCGGAGGGAAGGTGCCGCCCTGGACTTCGGCGACGTAGTCCGCGACGCCCTTCCCCATGGCGGCGCGGATCTCCGCGAAGCGCTTGGCGAACCGGGGCGTGCCCTCCGGCGGGTTGATTCCGAGGGCATCGTGCATCACCAGAATCTGGCCGTCGCAGTGGGGGCCGGCGCCGATGCCGATGGTGACATTGGGGACGGCGGCGGTGATCTTTTCGGCAAGGGCGTCGGGGACGCACTCCAGCACGGTCGCGTAGGCGCCCGCCTCGGCAAGGGCGATGGCGTCGTCGAAGAGCTTCTCGGCTTCGGCCGGGAGCTTGCCGTGCATGCCGTAGCCGCCGAAGGCCAGAACCGACTGCGGCGTCAGGCCGATGTGGGCGCAGACGGGGATGCCGTTCGAGACGAGGCGGCGCACCAGCGCCGCCCGTTCGGAGCCGCCCTCGAGCTTGACCGAATCGGCCCCGGCCTGCTGAATCAGCCGACCGGCGTTGCGCATCGCCTCGTCGTCGTTGACCTGGTACGACAGGAATGGCATGTCGGCGATTACGTGCGCGTCGCCGGCGCCGCGGGCGACCGCCGCGGTGTGGTGGAGCATCATCTCCATCGTGACCGGGATGGTCGAGTCAAAGCCCAGGACGTTGTTTCCTACGGAGTCGCCCACAAGAATCACCTGGATGCCGGCGGCGGAGAGAATCCTTGCCGTCGGCGTATCGTAGGCCGTCATGCACGCGACCTTCGACTTGCCCTTGCACTTCAGTATCTTCGTCGTCGTCCAGGCTTTCATGGTGCATCCTCCCCTAGATTTTGGACAGGTCCCCGTTGATCGTGATGCCACCGTCGGCAACCACGATGGCGCCGTTCAGGTAGCTGGCCTCCTCGGAGGCGAGGAAAAGTGCGACCCGAGCGATTTCCTCCGGGGCGCCGTAGCGGCGCAGCGGCGTGCGGAGCTTCAGGAAGCGCTCCTCATCAAAAGTCGAGTTCTCGGGGTTCGACTGGCGCATCATCGGCGTCATGATCGCGGCGGGGGCGATGCAGTTGGTGCGGATGCCATAGCGGCCGTACTCGGCGGCGAGCGACTTCGTGAGCTGCACGATGGCGCCCTTCGTGGCCGTGTAGGCGTCGCAGTCCGGAATGCCGATCACGCCGGCGGAGGAAGCGGTGTTGACGATGGCGCCCCCGCCCCGCTCCATCATGCCGGGAATCGCGTATTTGCAGAAGAGGAAGACGCTCTTGAGGTTGATCGCGATGACGCGGTCCCAGTCCTCCTCGTTGATGTCGGTGATGCGGCCGTCGTGGCCGACCCAGAAGATGCCGGCGTTGTTGTAGAGCACGTCAACGGTTCCGCAGGCCTCGACGGCCTGCTTGACGTCCCCCGCCTTCGACACGTCGCACTTGACGAACGTCGCGCCGATTTCGGCGGCCGCCGCGGCACCCTTGGCCTCGTTGATGTCGGCAATGACAACCCGTGCGCCTTCTGCGGCGAAAAGCCGCGCGCCGGCGAAACCAATGCCCTGCGCCCCTCCGGTGACGAGCGCCGTTTTTCCTTCGAGTCTCTTCATGACACAATCCTCCTGCCGTCACGGGCCCGCGCCCGTTCAGAAACCATTCAAGCAAAACGCATGCGGAAAGTCAAGGCCGCGCACCGCCCCGTGTCGGGACGCTAGCCCTTGTGGTCGCCGTCGGGGTCGTCGTGAATGCGACGCTTCAAATCCCAAAGCTTGGCGTATTTCAGGAACGCGCCGAACGAGACGTTAATGGCGACGATCAGGCCGGGCACCCCGTCGAGAAAACCGCGCTTCAAGAAGTAACACCGGAAGAAGCGGAAGAGCGTGTGTCCCCACATCGTAAAGCATGACGGCGACTTGCGGTTCCGCCCGATGTCCGCGCTGATCGACGAGAAGCGGTTGATCTGGTTGATCTGATCCGTGATGCTGGTGTAGGTGTAGTGGTTGAGCGGGTTTTTGAAGTTGGCGACCCGGCCTTCAACGGTAATGCGGTCGTGGGGTTCCTCCCCCCCGCACTCGCCGAAGTCCTTCCGGAAGAGGCGCAGCTTCATGTCGGGATACCAGTCGCCGTGGCGGATCCAGCGGCCGAGGTAGAAGACGAGGCGCGGGCAGTTGAAGCCGTTGAGCCCCTCCTCGATCGGCTTGGAGAAGGTTTGCTCGATTTCGTCGCGAAGGCCGGCCGAGACCTCCTCGTCGGCGTCGACGAAGAGAATCCACGGGCAGGTCGCTTTGGAGGCCGCGTGCTTCTTCTGCCCGATGTAGCCTAGCCACTTCTGGCGGTAAACGGACGACGTGTAGCGTTTGGCCACATCGAAGGTCCCGTCGTCGGAGAAGGAATCGACGACCACGATTTCGTCAGCCCACTGGACGCTTTTCAGGCAGCGCTCGATATTCCTGATCTCGTTTCCGCAGATGATGCAGGCGGAAATGCGCTGGTTCGGAGCCCGTGGCGAGATTTCGGGTGCTGGCATGGCGATGGCCCTCCCGCTAGAACGGCCGCCGGGGCGAACGCTGGCCGCCGAGCTTCGGCTCCTCGAGGCCCAGCACGTACCACTCGTCGCCGAGGCCGGCGAGCGAGAAGTGCTTGACGCGGTTGTTCTTCAGGTTCTCGATGTTGCGCTTCAGACACTCGTTTTCCATCTTCTTGTCGGCGGCGAGAAGCGTCTCGAAAGCGCCGTCCACGTCGCCGCTCTTGATCTTGATCCAGGCATAGAGTCCGTAGAGGAGGGCCCCCTGCCCGTAGCGAAGCCGCGCCACGCCCTTCTGGAAATAGCGGTCGACCTGATTGGGGACGGGACGACCCTTGCCGTCGGTCGCCTTTTCATAGCCGCCGGACTGGAAGGCGCGGGCCATGGCCATGGCGACTGTGACCGGTTCAAGCAGCAGGCATTTCGGCAGCAGGTCGTCCACCGCCTTGAAGTTCCGGTCCTGATAATGGAGCTGCATCTGCATCGTGGCAATCTGCCGCGAGAGGAGAGGGCTCCACTTTTCGAACTTCCGGAAATTGTCGGTGAACTCCAACGCCTTCGCGACGAACTCATGCTGCATCTTCGCCATGTCGATCTGGGCCTGCTTGATGCTCCCCGGCGGACGGAACCTCCAGGCCTGGGTCTTCTCCTGCATCTTGCGCTGCCCGTCGGCGAGAATGCCCTGCATCTCGGCCATCAGCGCCTTGACGCGCCTGTTGATGAAATAGCCGATCACCGCGTTCGAGGCGAAGAAGGCCAGGACGCCGAAGAGAACGGCCCAGTACCACTTGGAGACGCCGGGCAACGCCAGCGCCAAAGCCACGGCGATCCCCGCCGTCGAGCTGATAAGTAGGGAATACATGATAGTTGCCAGTCGTTAGTCGTTGGAGCGCCAGGCCCCGTTGCCGGGCGCTAGTCGTTGGAGGAACCGCGCACGAGGCCCGCGACGGCGGCGCCGATGACCGGGGCGTCGTCGATGCAGACGGTGCGGAAGTGCAGGCCGCGCGGCGCGAGGATGGAACGAAGCGTCTCCTCGGCGAGCGACTTGAAGGCGGCCGTCTTGGTGCGGTAGTAGGTCGAACCGTCGATGTTGACGCAGACGGGCTCCAGCGGGTCCCTGCCGCCGCCCGAGCGAATGACGGCCGCCGAAATGTTGACCGCCGCGAGAACGGCCGCCCGCGAGTAGAGGGCGACGCCTATTTCCTGAACCACGCGCCGGTCGGCCGCCGTCATTTCAATGGCGGCCAGCGCGCCTCCCGCGCAGAGCGGGTCGTCGCAGAAGTCGTCAAAGTCCTTGTTGGCGAGCGACTCCAGCGCCAGGACGCCCCTCGCGGCGGCGGCGGAGAGGAGGCCCTCCTCGGCGGCGGCCTTGAGGGCGACAAGCCCGAGGTGGCCGAGATAGCCGCCGGCGATCTGCTTCTCGAGGTTGTAGCGACCCGGGTCCATCGTCTGGGAATGGAGCGTCCTGTCGAAGTCGGAGAGCGGCAGCGGGAAGAAGTCGCCCGTTTCCATGTTGACGATCATCGAGCCGGGGGGGAGGTCCGGCACCTTGACAAAGGCCGCGTTGTCGACGACCGTCGCGGTGTTCGTGCCCGTGCCGAGGATGACGCCGACATAGGCCGAGTAGCGGTGGGCGATGCCCGCCGAGACGCCGGCAAGCAGGGTCGCGACGGTGTCGTTCATCACGGTGATGCGGCCCTTGAATCCCAGCGTCGCGAGATGGGCGCGGAGTTCCGCGCCGACGAGCGTGCCGACGACCTCGGGGGCCTTGATCTGCTTGGACCAGTTCAGGAGGCGGCCGTCGCAGTCGGGCGTGATCTCGCACGGATACGAGAAGCAGAAGCCGATGTCGGTGGCCTTGTCGAGGAGCGGCTTGACATAGCCGGCGAGAAGGGAGAAGAAGCCGTCGCGCGAGACCTCGCGCTCAACGCCCGGCATGGCGTACTTCGCGAAGTCGGAGATCTTCGGCGCGCCGGCGGCGTCGAAGTGAACCGTGCAGACGCGGAGGTTCGTGCCACCGGCGTCAAGCACGATCACCTTGCGCCCGACGGGTATCTTCGCGTCGGCGCGAAGGTAGGAGGGGATCATCGCGAGGGAGCTCGGGCGTCCGGCCAGGCCGGCGTCCATCTCGGCGGCGAACGCGGCAAGAAGGCCCTCGATATCGGTGGCGCCGACGTCGATTCCATGTCGTTTCAGAAAGGTGGAGACCATGTTGTTCCTCTGGTGTGGTTGTTTCAGATGGTGGGGTCGATGCCATAGGCGACGGCAAGGGCGGCGGCGAAGTCACCCGTTGACTCGAAGCGATCGCCCGGCGAGAACGCAGTTGCCTTCTCAATGACCGCCGCGACGGGCTCGGGGAGTCCCTCGACCGGCGGGTGGGGTTCGGCAGCCAGCGTGGCGAGCGGCAGGTCGGGGCTCGTTATGAAGCGGCCCGTCAGCATTTGGAAGGTCAGGACGCCCATCGAATAGACATCGGTCGTGGCGTCAAGCGGGTCGCCGCGAATCTGCTCCGGGCTCATGAAGACCGGAGTGCCCACGATGAAGTCGTCGGCCACCGAGGCCACGCCGGCAATGCGGGCGATGCCGAAGTCGATGACCTTGACAATGCCGTCGTCGGTCAGGAAGATGTTGCCCGGCGTGAGATCGAGGTGGAGGACGTTGTGGCGGTGGGCGTAGTCGAGCGCGTCGGCGACAAGCAGGATGGCCGACACGACGAAGTCGGGCGCCATACCGCCGCGGATGTCGTCCATCAACTGCGCCATGGAGCGACCCTTCAGGTACTCCATGACGACGAGGTAGTTGCTGCCGCTCCGCTCAAGGTTGTAGACGCGCAGGATGTGCTTGTGAATCAGGCCAAGCGTGATGCGGACCTCGGCCTTGAGCGAGGCCAGCGCCGTCTCGTCCCGAACGAGGCGCGGCGAGAGGATCTTGATCGCCACGTCCATGTCGAGCATCTGGTCGCGCGCAAGAACGACGCGACCCGTTCCGCCTTCGCCGATCACGGCCTTGATGGCGTAGCGCGTCAGGGCGTCGTCAATGCCGAAGGACTTCCCAGGCACGAAAGCCTCCAGCCCGGACGCCCCCTTCTGCGCCTTGCGGATCACGACGTTGGCGAACTTCTTCGGGGCCTCGGGTTTCGGCGGGGGCTCTGCCTTCTGCGGCTTGCGAATTACAACATTGGCGAACTTTTTCGACGCTTCGGGCTTCGTCGGGGACTCCGCCTCTGGCGGTTTGCGGATCTTGATGGACGCAAAGCGCGCGTCGCCGAGTTTGGCGGAGGACGCGGAAGCCGAGGCGGAGGCAGCCGCGCGGGACGCCGCCTTGGCAAGCGCGGATGGCGCCAGGGCCTTCTTCAACTGCGACTTCTGAATGACAATCGCCATCGGGAGCGTCCTCCCAACCTCGTGCCTAGTCGCGCACCTTGCGCAGCGCCAGAATGCCGTTGTGGCCGCCAAAGCCAAGCGTCCCGGAAAGCGCCGCGTTGATCTCGCCCTCGACGCCGACGTTGGCGACGTAGTCAAGGTCGCAACCGTTCTCGATGTCGGGGTTGTCGAGGTTGATCGTCGGCGGGAAGAAGCCGTCGCGAATCGCAAGCACGCAGAAGAGCGCCTCCAAGGCGCCCGTGGCGGCGATGAGGTGGCCCGTCATGCTCTTGGTCGAGGAGATCTTCATCTTGTAGGCGTGTTCGCCGAAGGCCTCCTTGATCATCTTCGTCTCAAGCGGGTCGTTCATCGGCGTCGAGGTCCCGTGCGCGTTGTAGTACTGCACATCCTCCGGACGCATCCCGGCGTCGGCGAGGGCGTCGCGAATCGCCCGAACGCCCTGCTCGCCCGACGGGTCGGGGGCGGTCAGGTGGTAGGCGTCGCAACTCACGCCGTAGCCGGCCAGTTCCGCGTAGATCTTTGCGCCGCGCGCCTTGGCGTGGCCGTATTCCTCGAGGACGAGAACGGCGGCGCCCTCGCCGAGGACGAAGCCGTCGCGATCCCTGTCGAAGGGCCGGGAGGCCTTCTCCGGGGCGTCGTTGCGCGTGCTGAGGGCGCGGATGATGCTGAACCCGGCAACGGGGAGGCCGGCAATGCAAGCCTCCGTTCCGCCGGCAAGGCAGATGTCGCAACGCCCAAGGCGCATCAGGTCGAGGGCGTGGCCGATTGCATCGGTGCCGGAAGTGCAGGCGGTCATGGTGGTCAGGGCGAAACCCTTGATGCCAAGTTCCTTCGCGACATTGGCGGCGCCCTCGTTGGAGATCAGCTCGGGAATGGTGAGCGGCAGAATGCGACGCGGGCCGCCTTCGTAGAACTTGCGCATCGACGCCTCAAGGACCTCGAAGCCGCCGACGCCGTTGCCCAGGCAGATGCCGACTCGGTTGGGATCGCATGCCGACAGGTCGAGGCCGGAATCCTTCACGGCCTCCGACGACGCGGCCACGGCGAACTGTGCGAAGCGCGCCATCTTCCGTGCGCACTTGGCATCCATGTAAACGGCCGGATCGAAGCCCTTGACCTCGGCGGCTATCTTCACGTCAAAATCGGAGGCGTCGAAACTCGTGATCAAGCCGACGCCGTTCTTCCCGGCGCGAATCCCGCTCCAGGTTTCTTCGACGGAGAGGCCGATCGGATTGACGGTTCCAAGGCCGGTTATGACAATTCTTTTTCGATCCATGTCGTAAACTCCACTATATATTTTACTATTTTTCGGCTCTCCCGTGCAACCTCGGCATCCGATTCATATTTTCAATTCGCTTGACAAAAATGGAATACGGACAAAACAAAACCGGCCTACACCCTGCCGCGACGCGCGCGGTAGCGCCGTTCGCACTCCAGGCAGCCGTCCACGGCGCGGCGGCAGTCGTCAAGGGTGTGCGCCATCGCCATGCGTCCGCGCATGTAGCTCGAACCGCGAAGGCCGGTGACATACGCGAAGAGGTGAACCCGGAACCGGATCGCCGCAATTTCCTCCGGCGTGTAGTCCGGAGCCGAAAGCGGGTATTTCCCCGCGATGTGCGCCGCAAAGCGGAACTCCCGCTCCAAATGTTCCCGGAAGACCTCCCGAATCTCGTCGAGCGAAAGATAGGCGGCATGGCTCTCGCCCGGCTCGAAGCTGCGGCCCTCCGCGATTTCGCGGAAGACCCAGGGATGGCCGATGGCGGCCTGGCCGACGAGCAGCCCCGCAACGGAAGTCCGCCTGACATACTCACGGGCCAAGGCCGCGTCGGCCACGCCGCCGTTGCCGAAGACGGGTATCTTCGCCCGGCGCCGGACTTCCGCCACGACGTCGAGGCCGACCTCGCCGGCATGGCCCTGAGACTTGTAGCGGCCATGCACGGCCAGCGACGCGCCCCCCGCCTCCTGGACGGCGTCAAGGACGTCGAAGACCGTCGTCCGGCTCCTGTCGAAGCCAAGCCGGGTCTTGACGCTGACAGCCATGCCGGAGGCCCGGCGTGCCGCCGCGACAATCCTGCCGATCTTCTTCGGATCGGCCATGAGGGCGGCGCCGGCGCCACACGCCGTCACCTTGGGCACCGGACAGCCGGCGTTGACGTCGATGCCGACGAAGCGCCCGGTGGCGGCAATCTTCTCCGCCGCAGACGCGAATTGGTCGGGGTCGGAACCATAGAGGTGGGCGTAGACCTTCCCCGCCTCCTCGGGCAGAGTCTCCAGGAGCTGCCAGGTTTCGTCGGACTTCTCGTGGACGAGACCGGCGACGCCGGCCATCTCGGTGTAGACGGCGGACGCGCCGAAGCCGATGGCCATAACGCGCATGGGCGCGTTCGTGTAGCCGGCCATCGGCGAAAGCCGGACATCAATCCCGCCAAGGCGGGCGCTGTCGCCGGAAGACTCCACTTCCCCAGGGCTCCGGGGCGTCACTTCACCGGCGCGCCCTTGAAGTCGTTGGCGTCGAAGCCGGCGTCCATGATGGCGTGCTCGATGTTCTTGATCCCGAGCTTCATGGAGTCGTAGCGGATGACGAGGACGCCGTTCTCGAACCTGGCCGAGCCAGTGTCGATGCCGTCGATCTCCGAAAGCGCCTTGATGACGGCGGCCTGCGCCACGGCGTTGGTGACCTGCGGGACGCGCACCTCGGTCTGGCGGATGTCGCGCTGGCGGCAACCCGCGCCGACCAGCGAAAGGGCGACGGCGGCAACGGTCGCGGCGAAAGCCGCCGCTGCGGTGGATGGTCTTTCTTTCATCTTTTTTCGTCTCCTTGCGAGGATTCGTCGGAGGGGGCGGACGGCCCCTTGCCCGGCGGCGCCTCCGGCCCGGTAGCGGCTTTTTTGGCCGTCGGACACTTCGCGCAGCCCTCCTGCCCGTATTCAAAGGCCAGACAGCATTTCATCTGGCAGCAGTACCCGTTGATGCTCTCGGGCGAGAGGGAGACGGTCTGCGCCTTGGCCATCCGGATCGAGACCTTGAGCTCCTCGGCGTTCTTCAGCCAGCCGGCGCAGCAAATCGGGCGGCCGCAGGGGCCGAACCCGCCGATGCCGGCCGCCGCGGTTCGGCTCGACTGCACCGCCTTCTTGACGGCCGCCCCGTCAGCCGTCTCACTCGGCGGCTCCTTGTAGCCATGGCGCCACGCGGCGCTGAGGCTGGACGAACGGCCGGCGTGGGGACGCCATGGCGGCACCTGGCGGGAGGGTGCCGTCTCACGCGGGGCGGCAGATTCCCCGGCGGGTGGTGCGGACGCCCTGTCCGGCGCGGCGGGGGCGGCTGGCCTCTCGGAAGGGCCGGCGGCGGGCGGAGTCGGCGGTCTGAATGACGCCCCTGCCTCCCCCAGCGCCAGGCATTCCCGACGCCGCTGCTTCTTTTCCGAGTACTTGCTCATCGCGCCTCCACGCCGAGGTTGATGCGGTCAAGCCAGTAGGGGAGCGCGGTCGTCTCGGGGATGCTGCGCTCCAGCTGGCGGGAAAGCTCCTCGACCGCCTCGACATTGGCAATCGCCTGGGCGAGCGTCAGCTTGGCGGCCCGTGCCGCGAGCGTCTCGGCGAAGGCGACGTGGTGGATGGCGGATCCGTTTCCACCGGCGCGCAGCACGAGAAGGTCGCGCACCCAGCGGAGCACTGTCAGCAGCAAGATCGATCGGTTCCCGCGGTAGATGGAGGAGATCATCGCCTCGCGCTGGTCCTTGTCGATCTCGACCCCCTCCTCCTCGTCGACTTGCACACGGACCTCCTCCTCGGCATCGCCTTTCATCTCCTCCAGAAGGGCGATGATGCGGTTCGAGAGGGCCATCGCGGCAAGGGGGCCGGTGCAGGTCGCGCCGGCCAGGGCGCCGACGAGCGGTTCGAAATACTTCGGCGGCAGTTCGGGTGGCGGGGTGGTCAGCTCGACAAGGGCGCAGCGCGAACGAATCGTGGGCAGCAGCTGCTGGGGCGAGTCGGTCAGGAGGAGAAGCATCGTCTCGGGCGGCGGCTCCTCGAGGGTCTTGAGAAACGTGTTGGCCGCCGAAGGGTTCATCCTGTCGGCGTAGGAGACGATGCCGAACTTCCAGCCGCCGAAGAAGGAAGTCTCGGCGAGCCACGGCAGGAAGTAGGGCGGCGAGAAGGGATTCTGCCTGTCCAGCGGGCCGCGGCGCATCTGCTCCACGGAAATGATGCGCGACTTCTTCGCCGGCTGGAGCCAGTAGGCGTCGGGCCATGTCCGGGCGGCGATCTGGCGGCAGGCGTCGCATTCCCCGCACGGGTTCCCGCCCGGCGCCCCCGCCTTGCAGGCGAGAAGCTGCATCAGGAAGACGGCGAGGTCGGCAGCCTCGCCGTTCGGCGGCCCCGCGAAAATGTAGGCATGCGACAGGCGGTCGGACGCGGCCGCGTGGCGAAGCAGCTCCCTGGCGTCGTCGATCAGCATGGCGGGATGGTTCCTCCCGCGCCGTTCAGAAGGGCCGCGACGTAGGTCCGGATGCGGGCGGCGGTCTCCTCGCGCGAGCCGTCGGTTGGCACGACCTTGATCCGGTCGGGCTCCGCGGCGGCGAGGGCGTCGAAGCCGACGCGGACGCGGGCGTGGAAGGCAGCCGCCTCGCGCTCGAAGCGATCGGCCCGTGCGCCGCCTTTGTACCTGTCGGCCAGACGGGCCGACTCGGCCTGCGGCGGGGCGACCAGCAGGAACGTCGCGTCGGGCTGCAGCCCGCCGGTGGCGAAAGCGAGAAGGGAGCGAAGCGTCGCGAGGTCAAAGCCGCGCCCGTAGCCCTGGTAGGCGAGGGTCGAATCGGCGAACCGGTCGGAAATCACGCAGGCGCCGCGCGCCAGCGCGGGGCGGATGACATTGCGGACGAGCTGGGCGCGGCTGGCGCAGAAGAGGAGCGTCTCGGCCTCGGGACCCGGCGGCTCGCCGCCGGCGTCGAACTGCAGCATGCCGCGGATCGCCTCGCATAGCGGGGTTCCGCCGGGCTCGCGCGTCAGCACGACTTCCCTGCCCTGCGCGCGGAGCCACTCCGCCAGCAGGCCGACATGGGTCGATTTCCCGCTGCCTTCGCCGCCCTCGAAAGTTAGGAAGAGCCCGGTCACAGCTTTCTGGCCTTCTGGCCCTGCGGCGTGTCCTTGACCTCCCAGCCGAGGGCCTTGATCTCGTCGCGCAACCGGTCGGAGTCGGCCCACGCCTTCGCCTTGCGGGCGGCGGCGCGGGCGTCGAGAAGGGCCTGGACGTCGGCCGGCACCGTCTCGCCGGAGGCGCGGCCGAAATAGACCACGGAGAGGACGGAGTCCATCTTGGCGAGGGTCTGCGCGATGGCGGCCGCGTCGGCGGGCGTCAGGGTGCCGGCATCGAAGGCGACATTGCCCTCGCGGATGAGGCCGAAGAGCGCCGCAAGGGCGTTTGGCACGTTGAGGTCGTCGGCGATGGCGGCCTCGAAGGACGCAAGGGCCGAGGCGGCAAACGAAGGCGCGGTTTGAAGAACCGCGCCGACAGGACGGGCCGCTGCGGGGGCG
>JAEEGL010204725.1_pt1 | contig 12923 bp, 9 predicted proteins | sample 9134231 | NCBI WGS metagenome assembly JAEEGL01 (sample SAMN16246548, study PRJNA631951) | gut metagenome | biome: gut microbiome; feature: rumen; material: fiber-attached | host: Bos | place: Iran: Karaj | collected 2018-10 | reverse complement strand
TTTCTTTCAATGCTTCAAGCCTTTCAAGCTCACTGTATATGTATGGGTCTGTCCGATCCTTATACGCCTGAAATTTGCCATCCATAATCTTCTCGGAATTGGCCACCACATCTTCCAACAATCCTTCTGCGAATGCTATTGTTTCAGGAGTGGCAGCTTTGTGGTTCGGAATCTTGTCCATTGTTAAATGCGTCTTGCCAATCACATCTGCAAGCGACATCATGCCAGAATACTTTCCATCCACATAAGAAAGCGCAAACCATTCATCCACCACTGATGTAGAGTTTCTGTTCGGTATTTGCCCTTCAACAATAAACAGAAGTTCTTTGGAACTGATACCCTCTGACAGCGACAAAAACGGGACCTCTCCCCTGCGGTACAGTATGCCTGCTTTATCGTTAATCCACGAAAAAAGTGGATGCAGTTTCCAAAGGAAACCTGTAGCCGGCCATGCCACCTCTGAAAGAGCATTCGCCATACACCTCTGCATTTCTTTTTTGCAAAAGTCCACATCCGGAGAGAGTCTCATGATCCCATCAGACGGCATCGCTTCATCCGGCAGTACTTTTTCCAGCTTCTTCTTTAATTCATCCGTCAGCTTAATATTCAAGCCCTTGACGGTCTGCATATCCTTAACCTCGATGCTCTCTGTGTCAGAGAATACAGATAATGCGCTTCTGATATATTCCATGTCATCGTACAGCGTCTCTTCATCGCTGTATTCAATCTTGGTTGTTTCATTGGATGTTGCAGACTGCATCATCATCTCAAACGGATCAAATTCATTTTCGGATGTATCCAGCTGTGCTGCAAAATCTTCAGCCCTAGTATCGCCTTCGATTGCTTTGGCAGTCTCCATCTCTTCCTCTTCCTGATTGAACTTTCCAAAGAGAACTGCCGGATCACCGATGTTCTTATATGCCTGCTCTTCCTTCTGAACCAGAATCTCCATTATACGGGCATCACCATGAATCTTCTCATTATCAGACCCGATCAGCATATAGCGGATATCCGGAGTCTCCTTCTGTCCATATCTGTCGATACGACCATTTCTTTGCTGAAATACCATCAGCGACCACGGAATATCAAAGTGAATCAGCCTGTGCGACAGATAATGTAGGTTGATACCCTCAGAAGCCACATCCGATGCCACCAAAATACGGATTGGCGATTCAGGTCTTCCGAACTCATCCACGATTCGTTGAAGTTCTTTGTCATTCATTCCGCCATACATTGACTGAATAGCATTAGAAGAGAGGCCGAGATCATTTTGAAGATTCTCAGCCAGGAAGCGCATCGTCTCTATGCGCTCCGTAAAGATAACAATACGGTCATTGTTATTCTTCGGATTCCATCCGAAATCATCGCTCTTCAGTATCTTAAGCAGCGTAGTATAACGTGAAAAATCTTCTGGTTTCACCTGGACAAGCGCGTCACGCAGTTCTGACAATGCCGCGATATCCGAGATGCCATTTTCGCCAAACTTCTTCCTCAGTTTATTCAGTCTTTCATCAATGCTCTTGATGCATGCCGCTGGGCTAGAAAACAGCGCTTTTTCCAAACTGGTCTTAAAGAGCTGCCCACTACCTTTTGTCCGCCCTTCATCCATCTGAAGGGACATTTCTGCAAAGATTTCAAAGGCATTTTCCTCTCTTGCAGAAGCCTTGCATTCTTCGATGCTGATCTTTCTCTCCTTGAAAGAACCTACCACTTGATCCTGCACATCTTTCTTAAAACGGCGGATGCAAAGACCGTCGATATCTTCCGGACCGTAATCCTTATCATTCGCAATAGCTGTAGGATCCAACATATTCATAAGCGAAGCAAAGCTCTCCGACTTTCCGTCATGCGGCGTAGCTGAAAGCATGATCAATGTATCGGATTTGTTTGCAAGAAGCTTTGCCAGCTTTTCTCTCTGAGAATGCTTACCTCTCTTTGCAACGTTGTGCGCCTCGTCAATAACAATGATATCCCACCATGCGTTTTCCAAATGGGTACGATAATCTAGATCATTCTTCAATGTATCCACTGAGATGATTGTTTTGTCGTAGTAATAGAAAGGATTATAGTTTGCCGGTATTCTCGCACGAACCCTCTGAATCTTTCCAGAGTCCAGTCTCACAAGCGGAATAGTAAAGCGGTTCCACATTTCCTTCTGGAACTGCGTCATCATACTCTTTACTGTAACGACCAGAATACGCTTACCTTTGCCTCTGGCAATCAGCTCGCTCATTAGAATTCCTGCTTCCAGTGTCTTTCCAAGACCAACCGTATCTGCAATTAGGATTCGCTGTCTTGTTCTATTCAATGCAATCTGTGCAGGTTCCAACTGATAAGGCATCAGATCCATAGCCGCCTTATCTCCTATATGAATTTTAGAATCAGTCGGGATTTTCTGTCGTAAATGGCTCTCGATATAGAGCTTAGACTTTTTGAAGAACGCAGACTCATCTGGTATCAATTTTACTTTTGCTGGATCTACGACTTCAATTGTTTTTTCAAGATCCGTCATAAAACGGGATTCATAATCTTTAACAAGATTAGAGATACCAACAACTTGGAGCGTCTGGTTACCTAGGCTGTTTGTTTCAACCCTCTTTACCAACCATTCCTCCCCGCGTACAATAATCCGCATACCTGGCGCAAATTCTTTCTCTCTCATATCTCTCATATCTCTCATGTCCTCGTTTTGCCCTTAAGGCGCATTATCAGTGTGGTTCCATATCTCTTCATGTCGGAATTGCTGACCCATATTGTTTTCTGTTTGTGATCAATCCAAGAATGAACAATATGTCCTTTTATAATTATGCTCTGGCTTATCATTTCGCATGTATTCGCTAATTCCTTGTCAAATAACTTAATTGAATAGTCTTCTCGGCAATAGTCCTTTATTCTTGATTTTGGATAGACCTTATTGTTCTTTCCCTTATTTTTCTTTCCTTTATTCTTTTTAGAAATATGTTCGACTTTATGGTTATCAACCTTGTCGCACAATTCTGTACCCATTATCAAATCTAGCTTACTTTGTTCAACTGCGCAGTATCGACCTCCGCGGACGTTATCTCGTCCATATTTTTCCATAAGTTCAAGAGTCTTGTCATCTTCAAATGGTCCTGCCTTCTCATACGATGTATATCCTGTAGACTGACAATATATTATTCTTATAGGTTTATATATTTGAGTCCACTTTGCACCTTTTCCTTGCTTATGACGTTTGAATCTTTTCTTTGCACTATGTGATAGTCCTACATAGTATTTCCCCTGTTCCAACTCTAAAACATACACATAATAACTATGGTCTCTCTCCTTTTTTTGTTTTTGCTTATATATATTTATTATCACGTTTGCTCTCCTGGAAAATGGATAATGCGCTATTTTAATTTTACCATTCTTATTTATCCTATAATACCTTTTTATTATTTGTTTTTGCCAAGTTTGAAGCCTCTGATAACGCATATAAATGGCATTTTATCAGCATGACCAAAACAAAACTCCGCCTTCAAAAATCATCCAAATAATCCCTTCTTAAATGGCATATCAAAAAAGCCCTTCGCTGCTTCAAGATTCATTACAATCCATTCTCCGAACTTATGTGCCTCAAGATTTACCGGCACTCCCTTCATATTACGATCCGCTTCATACGTAGCTCCAGCGTTATAACGTAGTTCATTTGATTTCTTCAGAACCTTAAAAGATTCTTTGCTTGTCTTCCAGGCATTTCTAATGGTCTTAATTGCGTACTTACCGGTAACCTGCTCGCTGAAATAATTCTCAAGGCTAAGCTCCCTTATGTATTCTGGAAGACTTTCCGAATACTCACCGAGAATATCAACGATGACTTTAGATGAATAATTCAATATATCCGGGGCACTTTCCGCATCATCATTCTTCAACTCTTCAAGAAGATTCTGGACTATTTCTATCATTCTTCTTAAATACTCACGATAAAATGCAGTTCCTATCTTCTGTTGAACGGTTCTTACAACGTTGTCCTTCATAACTTCTGTATTTGTAAGACCAGCTTCAACACGACAAATTACAGTTCTTCTTATTATCTCAGGCGCCACAGCTTTTACATCTTCATTGGCACTAATTACTACCGCTGAATAATTCGTTAAATGATTGGCTACTCCAAAGTCATCATTTTTGATAGTTTCTACTGCATGTTGGTTAAAACGAGTATTCGTTAGATCATCTACGATAATAGGTGCCCCCATCACAGTATTCTTGAGCGATTCAATACTGGATCTAGTAAAATCCGGTGCTGATATCTTGGGCTTCTGACCGATCATCATTTTTAACAATGTCTCAAGAAATGTGGTCTTACCAGCTTTACTCTGACCATATAAAAGGCCGAAAACAGGGTATGGCAGTCTATTCTGATCATATCTGGCCGCCATGTCACGCATGGTTGCCATGAATGGCGAACAGAAAAACCAATTAGCAAATTCAAAATACCGAAGCTGGAGACCAGTAACATCGCCATGAAACTTAGAGTACCCATTCATGTATTTTAAGAACAGCTCCACATCGTTCTTAATCTCTTCTTTTCCAGGATTAAGGTTAAGCTCTTCGCCATTGAGACTAACATCAGCCTCAAATACATTTATCATCAGCTGTGGATACTCACTTCTCAAATCTTGCTCTTTCCTCTTTTCATCGACAAGAATCCGCCTTAGCTTCGTTATACTATCTGTACTTATTAGAGTTTTCGTACTCTTTTTTTCAGGCTTAGGTATATGCGGAGCTAGCTTCTCTGCCTTTTTGTTCACATCGAGAATGAACTTTACTTCATCTTTTTTCTCAGATTCAATGGCTATTATTCCTTTTGTCTTTACAGTCTCGGAGAATGGAAGTGCATCTATATTTTCAGATAAATCCGCATATTCCAAGGCTTTCTTACTAATTTCATCGACACTATCTTGTTTTAATGAATTGTATACGCCAAAGTAATAGTCAAAAGCGGCTTCTCCATCCATATAGCTTATATTTTCACGCTGCTTACCGCCAAAAGCATTGTATGACATGTTTGCTGATCCCATAACAACACGCTTTTTCCCATCTTCTCCTTCCAGCAGATAGATTTTTTCATGAGAAACTACTTTTTCAGCAACATAAAAGCGAGCTGTCCCCGCTTGGATTCGTTCTATCATTCTATCTTTTATACCGTGCTTTTCCCCACGTATCCGCTCAATAAGCGTATCCTGATAAGCCATTATCTCCTTAGCCCCAAGAGTCATAACATCTTCACATCCAAAGATAATCTCTGCGTATGAAAAAAGACTAAGGAGCTCATTAACAAAGCCAATGCCTGAAGAAAATGTGATAGCATAGATTTTATTAAAGCCCGCAAACAACTCCTTCCAGGTCAACAGTTCGCTATGTACATAATCCAATTTAACCACTTCAATTCGAGAACCACCATCTATCCCATTATCGTTCATGTATTCAAAGATATTCATAGTGTTATCTTCTTTTTTCGCCATATTCCCTCCAATTAAGAAAGCTTACTAGTGCCCTTATATACCCATTTAGCCACGTTTGCTGTCCAATAATCCGTTCTTTTACTCGTCAATACTTCACCTCATCTGCTTTCTCAATTCCCAGCACATACTCGAGCATTTCAAAAGCAGCCTGTTTTTTTGCAGTCTTTTTTGATGCAGCTGTTGATTCAAAATAGTACTCTTCCTCTTCTATATGACATTCAACATGCCATACCGGATTACCATCTCCATCATGTTCTTCATCGTAAACATACTCAGGAATTGAAAAATAGCCTCTTCTCGCCAGAATCTCTAGCTGGTTAATCGCATCATTCAAATTTGGATTTTCAATTTCATCTCTGATAGTAAAGAGCAGTCCTTTTTCTTCCAACTTTTGATATGCTAATCTACAAGCAGCTTGCCTTGCTTTATTGTTTGTCTCTCCATACCCTTCATAAGCGGGAATATCCATTGCTAATTTAACCTGACATGCTTTCTTAAAATGATTAAGGCCATAGGTCCCGACTTTTTCACAGATTACTCCTGGCTGCGGGTTGTACCACATTCTGTTTGAATTACTGTCAAAATACTTGAAGTGCGGTTCATAACCGTACTTTCGCTCCGTCCATTCATAAATTAGACTCACATAGTCGTCATCGCCATCCTCCAAGAAGTCTCCAGGCCGAAGCATTGTTTCTACAACTTCCTGAAACTTATTGAAATTCCAATTGCAGTCAAGTGCCACAGCTCCCAATATTGCCTCGAACAGATCCTCCTTAACGGATTCCTTTTGGGCTACGCCATTCTTTATATCGCCCTCTCCAAGCATCATGAACCTAGCTAATTCAAGATCATCAATCCTGGATGCAAGCGCCTTTTTCTGAACCATTTTTTGTTTTAGTTTCGTTAGTTCACCTTCTGTTAAATCGCATTTAAACTCCGTTGGTTGAGGTAAGTCTTGTAATAAGTTCCTAAAACCCAAGTTATTTGTTTCGCCAGATGACATAGCTGTCCCGTATCTCTCTGTAAGATATCGCACAACTGCTATGTCTAGAACCTTATCTCCAATAAACTCCAGCACTTCATTGTTTTCTCCACCATATTCTTCAGAACATGACCTTCTAGTAAATGCCTGTTTAAGCAATAGTGGATTATTAAACTTGTATCCAATCTGGTCCTCAATAACCCTTTGTCCTAACATTACTTCCTGTGGAAATCCGTTTTTATACATAAAAAAATCCTTTCTGTATGTTATTTACAGAAAGGCATGATACCCCTAACACAAAATAGACTACTCCCTATGAAAGTAATCACCTGTATCAGGTAATGAATCTTAAATTATGTTCTCTGTTCAAGGACCACCTTGGATCCTTTAAGCCCTTACTAATGCAAACTTTCATCTGCATAAGTAAATGCATACCAACAGACTATCAAATTTAAGAAGCATCACGCCTCTCTATTTAGTTACATGACAATTTTAATCCAAATATTGTAATATCTCAACTGATTTTAGTTATGCAGGCAAACCAAGTCGCTGCTTCATAGCTTCACCAGACCTTTTCACAGCGACTTAGTTATTTACACCTTTATATTACATAACTATCCAATAAGATTAAATTTTTCTCAACGTACTCTCTGCATTCTAGTGCAACATCTAATCTCACATATCTAGTATGTGCGGGTGGATTTCTATACTTGTTCCTAATACTCGGCTCCACCATCGTTGCTAGTCTCCCGTCATTTAAAGCTATTTTTCCCTCATCTGAAAGACACTTATCAAGATAAGACCTAATAACTTGAGCCATGTTGTAATCGGGGTTAGTTCGCTTAAACCTCTTATCTCTTAACAAATCCAAAATAGCATAAATTGGCCCTAATTCTAGTCGTTCGTCTTCTTTCTTCTTGATACTTGAAATCACGAATTCCCATGTGGCGACATGTTTTTTCTTATTATCTTCAGATAAGCCATCAAGAAACTCTGAATACTTATGACCAATCTCATCTTTGTGCTTTCTAAGTTTATTTATCAATCGTTCATTCATTTCTAGTTCCAGAATACGCATATACGACAAACACAGCATTCCCGCGTCAGTTGTTCCATAATTAGAGTCCATAGAGTTTTCAAATTGCCACAATGCAGCCTTATAAGCAAATTTCCCTTTTTCAGATAATAAAGAAATAATCTTTTTATCCTGTGAATGCTCATATATTTCATCCAAAACATATGGAGCATATTTCTGTAACTCAGAATGAATCACATCTGCTATGGTTGTATTCCTATCGTAAATTTCATATCTTCTGTAAATAGAAACATCAGTATAAATGTTTTTCATCAGTTCTATCACATAAGCATTTCCATCTCTGATTGCATCAAATAAATCTTTACCATATTCAACCAAACTGTCCAGTTCAACGCTGTCATGATCGATTCTTCTGCATATTTCCAGATAATGAACTATATCATATAACGTGTCAAAGCTTCTTATTACACTTATGTTCCCCGCTGAGTTCTTTTTACAACAATATACAATAGGGAACCATAGTACCTGAGTTTTTTCAATGTGTTTGTCATCCTCGACAAGCTCTCTGATTTCCTTTCTATATGGATCATTGATTCTAATAGATTCAAACTTTAAATTCAAAAGATTTCTCATATAAAGAATATCTTCTTCATCCATACCCGCTTCAATCATTTGTATTTTTTCTTCATTGATAAGGTATATCTCTGCTATCGTATTTGCTACATACCACCTGTATCTTCTCTCAAAAAAAGTTGGATATTCGACAATTGCATTAAGATTACCCAGCTCTTTTATTTTCTCTACTTCTACGCCTTGAGAAATCATCATAGCGCCTATATACGCCACGCAATATTGCGATACTTCACCTAACGTTCTATACGTCTTATAGAACTCATCATATAATTGCAATTCTAATAACGAACAAATATATAATTCTCGCTCATAAACCTCATCAAGTTTTTTATTTCTTAACATTTGGCGAACTTTTTCATATTTGCCCTGTTCATAGTAGATAAGCAACTCACAATATCTAGCTTTACTAGTATTGTTATTCAGCTTCATCTTTCCAACCACCTGCATGGCTTCATCATAGTACATGTTGAAATAATACTTATCAAACTCTTTTTCTAGTGCTGTTAGATCAGGCATCTCAAACATCCTCCTATGAGCCATAAAAAGGCTTTTCTCACCTGCATTTTAACTCACCACTATTAACAAAAAATATCAAATTCTGAAACTACTTTTTAGAGGCATCATCCTGGTTGCATCGTGAATTTATAGTAAAGGTTATAGTAAAACAAAAATAATTCTACTTGTTCCGGCAAAGCATCCATGCTTGTCGCAAGGCTATCCACCAATTCTAAAAACTGGTAATAATGTTTTGTATCCTGTTTCCATTCCTGCTTATTAAGTTCGCTAAATTGCTGTTTATTTAGTGAATCAACAATTTTCAAGTCAAAGATTTGGCATTTCCTTGAATCGATCGAGACATCAAAAAAATATAGGAGCTTTGACCAGGTCGAAATGCCCAACCCGCGAATTTGGTCAAATTCAGCAAAAGTATCACTTGCCTTGTCCTTAGTCATATTCTCCCCCTCTACTTTTGAGAGCAATGAGGACAACTCATCAATTCTCTCGAGAATATGATTAATATTCTTTCCACGTCCTCCCGTAGGATAGCCCCACATTAAGACCATGACTACTTTCTTTTTGGGGTCACCCTCAGAAAACACATCTTCTCTGGATATTTCTACTATTTCGCTCTTTCCAAATATTTCTTTTAAGAATTTATCATCATGCGAAAACCGCTTTTCCCATACAGCTTTCTTTATTGTAGTAGACTGCTTACTTACCGGAATCAGCCTTATTAAATCACTATAAGCCTTTATAGATTCCATTTGAATATACCTCCATATCATCGACACCCCATGTGTTTCACTGGTTCATGAGTGGTGTGTCCGATAGTTAGTTTTTGAATGATATGTTCCTTTCTATCGCCTAAAACATGTTTCAACTAAATTCCCTAAAACTCTTAAGTCTGTATTCTCCTGTACATTCATTCAATATCCAACCAAATATTTCACAAGTCATCTTCTTTATTGTAGACTTCAATATTTGTTCTATCTCTCTGTTTATCTCTTCATAATTCTCCATATAATAGGGCAAAGCTTTATCGGTAAGAACTAAAGCGATTCCATAACGAATACCATCATCCAATTCAGTATCCTCAAAAGGCGGCACGTGTATCTGTAGTGATCGATATGCATTAACTATATGTTCTGCTTCCTCTTTTCTGGCTTCCATCCTACCGCTATCTATATAATTGCACATTCCCTCAATATGTTCAGCAATGCCACTTTTTTTATCCCTGCACGCCGCTCTGGTAGACTTAACCTCAACCAAATCTAGCGCAGTAATTTTCTCACCCGTAAACCTCAACGCCATTAAATCTGGTAAATTCTGGTTGGTCAGTGTTTCTCCTTTTTGATGCAACTCCAAATCATATACATAGTAGCCATCTTTTTTTGAATCCAAACTACTGAATAATTCTTGTTGTCGTTTCTTCTCTATATGCTGTTCACCTTCAAAATACAAATCAATCATGGGTTTCAGTATCTCGAATGTACTATCAACAAATTCTTTATTGAATTCTTTTCGCAAAATATACGGATAGCGTTGTTCGTTTCCGAATTTGCTTACAATAACAAACTCTTTCTCTTCCAGTTGGTCATATATCGATTTTCGTCTCGTGTCATCTATCGATTCGTGTACACTCACTTCAACTTTATAATACCCATGCTTGTTCTTATCATATATTTTCCAAACAGTCTGGTTATTATAATAAATGTTCACGGCTTTATCATTTCCCCTAAAGCACAATTCTAAATTCTTGTTTTTTTCTATTTTCTTTTTGAACGCAACAAGAGCTTTAGTATTCAATGCATTAAGGAAATCTGGTCCTATACATCTGTCATCACACATAATAATCCCTCTCTACCATAGTCTTGCTCGACAACACTCATAAATATAATAACGTCTTTTATTCCTCTTAATTTAGAGTATCAACTATATCACTACTTCGCAAGCAGGGCCTCAGTGCGCACTGAGGCAGCTTGTTGGGGAAGTCCCCAATCCCCTTTTGACCGATTTGACAATCAGGCTACGCTCCTGCGGAGCTGAATTAATATCAGTGAAGTCAACCAGGATGATGGCAATAAAAAAGACGGGGCGCCACGTTAATGACGCCCCAAATAATTACCGCACGTCGGTACGGTCTTTCTTCTTTGTGTGATCCTGTGAGTCATAGATGTTCAGGATCTTATCGATATCATATTTTGCGATCTGAAATTTGGTCATGCTGTCTTTTGCGGAATTGTATTCCTTGTAGGCAGCTCTTTTCTCGGCCAAGAGCTTCTGAAATTCTGCGTTGAGTTCATCCTTGGTCGGGATCTTTTTTCCGCCGAGCTTTTGGAATGCATCCTTGGCTACTTTGTGCTTCAAGATTTCTTCCTTGTGCTCTTCGAAGAACTTTTTGCTATAACCGCTCTGCCGGTACTTAACGTAAATTTCCCTGGTCCTGGCATAGTCAAAGATGTGATTACGAAGCTCTGTGATTTCGCCCATGCGCTTCTCGGCTTTCTTGATCCGGGAGTTGATCTCATCAAACTTCTTTGCAGAAGCTTCTGCCTTTTCAGAAAGTTCATCATAGGACCTTATCCCATTTTCCTGAAGGAACAAAAGAGCTTTCATCGCATTCTTCACATTGAACTTCTTAGCCCACATCTCGTAGCCGGGACCCTTTCCCTTTGCGATTACATCCTGGAGATTTATGAGAAGATCAAAGTTATCATCCTTCTGCGCTCTTATCTTTCCGGCATCAATCCTTCCAATCTTTCCAAGAATATCTGCTTCGCTGTAACCATCTCCAAGAGACCTGAACCTTATAAACCTCTGCTGGTTCTTTCCCCTGACCGCAGTGTGCTTTCCTCTTTTGATTTCATAGCCAAGGTCCTGCAATTCAAGAAGGAACTCGTTAAAGTCCTTTGGCTTCTTCGAAAGAGCAATATCAATCGCCTGGCGGATATCGTCCCTGAAGGATTCACGTTTAGGCCAGACGGTTCTCTTTTCTCTCTCGCTGTAAGGACGTGGCTGAATTACGGAAAGCCCATGTTCAAGACAGATAAGGTCGCTGACTTTCTGAAGCGCAAGCCCCGAGAGATGAAAGTCCCTGAACTTCTTCGTACAGGAAATGTTGGAAGCGCAGAACACCACATGATTATGGATATGAGCCCTGTCGGTATGCGTAGCCACAATAAAAGCATGATTGCCTTTTGTGAAACGCATTGCAGTCTCATATCCAAGCTTGTTCGCTTCCTCCGCTGTTACCTCTCCGGGTTTAAAGGACTGCCTGATCTGATATGCAATCACCTCATGATCATACTTCCTCCGGGAGTGCTTCTCGTACTCCCGGTATGACAAAAGAAATTCCTCCGCAGCCGTTTCAGGAGCGCAGCCATAAGAAGAAACAAACTCCTTATCATTTGTCTTTTCCGGATTCTCGACATAGTCTGTCCTGGCCTTGATGCTGTCCTTCAGCGTCCAGCCCTTGCTCACATGCATTGCTATAAGTCTAGTCGCAGCCATAAGCACCTCTAGTAAATATTCGAAAGCCGCACCAGGATCTCCTTCAGCACATCCCAGATCTCAGCAAACTGCTTCTGAAGATTTTTAATGTCACTCTGGTAGATGCTTCCTGTCTGATTCGCCTTCTTCGCATACTGATTGAGATTATTGCTGTTGATCTTAAGAAGCCTGACCACTTCCTTCACATCGGAGAGGTCCAGCATGATAAGATATCCGTCAATCGCCATCTTCCTCATGAAGCCGCTCATGTTCTTGACGCCCATGGACTTCATGCGCTCCTGAATCTTCTCCTTATCATCACTGGATATCCTGACGAAGATCCTCGTATCGGTCTGCTTCATTTCACAGCACCAGCTCCGGCATAGTCGGATGAGGAACCTTAGGTTTCTCCGGCGCAGACTTCTTCAATTCCTGCAAAAGAGATGTCCTCTCCTCTTTCTCTTTAACAGTCTCCGCAGGCTTATCATCTGTAGCCACATTGTTGATGATGCCGTCCAGGTTGTTGTCGTTCTGCTCGACCTGGTCCTCAAGTCCTCTTCTGACATTTCCTATGGTATTTGGATCAAGTTCCTGCGGAAGCTTTGTATCTGCTCTTCCGTTTACCTCATCCCACTTTTCAACCGGCGTACCCATTCGCTTCTCCATAATAATCTTGCTCCCTTCTTTTTTTCCTTTCAGGAAATCGAATCTCAAAGTGAGGCCTCTGCTCCTCATCAATAGTCAGATCCAGGTAACAGTCGAAATAGTTCCCGGTCCTCACAGACCTGCACCTTGG
>JAEEGL016743321.1_pt1 | contig 12924 bp, 7 predicted proteins | sample 9134231 | NCBI WGS metagenome assembly JAEEGL01 (sample SAMN16246548, study PRJNA631951) | gut metagenome | biome: gut microbiome; feature: rumen; material: fiber-attached | host: Bos | place: Iran: Karaj | collected 2018-10 | reverse complement strand
TTGAAAGGCGTTACCACCGAGACGGGCGCAGGCCAGTGGGGCACGGCGCTGAGCATGGCTTGCCAGTACTTCGGCCTCGACCTCAAGGTCTTCATGGTGAAGTGCTCGTACGAGCAGAAGCCTTTCCGCCGCGAAGTCATCCGCACTTACGGTGCCAGCATCATTCCTTCGCCAAGCGACACGACCCAGGTTGGCCGCAAGATATTGGCTGAGTTCCCTGGTACAACGGGTTCCCTCGGCTGTGCCATCTCCGAAGCAGTAGAGGTGGCTGTTACCAACGAAGGCTATCGCTACGAGCTGGGCAGCGTGCTCAATCAAGTGCTTCTGCATCAGTCCGTCATCGGCCTCGAAGTGCAGGCTGCGCTCAAGAAGTATGGCATCAAGCCCGACATCCTCATCGGATGCACCGGCGGCGGCAGTAACCTCGGTGGCTTTGCCGCTCCTTTCCTTGGCGAAGTGCTGCGTGGAGAAGCAAACTACAAGATTATCGGTGCCGAACCAGCCTCTTGTCCCAGCTTCACCCGAGGCATCTATGCCTACGACTTCTGCGACACAGGCTGCATCTGCCCCTTGGCAAAGATGTACACCATCGGCAGCCAGTTCATTCCCTCTGCCAACCATGCAGGCGGACTTCGCTTCCACGGCATGAGTCCCATCCTGTCTGAACTCTATGATGAAGGCGTGTTCGAAGCTCGCGCTTACGAGCAGACCGCAGTCTTCGAGGCAGCAGAAATCTTTGCCCGCGCTGAAGGAACGTTGCCCGCTCCCGAGAGCAGCCACGCCATCCGCGCAGCCATCGACGAAGCCCTCAAGTGCAAGGAAACGGGCGAAGAGAAGGTCATCGTCTTCAACCTCTCAGGCACAGGTTACTTCGACCTCTATGCCTATATGGCCTACAACGACGGCACAATGACCGACTACATTCCTACCGACGAGGAAATCAAAGCCGCCCTCGCAAAGCTGCCACAAGTTTAGACAATCGACTCTATTGGAGGAAAACAATAACGCCGCAAGTTAAGACTCATCTTAGCCTGCGGCGTTTGCGCTGTATTACCGAATGTCCTTTCTTCCCCAATCGCTCATGCGGAAGATGTTGATTGCTTTACCACTCATCGTCCCAGAGGTTGATTTCCTTTACGCGAGCAGAGCCAGTAGTTGATCCGCCGAGGAAATAGATATATTCTTCGTTTGTTGTTTGGTTTGTGTCGAAACTTGAGAAAGTGGAGCCCTCCATCAAATGACTCTGATTTTGCAGCTTCACTGCAATCATCTGGGGTTGTATATATGTGCTTTTCATTTTCTTATTTCTTTATTTTAATATCTTCTTTCCATTTACGATGTAAACGCCCTTAGGCAATTGACCATTGACCATTGACCGTTGACCATTAACCTTGCGACCTGAAAGGTCGTAAATGCTCTCCTTTGAATGTTCAATGTTAAATGTTGAATGTTCAATGGAAGTCGCGTCGTCTTCTCCCGTGTTCAGCACGAACTCCTTGATTTGGCTTGCCTTTTCAAAATGAATACCTTTCAGCATGAAGTAGCCCCGCCCACTGCCAATAGCTGTATTTTTAGGATAGGCCAGGACGGTTACGTCATAACCAAATAGATTGATAATAATAAACATGAGGATGCTCTTGTCTTCACTGGTGAATTTCAAGGGGGAATAGGTGCCGACGAAGTCCACACAGTCGCTCTGGCAGCGAGCTTCGAAATAAACTTGGTCGATGTCCGTGGTGGTGTAATCAGGGATGGTGACCTGGGTGAATATGGGCTCCAAGAGGTCGCTGGACTTCGTCCACCTGATGATATACGGCTTGCCTGCCTGAATCTCCGTTGCATCCGCGAAGTTGAGTGTCAGCTTATCGTTTTCCACCGATGCGGATTCAAGCGTCATCAGTCTCGTTGGGGCAAGTTGCTCAGTCACTTGCTGGGCGGACATATTGAAGGGCAGGCAAAGCGAGTTCCAGAGGCCGTCCTTGTATAGTGTCCTGTCTTTCAACCTCACCAAGACCTGTTGTCCGCTGAGGGCACGGATTGCATCGGCGTTGTCGTCATCGTTGGCCAGCACCAGCAAGTTAACCTTTGCCGTTACCACGGCATCTGCATCACCAACAGTCAGGGTATAGATGCCGTCCTGGTCAGGCGTCAGCTCTGTCTCGCCAAACATGACATGGCTGATGTAGTCTTTGTATAGTTCCTTTGCCTTGAAGTGGATGACAGTTCCCTGAATATACTTCCCGTTTGAGTCTGCATCATGCTCATGCTCCTCATCAGTAATGATTTCCATCTGTTCCGGCAACGTTACGGACCAGGTGGGATAAGGGGTCGTGCAGGCCTCATCGCTGAAATAGTTGTGGCACATCCAGCATTGCCAGCACCCGGCACCTTCGCGGGGTAGACCCCAATGAGCCTTCTTCGGGGTTTCAACGGATGAGGCATCGTATTCAATCGTTGCCGCATCGTCGGCGAAGTACTTACCATCAGAGCCGCGATAATAGCACTCCCTCCTGATACCTATTTGGCTGCAGGTGGCTAACCGCGGCAGCAAATGCTTATAGCAATGACCTGCGAGACGGAGTTCTTTCAAGTAAAAATGATTCATAGTTCCATTAGGCTCTGCATAGAAATCGAAGTATCGACATCTGCGATACTCCTCGTTTGAAATATTAAATGGTGTGAGTCCATAATTATACCACAGCTCAGAAGGCCAGTCTTTTGATTCTAACAATGTCCAACTATCCCCTTCATGAAGCTTACCATAAAGCTTCCAAGAAGTAGGAGTGAGTGCATTTGGTATTGTATTAAACCATATAGCTGTCGGAATAATATCTTCGTCGGAGTAAAACCGTAGATGCAATTGACGATTGGAAGATACGTATGTATTAAGGTCTCCATCCACCAATTTTTTCCAATAGCCATAACCTTCAACAGGGGTAAAGCGTGTGTATATCCCGTTATTTTCTTGCGTGACATGTGTCTCTTGCCAAAGAGGCGACTTCACATCCAGAACTGCAATGGGGCCGAACAGCTCTATGTCCTCGTATCCATTGCCGTTATTGACTGTCGCATATACTCTCACCCAGAGTGTTATGCCATCCGATGTTCCCACTTCATCGAACCAGTCAACAAAGGCACTGATATCAAACGCTATCCTGAATCCGTGATTGCCGCTGAGGCCGGGCACGCTGCTATTTACATCACTCCTCTCATAGTATTCCACATTATCATATTCTTTATATTGCTCGTAGCCTTCGTCGTCCTCTTCGCGCTTAGTGGAGATGACGCCGAAAACTTGAATCTCTTTGCCTGCCTCCCAGTGTTTCAGACTCGAATCATATACCCAGCCGCTGACGTAAGCGCAACCTATACCGCCTGCAAAGTCCTGATCATAGTGGGATACCAAATAGTTGTTCCCTGTCTGTGCCGTAGCGTTGGCCGTCACAGCGAACAGCAACACCATTGCCGCCCGTCTCATAAAACTAAATAATGTTGTCGTATTCATTCTTTATTCAATTAATTCTGCTACAAAGTTACGACTTATTTTCTTACGCGCAAAGAAAACGGTGTTTTTTTTCAAAATATACAATGTCACTCGTTAAGATCTAAAACATAACAGGCAACGTTTGCTATTATAACAGGGAATGTTTCCAAACATAACACGTAATGTTGGCCAACTAACCTCGTTACATCTTAAACTTCATCACGATGGGCAAGTGGTCGGATGGATGCCAGAAGTTGGAAATCTTCTGAGGATTGCGGATGGGCGTCGTATAGCTGTCTTTCACGATGGCGGCTCCACGCACTTTCTTGCGTAATGCCGGAGTGACGTAAATGAAGTCGATACGTCGATTGCTACCTGTGGAACTGATAAATTCCTGCGGATAAAGACTCTTGATGAGGTCGATGTAGGGCGTTTTGCTGCAGATGTAATCGTGCACCAGAAACTTCGTTGTGCTGTCCGGGTACTGATAGGCCGCGTTATCTACACGCGAGACGGAATTGAAGTCACCCATCATCGCCCATAACTCGCGCTTTGAATCTTGGTGGGACAACACGGTATTCTTGCAAATGAGTTCCATCTCCTTGCGTCGGAATACATCGCCTTCACCCTTGGCCTTGCTTTCTTCACGTTTATCTGTCGGCACTTTGTACCCATACGCCATAGGCCAAGTGTGGAGCGTCACAAGGTTGAGTGTCTTCTGCTTCTTACCAAGCTTGACCTTATACCACGACGCGCCATGACATACGATTGTGTCGGCATTTCCCGTGATAAGTTTCTCGGCCTCCATCGGATAGCGCGAGGTAATGAGTTGCGGATAGTTGTCGGGATGAGCACTCAAGTAGACGTAGCCGTGGCCATAACGCTCGGCCAACCTGCGCCAACGTGCCAGGCACTCCTCCTCCGTTTCCTTCTCGCTCTTGTCAGAGTTCGTCACGTACAACTTCTGCGCCTCGCACCACACACATATATCGGGTTTCTGTGCCGACACCCAGTCTGTAAAGCGCTTGTAGTCGTCGGTCTGGCCGTCCCACATGCCGTTTTGTATGTTCCAATAAAGCAAGCTCAAGGTTCCGTCATCCTCTTTTCGAGCATGACCCGTCACAACTCCAACGAGAAACATGACAAGGAAAAACAATCTCAATTTCATAGTACAACATATTATAAGGTTAATGATTCGGGCAATAACTTTGAGTCTTTACAGGTATTCACGGACGATGGCATCGGTCTTCTCCCATAGCTCGTGCATCTGCTTGTGATGGACGAACTTGTCGCCAACGTCGATAATACGGCCGGAGCGATTGAAAGTGCCTGTCTGTGTGGCTTTGTCCTCGTCCAATAAGAGGCGGATAGCCGTGTCGGCTCCTTGTCGGGGAGTGCGGATGAAGGGCCGGAAGAAGATGTCGGTCAGCGGGTCGATGAAGTTGTGCATACGGATGATGTCAGTCGAGACGATGCCCGGGTCGGCAGCGTTGACCGTGATGCCTTTGTCTCTGAGACGTGCTGTAAGGTCGAAGGTGAAGAGGGTTAGCGCCAGCTTTGAATTGCTGTAGATGGGGATACGCCAGAAGCCTCCTTTCCTGCCACGCTGGAAGAAGTCGGGAAAGTCGAGGCTCCCTACCCTATAAGTCAACGATACCATATTCACGATGCGGCTTCCCTCTCCCATCAACGGCAACAAAAGGCGGGTAAGTAGGTAAGGACCTACATAGTTGACCTGCACGGTACGTTCCATGTTGTCTTGCGTGATGTGGAGGCCCGTCTCGAGTGTTCCCGCATTATTCATCAGGAGGTCGAGGTGCTGGAAACGCGCCTTTATCTGGTCCGCAAAACGACGGACGGAACTTAGGTCAGCAAGGTCGATGCCAACGACTTCAACATGCTCGTTGCCCGTCTCCCTGACAATAGCCTGTCGCCTTTCTTCTGCAGCTTCAGGATGATGGCACGCCATGATTGTATGAAAGCCTTTGCCAGCCACGGCCTTCGCTTCCTCATAGCCCATGCCTGTGCCTGCTCCGGTTATGATGGCTAACTTCATTGGTTCTGCTCCCTTTCTATACGTTCGATTTCTTTCAGCAGGTCTTGCGGAAGTTGCTCGCGAAGATGCTGATGGCATGCCATCTCCAAAGTGTACATTCTGCCGATGCAGTAGTTGCTATGCCTGCAGCCACAACGATGATGGGGGTCTTCTTTGAGTCGGTTCACGAAGTCCGGCTCGTTGAGAAGACTGCGTGCCATCTGCACAGCCTCAAAGCCATGAGCCAGCACCTCGCTTATCTTGTCGCCACACACCAAACCGCCTACATAGATGAGCTTCATGTCGGGTAAGGCTTCGCGGAACTTCAAGGCATCTTCAAGGAAGAAGGCTTCCTTGTAAGGAACAGGCTTTGTCATGATGTTCCTGACGAGTGGTTTGCACGAGCGGATGCTGTACTTGAGCCAAGGGTCAGTCATGTAGTGCGTCATGGTCTGCAGAGGCAGTTCGCCTCGCATCACATACATCGGCGTGGCACTCACCAGTCCGCCGCTCAACACGATGGCATGGACGCCAAGCTCCTGCAGGCGACGGGCAACGGGGATACTGTGCTCCTCGAGCGAGATGCCATGCTTCAAGCCGTCTCGCATGTTCATCTTGCACACGACGGCTATGTCGTCCCTTGCCGCCTTCATGACTTCCTCCACACAAAGCGTCATGAAGCGCATCCTGTTCTCAAGCGAACCGCCGTACTCATCCTTGCGATGATTGAAGAAAGGATTGAGGAACTGGTCGATGAGATAACCGTGTCCGCAATGTATTTCCACCTCGTCGAAGCCTACCTCGCGAGCCAAGTTGACTGCTTCGCCGAACTTTCTTGCCAGTTCTGGCAGCTCGTCCCGACGCAGTCCGCGAACGATGGTGGGGCTGTAGAGATTGAATCCGTTGCAAGCTCCCACGGGAATGCAGCCGCAGATGGCCTTGTGGCTCATGTTGCCACAATGTCCCAACTGAATGCCAGCCGCAGCTCCCTCCTGGTGAATGCCGTCGGTGAGACGGCGCAGACCAGGCACAATCTCCTTCTTCATCACGAGTTGGCGGTCGAAACTCAAGCCGCTCTCCGTCACGGCAGCATAGGCCACGGTCGTCATTCCCACGCCGCCCCGAGCCACGCTCGTGTGGTAGTCGTAGAGCATCTCACTCGGCTCGTGCCCGGGGCACATGCTTTCGAAGGCCGCACTCCTGATGGTTCTGTTCCTTAAGGTAAGCGGCCCGATGTGTGCCGGCTCGAATATCTTGTTCACTTCCATAAATGGTCAATGGTCAATAAAGAAACGGTATGATTCGTTTACGCTTTCGTAACGCTTCCTCGCCGAACTCCTCCCTATACCTATTATATATAGCGTGCGCGCGAGGCACGAGGTTGGCAGCCGTCCAAAGCGGGAAGACCCATGCTGCCGGCGTAGCTGCCGCGATGGCAAAGCCCGTCCATTCCATGATTTCGCCAAGGTAATTGGCCGAAGTCACGTAGCGATACATGCCTTTCTGAGGGAGATAATGGCGCGTGTCGCCCGGCTTGCGAAGGTGACGAATCACATGGTCCGAGTGGAGATTGATGGCCATCCCAATGAGGAAGAGCAAGATGCCTGCCATCGCGTTCCATCGGAGCAAGTAGGAAGCGCCTTGCTCAAAGTCGGGATTGGGAAACCAGTAAAGGCCTCCGCCCTGAATCATGCCATTGATGACGTTAAAGAGGATGCCCATGAGCATGATGGCGACTGGCATCTTGCTCTGTCCTTTCAGCAGAAAGGGGAAGACGAGGCTGCGCTGGAAGTAGTGCAGCTCAAAGAGTCCGAAGAGTGCGAGCTGCGGCAGGTGCCACTTCAGAGGCGAGAGGCTCCATATCGCAAACATGATAAGGAAGACAGGAAGTTCCATTAGCACCCAGCCCAGCTTGTTGTTGATGCTCCATCCCCACCGTTTCGTGCGGAACTGCCCATAGCCTGCCGTCACGAAGTAAAGGCTGACGAAGACCACAACAGCCAGCGTCGCCATCCCGTAAACCAAGCCTTCGAAGCATTGAATGTTGAGCATAGATTATCGAACTTTAAGCGTTATGTCCTGCAAAGGTACGAAAAATAATTGAGAACACGAAGTATCGGGCTGCTCAATCCTGAAACCTTATTTATTCCTTCTTCCCTTTCTTCTTCGTTCGGAGGAAGAGTTCGCGGAAGCGGTCGAAGTCGCGTTGGAACTTGATACCGATGCCTTGCGTGGTGAGCGACGACTGGGTGAAATAGCGGTCGTTGGTCTGGTTGTAGGCTTTCAGGGAGAAGGGGCTGCGTGGCGAGAGGCGGTACTGGATGTCGAAGTCGCCGATGAAGTTGTTGCTTCCCATCTTGTACTTGTTCTCGCGATAGCCGAAGTTGCCGTTGAACTGCAGCCTGCCGCTCAGCATCTTGCCGCTCACCAAAGCCTCCGCGTCCAGCTCCTGCCAGCCCTCTTCGCCCGTCCGAAGGTTCGTGCCGAACGACCAACCCGTTCCTCCGAGGGCTTGCGACATGATTTGATTGAATCGCGAGCTGAGGGCGCTGCTCAGGACGGAGTTCACCGCCATTCCGCCCTGCGTTTGCTTCTTGTCGATGAAGCTGCCGTAGCTGTAGAACCTGCCGATGCCGAGCAGGTAGATGGCCTGCATGTCGCGCTCCTCCTCGCTGCTCAACATGGAGCGCACCATCTGTTTCTCGTCCTCGTTGGCATTGGGGATGTCGAAGTCGAAACTGATGACGGGCTCGCGGGCCATGCCTCCGATGTTCATGATGCAATCGACGCGTGTGTTGGAGAGGCCGAGGCCGGTGGTCGAGAGGTCGTCGAGCGAGACGTTGGGCACCGTGTGCTTTGCCGTCAGATTAAGTGCTGCCTGCATCGCGTCGCCGCCGAAGACGATGGTTCCGTCGGGCAGGAAGGTGAAGTCTTTACGGATGACGTCGCGGATGGACATGCGGTAGTTGCCCTCCTCGACGCGATAGGTGCCGAAGAGCTGAAAGCGACCTTTATTGTAGTAATTGGCTCGGAGACGTCCGTTGCCGAAGAGCGAGATGTTGTCCCCCGTGCGAGGGTCCATCAGGATGCGTATCTGGGCGTTCGGATTGGCGTTGATGTCGAAGTTGATGCGCAGGTCAGAAGACCCCTCGGGGAGTGAAGAGTGAAGAGTGGAGAGTGAAGAATCTGAGTTACTTCCCTCGCCTGACAGGTTGCTGTTATTCTTCACTCTTAGTTCTTCACTCTTATCTACGTACGTCACAAACTCGGCTTCTGCCACCGTTCCCGATGTCGCGGTATTGTAGTTGATGACGGTGCCGGGCATGGGCGTCGCTGCAACATCGATGGTGACGTTGCCCGGCACGCCGTTCATGTGCACTTGCGCGTCGGCATAGACCGTGCCGTAGAAGCTCATGCTGCCTTGGTTGGGGAAGTTGTAGCCGAGCATGTTGTGGGCATCTATGCTGACGTCGAAGCGCAGGTTCTTGAATGCGTTGTGCATGAAATGCGCATCCACCGTCGCCGTATGCTCGCTCATGCCGGGCATCCCCAAGTAGTCGTAGAGGCGGGCGCCGCGCAGCCAGATGTTGTCCGGGCGGAGAACGACGCTGTCGCCTGCAAGGTGATACTCCGCTCCGACAGCCATGACGTCCACCTTCAGCTCGTCGATGAGCATGTCGCCCTCAAGGTTGACGAACTTGAAAGGCCCGAAGATGCGTGCCCGTCCCGAGGCGCGTCCCTGCAAATCACGGAAGATGCCCTTCGTGAACTTGTTGAGGAAAGCCAGGTCTATCTTGTTTGTCTGGATGTTGAGATTCAGTCCGTCGTCCATCCCCTTGCCCGGGATGATGGTGCCCAGCACTTGTGTGCGGTGCTCGGGTAGCGGTCCCTTCATGTCCGCCTCGAGCAGGACGGCGCGCTCCTGCTTGCCCCAGTTGCCGTAGAGGCTCATGTCGCCCATGTCGGCGGCGTTGAACGTGAACTTCCTGACCTGCAGGAAAGCGTCGGCATAGGGCTTCTTCATGAGCGAGGTGGCGTAGATGCTGCCCGTCGCAAGCCCGTCGAAATCGACTTTGTGGAAGTTCACGAGGTCCATGATGTAGGAGATGTCGATGTCTTTCAGCTCGGCCCTGAGCGTGTCCGACGCGAGGCTCGAGACGCGGCCGCCGATGTTGATGTGCTTCGCGGCCTGACTGATGGAGAGGTCCTCCACATCGACCACATTGTCGTGATATCGGATGCTGGCCGGCTTGATGGCCCAAATCGAGTCGCCAATCACGATGCTCGACTTGTTGATTCGGGCATCGATGGCGGGTTTGCCAGCGAGGTCGCGACGGACGTTGCCGGTCAGGCTGATGTCGCCCGTGTTCGCGATGGTGCCCTTATTGTCCCATCGCAGGCGCGACGTCACTTTGTCGTCCTTCGCGTAAGCGTCGAGGTTGATGTCGACGGGCTTTCCCTTGATGAGACGCTCGCCTTGGAGGCTGGCTTGGATAGCGGCGGCGTTGCTCTCAGCGCGGCATTCGATGTTCTGCAGCTCTTGACCAGCATACTCCAGCCGAGGTATGTGCATCTGCAAGGCAATCTGTCCGATGGCGTCGCGTATCGTGCCTTCCAGGGTGCTTTGTGCGGGCAGCAGGAGACTCGTGCCGAGCAGCCTGTCGGCGAGCACCGTGTCCTGCACCTGGACGAGGAAGCGGAAGTCGTTGCCTTCGGGCTGACGGTGGCTCTCGCTCGTCGCGAAGAGGCTGGGCAGGTTCTGCTTGACGGGATGCGAGAAGGAGGCAGGCAGCGTCTTCCAGTTGACGTTGCCGTCGGCCTTTATATTAAGGAAGTCGCTCTGCAGGACGAGGTGCTGACCGCTTTCCGACCTGCTGCTTTCCAGCTCGACATCGCCGATGCTGAGCGTTCCCTTGTCTTCCGAGTCGATTTCCAAGTCGCTGAGAATGAGCTTGCCCTGCAGGTTGTTGAGGTCGATGTCGTCGAGATTCGCATCGAGAGTGCCGCTGAACCGTTCGCCCTCATACTTCTTCGTGAGCCCCATCTTGTTTGGCGCGAAGTCCTCCAACTGCGCTTGGCACGTGAGCATACGTTTTCCGTTTGCCATTGACGATCGACCAATGACCATTGCCTTGCCGTTGGGCTCGTCCACGTTTACTTCTCCGCTTATGGATTCGCCGTCGAGCGCTGCCGTGAAGGGAATGTTGCGATGCTCGTAGCCATTGAAGGTGAGGCTGTTAAGCACGCCGGTCGCCGCAAGTTTTGGCTGCCTGCCTTTGCCCGGCAGACTGCCCGAGATGGTCGTCTCGACAGAAAGTGTCGTGTTTTTTCTTTCGCCAGGAAGATTGAGCAGATTGCCCAACTGGAGGTCCGTGGCAGCAACCTTGGCGTCAATCTCCTGCATGTCCTGCAGCGTTCCCTCTATCGCGACGCTTCCCTGCTCGCTTTCCGTCTGCAAGTTTGTCTGCAAACGCTTGTTCTGCCAAGCAATCGAACCGCTCGTCTTCGTGCTTCCGAGCCGTTCCCATCCGCTCCAATGGAGGGGCGAACTGCCGTGTCCATTTCCCTCTCCTTTGGAGGGGCCAGGGGAAACCAGACCTTGCAGATTCTCCGTCAGGAACTGCTGAAGCGCCGCTCCCGTCCGCAGTTCCTTGATGTCGGCAAAGATGGCGGGCGCGTTCCAGACGTCTTGAATCGTGGCATCGCAAAGCAGGGACAGGTTGCCATGATTGTCTGAAACAGAGATGTTTGGCATTCGCAGCGTCCCATCCGACAGGTGTGCTTCGGTCGAGAGATTGATGATGTCGTGGAAGCTGGCGAGCTGCGGCACGAAACACGACAGGTCGCGCGGACAAATGGAACCATAAGCCTCCCCCGTCCCCTCCGAAGGAGGGGTGAACCGCAGCGTATTGTCTCCCCTCCTTTGGAGGGGTTGGGGGAGGCTGCAGTTTGCCTGCAAACTGGTATTTGGCAGTTCGACCTTGAGGTCGCGAATGGTCGCGACGGTCTTTCCTACCTCTGCTTCGAGGGAAAGATGCTTGAGCTTGAGCCCGCTTTGTTCGGTGAAAGAGAGGTTGCGGAGGTCGAGCGAGAGCGAGTCCGGCTTGATGAAATGCACCCGGGCCGTCAAGCTTAAGTTCCTGACATGCAGGTGATGAGGGTCAAAAGACCCCTCTAAATCTCCCCTTAAAAGGGAGACATCCTGCCCCGAGGCGTTTTCACCCTTACTCTCTCCCTTTAAGGGAGAGCTGGAGAGGGTCTTGTCGAAACGCACTTCGCCGCGCCTCACCACCAAGGCTCCGATGGCGAGGTCGAGCGGGGAAGAGGTGGTGTCTTTCTTCGAGAAAGCATCCACGATGAACTGGAAATTGAAGGGCTCGTCGCCGTCCTTGTATATCTTGGCCTTCGCGCCGATGAGTTGCGCCCCGCTTATCCGTATCTTCCTCTCTATCAAAGGCATGAAATCGACCTTCGCAGCGATTCGCGAGGCTCGGAGCATCAGGGTGTCGCGGCGGTCGTAAAGGTGGACGTTGTCCAGGACCACGCGTCCCAGCAGGTTCATTCGCACGTTGCCGATGCTCACCTTGCTCTTGATTTTGTCCTCCAGAAGCTGCGACGCGACCCCTGCTCCCCACTTCTGGAAGGCGGGTAAGGACGTCAGAATCAGCAAGGCCAGGTAAATGCTTGCCAGCAGACCAACGAGGATGCGGAATATGTATTTAAGTGCTTTGATGAACGGGCTGTGTTATGCGTTTCAATTTGCAAAGATACGAAGAATAAGTGAAAAGTAAGAAGTGAAAAGTGAAAAATTAAGAGTTGATGAACGAAAAATCTCCAATTGCATGCCAAAACGCGTCGCAATTCTCTCGATTATAGCATCCAATCACAAAGACGACGCTTCTCTATTACAAGAAAAACCTTTTACAAAAACGGCCTTTACAGCATCCAAGAAACGACTCAAAATGTTGTAAAGATTTTTCTGAGATATCGCATTTCCTGCCTCAAAACGAGGCAATTTCCAACGCAACACGTGAAGTTTGCAAACTCAACACGTGGCGTTTGCCATCGCAACACGTCGCGTCAGGCATTTCCTCACGTCAAAATCCTGCATATAACACGTCAACTTACCCACTTTATGCAGTCATATTCACCCACTCCCCTACTTAAGTTACTGATTATAAAGCAAACCTTATGCACTCCGAGAATCGATTCTATTCGCCCCTCACTCGTCTCGCCTCAAAATACGCCACTCTCCGAGCGTCACTTTCCGCAGAAATCCTGACAAATACAATATGAGATTTAAGGTAGAAGTGTTATTTATGATTAGATTCTCAATAGGTCCTTGACAGAATAGATGCGGCTGAGGGCTTCGAAAGAGAAGTACTGGTCGTCCATAATCATCCAT
>JAEEGL014491245.1_pt1 | contig 12924 bp, 11 predicted proteins | sample 9134231 | NCBI WGS metagenome assembly JAEEGL01 (sample SAMN16246548, study PRJNA631951) | gut metagenome | biome: gut microbiome; feature: rumen; material: fiber-attached | host: Bos | place: Iran: Karaj | collected 2018-10 | reverse complement strand
GGTTGATGCCCAGCACGTTGGCGAGGAAGTTCCAGCAGCCCTCGAACCAGTCGTCCACGCAGGGGCCCACGGTGCCGTCCATGCCCTGCATCCGCTGATTGCCGCCGGTCTCGCCGTGGCCGCCGAAGCCGGAGATGAAGCAGCCGAAGGGCCGCTTATGCCGCTCGTAGGCGTCGATCATGGCGATGGCCTGGTAGACGGAGACCAGGGTGTCCAGCCGGGCGTGATGGAAGAAGGCGGGAGGCGTCTGATCCCCCACCAGGTCGCCGTTGGGCACGTAGGTGAGCTTGCCGTCGTCCACCTGCTGGCCGCAGAACATGGGGCCGAAGCCCAGGATCATGGCGTCGGGCCTGCCCTCCTCGCCGGTGCAGCCAGCGGCCTCCATCAGGTCGGGCCGGTTCCAGAGGTTGCCGGTGGTCTGGCAGATGAAGGCGCCGGCGCTGTTGCCGGAGATGATGATCTGCTTCGGGTTCACGCCCCATTCCTTTGCGTGGTCCCGGACGATCTTGATGGAGCGCATCAGGTCGATCACCACCTGGGGGAAGCGGTAGTTCCGGGCGCAGGGATAGAGGTAGGTGCAGATGACGCCCACGCCCTTTGCGCTGAGCTTGCCGCCGATGACCTCCGTGTCCGATTCGCTGCAGGCCATGAAGCCGCCGCCGGGCACGTGGATGAGGGCGGGGGTGGGGGGCGTGGGCATGCCCATCATGGGCGGCACGTTGTGAACGCTGACGACCAGCTTGGCGTCGCCCCGTTTGTTCAGGGGGAAGGTGAAAACCTGCATGTTGGGTCCTCCTTGTATGTTTTTTTTGATTTCTCAGCCGAAAAGCTCCTCGCTGCAGCGGGCGATCTCGTCGTTGATGATGTCGTCCACCCGGGGATAGATGGCGCCGGGGCCGCCGTAGGTGAGGCAGGGGATGAAGCAGCCGCCGGGGGCGTAGGTCATGCAGGCGCGGCGGGTCTCCGCCCGGATCTCCTCCTCCGTGGAGTCCGGCCGGTCCACCACGGCGGCGTCGATGCCGCCGGAGAGGGTCATCCGGCCAGCCAGCTGCTTCTGCAGCTTCACGATGTCGTTCTGGGGAAGCACGCCCTGCCAGACGTCGATGTGCAGATCCACCATGTCCTCGATGATGGGCTCGCAGAAGGAGTCGCTGTGGTGGATGATGAGGACGCCGTGCTCGTGGAGATAGTCGTAGCCCTTGCGGTAGGCGGGCAGCATGATCTCCCGCCAGCTCTCGGGGGGCACGAAGAGGCTGGACTTGCTGCCCCAGTCGTCGTGGCTGAGGATGGCGTCGGGATGGACGTGCTCCACCATGAGCTTGTAGCCCTGATAGCGGTATTCGCCGATGGCCATGGCCAGGTCCGCCATCGCCTCCGGCTCCAGCAGGAAGTTGCAGAGGGTGTCCTCAAAGCCCATGAGGAAGTGGAAGCGCTCGAAAATGCCCGTGGGAGCGAAGACCATGGTCAGGTCCTCGTCCCGGTCCACCCTGGCGGCCTTCTCCAGGAAGGGCTCCCACAGCTCGTCGGCGCTGCAGTTGGCGATCAGGTCGGGCACCTTCACGAAGTCCCGCCAGCTGGCCACGTCGGGAATGACCTTATAGCTGGAATCGGGGATCGCGCCGGGCTCGCCGGCGGGCCAGAGGATGCGGCTGCCCCAAAGGTCGTATTTGGGCTCCATCCCGGGGTGCCGGTCGCCGCGGACATAGAAATTCACCGGGTCGCCGGTGAGCATGGCCGTCCCTTCGAACTGGCGGACCAGACGGTCCGGGCGGCCGCCGCGGATCGTTTCCAGCAGGTTCTGCTTTCTTGTGAGCATCGTCCTTCTCCTTCCCGCCGCCGTTCGCGGCGGTTTTACGAAATTGTTATATCCTTACCATTATACAATAGGCGTCAAAAAAGGAAACTGTGGCTTGGCACAAAATGAACCCGGCATATTTGTGCATACTAACGAATTTCCCCGCCGGGACATTTTTTCTCCCGGAAAGCGAAACCAAACCGCCCCGTTTTCGGTCTATATCGGTGAGGACCTCAGAAGGGGAGGTGGGGAAAACGGAGGACCTGGAGATCATCGAGGGGCTTTGGCGCCGGGACGAAGCTGCGCTGGCCGCCCTCCGGGCGCGCTACGGGGCGCGGCTGCGCCGCCTGGCCTTCGGCATCCTCCGCAGCGAGGAGGACGCGGAGGAATGCGAGAGCGACGCCTGCCTGAAGGCCTGGGAGACCATCCCGCCCAAGCGGCCGTCGCAGCTCTTCGCCTATCTGGCGACGCTCTGCCGCTTTAGCGCCCTGCACAGGCTGGAGAAGCAGGCGGCGACCAAGCGCAGCGCCGAGCTCGTGGCTCTGACGGCGGAGCTGGAGGCCTGCATTCCCGACGGAGCGGCGGAGCGGGCCCCGGAGGCTCTGGCCCTGGGCAGCCTCCTCAGCGATTTCCTGCGCACCCTCAACGCCGAGAGCCGCCGCATCTTCCTGCGCCGGTATTTCTATGCCGAAGAGGTGCGGGAGATCGCCCGGGGTCTCGGCTTCAGCGAAGGAAAGGTAAAAAGCAGCCTGCACCGCAGCCGGAAGAAGCTGCGGGCGTATCTGGAGAAGGAAGGTGTTTTCCCGTGACGGGAATGGATATTCTTCGCGGACTGAATCACGTGGACGAGGGGCTGCTGGCGGAGGCCGCCCGGGAGGAGAAGCGGAAGCGCGTTTCCCCGGCGGTCTGGGGCGGCCTTGCCGCCTGCGCCGCCCTGGCGGCGCTGCTCCTGGGGCCGGGCCTTGCCCAGCTTCCCCGCGGGCCGGTGAAATACGGAAACACGGGTCTGTCCGTACCGGCGGGGACGCCCGGCGCGTCGGTCTCCGTCGCCCTGCCGGGCGGGGAGGAAAATCCCCCGCTGTCGATCCTGCCCGGCACGGGGGAGGCCGGCGGCCCGTCGGGCCCCGTCACCCTACCGGGCGGAGAGGAAAATCCCCCGCCTTCGGTCCTGCCGGAAACGGGCCAGGCCGGCAGCGCGTCGGTCCTGCCCTGGCCGGGCGGGGAGGAAAATCCCCCGCCTTCGGTCGTGCCTTACCCGGGGGAGGGAGGCGCACCGGTCGTGACGGTTCCTCTGATCGTCGAGGACTACGAGTCGTCGGCCAGCGCCTGCTACGCGACGCCGAAAAACGGGAAGGCGGGTCTCTCCATCCCCCTGCGGGAGGCCATGGAGGCCTACGGCAGCGGAGCCCAATACCGGGTGGCGATGCAGCTCTTTGCCGACGAGCGGCCCCTGGACCTCACGGGGCCGGAGGCGGCATCGGAGATCCAGAGACTGGCGGAGCTGGGCTTCGACGCGGCCTATGAGGAAGCGTATCGGGACGGGGAGCTCTACAGCGCCGCCGTCACCCTCCACGCCACCTGGGAGCAGCTCACGGATTTCCCCGTCTCCCCGGAGCTGGGGACCATGATCTTCCTCTACCGGGAGCTCATCCGCTGAGGCTCGGACCCGATCCAAGCAAAACAGAAACAAGCTCCCCGAAGCCGCCCGGCTTCGGGGAGCTTGCTTATCTTACCTGTCCGGCGGCGTCTCCCGGCCCTCCAGGTATTCCTTCAGAAAGAGGATCGCCTGCCGGTAGCCCTCGAAGCCCAGGCCCATATAGGTCCTGAGGCAGGCCATCCCGGCGTAGGAAACCTGCCGGAAGCTCTCCCGGCGGGACACGTCCGAAAGGTGGACCTCCACGGCGGGGAGGGCCACGGCCTTCAATGCGTCCAGGATCGCCACGCTGGTGTGGGTGTAGGCGGCGGGATTGATGACGATGCCGTCGTATTTCCCCCAGGCGGCCTGGATCGCGTCCACGATGGCCCCCTCGTGGTTGGACTGGAAGCAGTCGACCTCCGCCCCGGCCTCCTCCCCGCAGCGGGCGAGGAAATCCAGCAGGGCGGCGTAATCCTGCCTGCCGTAGATCTCCGGCTCCCGGAGGCCCAGCAGGTTCAGGTTGGGACCGTTGACGACCAGCAGCTTCATGCGATGACCTCCATGATCCGCCGGAGGGTCTCCTCCGGCGTCGAATCGTTGTCGACGATCACGTCGGCGAAGCGGCGGTACAGGGGCTCCCGGACCCTCACCATTTCCCGCAGGTCCCCGGCCACGGAGAGGGGACGGCCCTCGGCGGGCAGCTTCTCCGCGTCCCGCCGGAGCCAGATCATGCGCCCGTTCTGGTGCAGGAGGGGATAGTTCTCCTCCCGCGTCACGCAGCCGCCCCCGGTGGCGATGATTTTGCCGGAGGCCTTTCCCAGCTCCGCGAGGACCCGGGTCTCCCGCCGCCGGAAGCCTTCCTCTCCCTCGCGCGCGAAGATCTCCGGGATAGAGAGCCCCGCCCCGGCGGTGACGGCGGCGTCCGCGTCCAGAACCTCCCGCCCCGTGGCGGCGCCCAGCAGGGAAGCCAGGGTGCTCTTCCCGCAGCCGGGCATGCCGATGAGGACGACGTTCTCCATCTTCTTCCGAAGCTCCTCCCCGATGCTCCGCAGCTTTTCCGCCGGGACGGGCGCGCCGGTGAAATCCTCGCAGCTCTTCGCCGCCTGGGCGACCAGCATCGCAAGGCCGTTGAAGCCGGGGATGCCCAGCTCTTCCGCCCGGAGCAGCAGCGCCGTGCGCGCGGGATTGTATACCGCGTCGAACACCCCCCGGCAGTCCGGAAAGAGAGCCGGGTCCAGGGGGGAGACGCCGTTTTCGGGATACATGCCCAGGGGCGTGGCGTTCACGATGAAGCGGGCGTCCGCGTGCCGGGAGAGGTTTTCATAGTTGTCCTTCCCGCTGCGGCTGATGACGACGCTCCGCGCCCCCAGGGTCTCCAAGGCGGCGCAGACGGCGGCGGAGGCCCCGCCGGAGCCCAGCACCAGGGTCTTCTGTCCCCGCAGGTCCAGGCCGGAGGCCGCCGCCAGGGCCAGAAAGCCCGCCGTGTCTGTGTTGTCCCCCCAGATGCGCCCGTCCCGGCGCACCAGGGTGTTCACGCTGCCGGTGCGCCGGGCGGCGTCGGACAGCCCGTCGCAGTAGGGGAGCACGGCCTTTTTGTAGGGGATGGTGACGTTGAGGCCGTCCCAGGGTCCGTTGTGCAGAAATTCCGGCAGCTCCGCTTCCTGCTTTTCGAACAGGTCGTAGCCGTAATCCCCCAGGCGGGCGTGGATCTCCGGAGAGTAGCTGTGGCCCAGCTTTTTTCCCAGCAGTCCGCAGCGCATCACAGGACCTCCCGGTAGCTCCCCAGGTAGTGGAAGCTCTCGCAGGCCTCCGGCAGCTCGCCCATGAGCTGCAGGAATTCCGGGGAATAGACCGGCGTGTCCAGATCGAAGTAGAACATGAATTCGAATTCCCGCTCCGGCAGGGGGCGGCTCTCCAGCTTCAGCAGGTTGATGCCCAGGGCGTTGAAGCGGGACAGGAGCCGGTAGAGGGAGCCCTGCTCGTGGGGGAGGGTCACCATGAGGCTGGTGCGGTCGGCCCCCGGATAGATCTCCAGGTCCCGGGAGATCACGATGAAGCGGGTGTAGTTGTTGTCCTTGTCCTGCACGCTCTCCCGGAGGCAGTCCAGGTTGTAATAGCGCATGCACAGGCGGGAGGAGAGGGCGGCCACGCCCCGGTCCGGCGTCTCGGCGGCCATTTTCGCGGCGGCGGCGGTATTCTCGCAGGGGATCACCCGCACCCCGCCGAGGCTGCGGAGAAAGTCGGAGCACTGGGCGATGGCCTGCTCGTGGGAGTAGATCTCCCGTATCTCCTCCAGCTTCACCCCGGGCCTGGCCAGCAGGTTGTGCTCCACCTTCAGGCGGATGCTGCGCACGACGCTGAACTCATGGCGCATCATCAGGTCGTAGACCGTGTTCACGCTGCCCGCGGTGCTGTTCTCCACGGGGATCACCCCGTAGCGGCACAGGCCCTTCTCCACGGCGGTGAACACCGCCCCGAAGTCGGAGAAAAAGAGAATGGAGGCGCTGGGGAAGAGCCGGTCGCAGGCGATCTGGGAGTTCGCGCCCTCCACCCCCTGGCAGGCCACGCTCACCCGGTCGGGGAAGAGGGGCGGCGTCTGCTCCACCGCGGCGCGGATGCGGGACGTGAGGGCGGTGTCCCGGCCGATGACGGCGTTCTGATAGCTGCGGCTCAGCTCCAGGATGAGGGAGTAGAGCCTGGGCGTGTATTCCCGGATGGCCTCCGGGGAGGCCTCGGCCACCGCCAGGAGCTTTTCCCGCTCCCGGCGCAGGTCCTGCACCGGCAGTCCCTTTTCCTTTTTGTGGGCGGCGATCTCCGCGGCCACCGCCATGCGCCGGGCGAAGAGCGCCGTCAGCTCCCGGTCGATTTCGTCGATGCGGGCCCGGTAATCGGTCATTTCCATGTGGATCCTCCTCTTTATCCGTCCAGTCGGTCCTTCCGCCTTCCCAGCAGCGCGTCGGCCGCGGCGAGGGCGGCCGCCGCCTCCACGCAGGGCACGGCCCTGGGCACGATGCAGGGATCGTGCCGCCCGGAGACCGCCAGCTCCGTTTCCTCCATCCGCTCCAGGTCCACGCTCTTCTGCTTCCGGGCGATGGAGGGCGTGGGCTTCAGGGCCGCCCGGAAGCTCAGAGGCATGCCGTCGGTGATGCCCCCCAGGATGCCTCCGGCGCGGTTCGTCTCCGTGGCGACCCGGCCCTCCCGGAGGCAGAAGGCGTCGTTGGCTTCGCTGCCGCGCAGGGCGGCGAGGCCGAAGCCCAGGCCGAATTCGACGCCCTTCACCGCCGGGATGCCGAAGCAGGCGGCGGCGATGCGGTTCTCCATGCCGCCGAACATGGGGTCCCCCAGCCCGGCGGGGAGGCCCAGCACCCGGCATTCGATGATGCCGCCCAGGCTGTCCCCGGCGGCCTTCGCCGCCGCGATGGCCCGGCGCATCTCCTCTCCCCGGCCCTCGTCCACGGTGGGGAAGGGCTTGTCCGCCGTGGAGGCCAGGAGCTCTCCCCGGTCCTCCACACCGCCGATGGCGGCGATGCGGGAGATCACGGTGACGCCGCTGCGCCCGAGCAGCTGCAGGCAGATGCCCCCCGCGACGCAGAGCGGCGCGGTGAGCCGCCCGGAAAAATGGCCGCCCCCGGCATAGTCCTGAAAGCCGTAGTATTTCACCGCCGCCGTATAGTCCGCGTGGCCGGGGCGGGGGACGCGCCTCAGCTCCTCGTAGTCCCCGGAGCGGACGTCCCCGTTGCGGATGACGGCGGTGATGGGGGTCCCGCAGGTCACGTTGTCCTTCAGGCCGCAGAGGAATTCCGGCTTGTCCGCCTCCCGGCGGGCGGTGGAGTATTCGTTCCGCCCCGGCGCCCTCCGGGCCAGGAAGCGGTCCAGGGCCTCCGTGTCCAGGGGAAGCCCCGCGGGGATCCCCTCCAGGGTCATGCCCACGGCGGGGGCGTGGGACTGGCCGAACACGGTCAGGCGCAGGTTCTCTCCATAGCTGCTGCTCACGTCGTCACCTCCAGCGCTTCCAGGTCCGCCCAGAAGCGGGGATAGGATTTTTCCGCGCACTCGGCGCCGAGCACCGTCACCGGGGAGGCGCAGGCCCCGGCGGCCACGGCGGCGGACATGGCGATGCGGTGGTCTCCGGCGGCCTCCGCCGTGCCGCCCCGGAGCCTGGTCCGGCCCCGGATGCGCAGCCCGTCCTCCGTCTGGCGGATATCGGCCCCCAGGGCGGAGAGCATGGCGGCGGTGGTCTCCAGCCGGTCGGATTCCTTCAGCCGCAGGCGCCGGGCGTTCACGATCCTCGTCTCGCCCTCCGCCGCGGCGGCTACGACGCTCAGCGCCGGCACCAGGTCCGGGATCTGGGAAGCGTCGATCTCCAGGCCCCGGAGGGCGCTCCGGCGCACGGCGAGGCCCTCCGGCCCCTCCAGCACCTCCGCCCCGAAGGCCCGCAGGAGCTCTGCGATCCGCCTGTCTCCCTGCCGGGAGGCGGGGTCCATGCCCGCCACGGTGATCCCCGCCGGGGAGAGGGCCCCGGCGCAGAGGAAGAAGGCGGCGGCGGACCAGTCCCGCTCCACGGTGAGCTCCGGCGGCAGGGCCGGGCGCTGGGAGCCGGGGATGCGCCAGCGGCAGCCCTCCTTCTCCAGCCGGATCCCAGCCAGGAGCAGGGCCTCCTCCGTCATGGCGATATAGTCCGCCGATTCCACGGCCCCCGTCACCTCCAGGGTGCTGTCCCCGGGCAGGAGGGGCAGGGCCATCAGCAGCCCCGAGACGAACTGGGAGGATACGCTGCCGGGGATGCGGTAGTCCCCGGGCCGGAGCCGGCCCCGGCAGGAGAGCTTGTTCCCCTCCCGCGTCAGCTCCATGCCCCCGCCGCAGAGCAGCTCCCAAAGGGGACTCAGGGGCCGCCGGGGAAGCTGTCCCTCCATCAGAAAGACGGCGCTCCGGCCCAGGGCCCCCGCCAGGGGCAGGAGAAAGCGGAGGGTGGAGCCGCTTTCGCCGCAGGGGAGGACCCCGTCCCCCGTTCCGGCCGCTCCGGGCCGGACGCGGAGCGCCCCGTCCTCCTCGGCGATCTCCGCGCCCAGGCCGCGCAGGCAGGCGGCCGTGGCGGCGATGTCTCTGGATATGCCGTCGCAGCGCAGGAGGGTCTCCCCCTCGCCCAGGGCGGCGCAGATCAGCAGCCGGTGGGCCTGGGATTTGGAGGCGGGGGGCGTCACCCGGCCCCGGCGGGGCCCGGGCGCTACGGTCACGTTCATGCCAGTCCTCCTCTCCGGAGCCAGGCGGCGAGCTCCGCGGTATCCACGGTCTCGGCCCGGCAGCGGCCGATCTCCTCGGGCACGATGAGGGTGATCCTCTCCCCCTCGGCCTTCTTGTCCCAGCGGGCGGCCTCCGCCATGGCCTCCGCCCCGAAGGGGGGAAGGGTGGGGAGCCCGCAGGCCTCCAGCAGCCCCAGCAGCTCCGCCAGGGTCTCCCGGCTGCAGATCCCGGCGGCGGCGGCGCTGCGGGCCATCACCCCCATACCCATGGCCACCGCCTGCCCGTGGGGGACGGTATAGCCGCTGAGAAGCTCGGCCGCGTGGCCGAAGGTGTGGCCGAGGTTCAGCATCCGGCGGCAGCCCGCGTCGTATTCGTCGGCCAGCACGTAGTCCCGCTTCATCTCCACGCAGCGGGCGATCACCGCCTCCGCCTGCCGGGAAACGGGGGTCCGGCGGATGCTGTCGAAGAGGGGGCGGCTGCCCAGCACGGCGTATTTCACGATCTCGGCGCAGCCGCCGCGGTATTCCGCCTCCGGCAGCGTGGCCAGGGCGTCCGTGTCGCAGAGCACCAGCCAGGGCTGATAAAAGGCCCCGGCCTGGTTCTTTCCCCCCGCCAGGTCCACCGCCGTCTTGCCCCCCACGGAGGAATCCACGGCGGCCAGCAGGGTGGTGGGCAGCTGCACGAAGGGGATCCCCCGCCGGTAGGCGGCGGCGGCGAAGCCCGCCAGATCCCCGACCACGCCCCCGCCCAGGGCGGCGACGACGTCGGCGCGGGTGAAGCCGGAGCGGCACAGGGCCTCCAGCAGCTCCCCCCAGGTGCCCAGGTTCTTCTGCTTCTCCCCGTGGGGGAAGACGAAGGTCTCCGTTTCCGTCCCCGCGGCGGCCAGGTCATCCAGCAGGGTCTTCCCGTAGAGGGAAAAGACCCGGTCGTCCGAGACGAGCATCACCCGGGCCCCGGGGAAGAGGGCAGCGAGACGCCCGGGGGCTTCCTTCAGCAGACCGGGGCCGACGCACACGTCGTAGCCCCGGGAGGCTTCGATCCGAATGGTCCTCACTGCCCGTCCACCTGCTCCTTCCGCTCCCGGCCCTCCCGGAGCAGCGCCTCCAGCGCCTCCCGGTCCCCGTCCCGGAGGACGCGGCGGTAGGCGTCCAGGTTCTCCATGAGGGTGTCCAGCTCCCGCAGCAGGTTGTCCCGGTTGTCCAGGAAAAGCTCCGCCCACATGGGGGGATTCAGCCAGGCCACCCGGGTCATGTCCCGGTAGCTCCCGGCGGAAAAGCCCTTGTGGGAGAGGGCGGTGGGGCTTTTGATATAGGCGCTGGAGACCACGTGGGCCAGCTGGGAGGTGAAGGCGATCACCGCGTCGTGCTCCTCCGCGGAGGTGGCGGCGTAGCTGCCGAAGCCGGCGGGCTCCAGCAGCTCCCTGGCCCGGCTCAGCAGGGCGATGTCGTCCCGGTCCGTGGGCACGAGCACCATGGGCGCCCCCTGGAAGAGGTTGGCCCTGGAATGCTTGAAGCCGGAATACTGGGTGCCGGCCATGGGATGGCCGCCCATATAGGTGAAGCCGTGCGCCTCGGCGAGGGCCTTCCCCTGGGCGAAGATCGGGCGCTTCGTGCCGCAGCAGTCGACGACCAGCGGCTGCCGTCCCAGCGCCGGCCCGTTTTCCCGCAGCCAGTCCATGGCCGCGCCGGGGTAGACGCAGAGAAGGATCAGGTCGCAGCAATGGGCGTTCTGCGCCGTCAGCTCCCCGGAAACGGCTCCGCAGAGCCGGGCGAAGGAGAGAACGGAGGCGTCCGTGTCGTAGGCAAGCACGGTGTGGCCCCCCGCGCTGTAGGCCCGGGCGAAGGAGCCGCCGATCAGACCCAGGCCGAGGATGCCCGCCGTCATGCCAGCGCCTCCCGCACCGCCCGGACCTTCCGGACCAGGGGAGCGTATTCCTCCGGCGTCAGGGACTGGGCCCCGTCGCAGAGGGCGTGGAGGGGATCGTTGTGCACCTCGATCATGATGCCGTCGGCCCCGGAAGCCGCGGCGGCCAAGGCCATGGGGGGCACCATGCGGGCGATGCCGGTGGCGTGGCTGGGGTCCACGATCACGGGGAGATGGCTCAGCTCGTGGAGCATGGGCACCGCCGCCAGGTCCAGGGTGTTGCGGAGGTAATCGCTGTAGGTGCGGATGCCCCGCTCGCAGAGGATCACCTGCTCGTTGCCCCCCGCCATGATGTACTCGGCGCTCATCAGCAGCTCCTGCAGGGTGTTGGCAAGGCCGCGCTTGAGCAAAATGGGCTTGCGCAGATGGCCCAGCTCCTTCAGCAGCTCGAAATTCTGCATATTGCGGGCCCCTACCTGAATGAGGTCCACGTTCTCGAAATACTCCAACTGATGGATGTCCATGACCTCGGTGACGATGGGCAGCCCCGTCTGCGCCTTGGCGCGCTCCAACAGGCGGATGCCCTCCCCCTGCAGGCCCTGGAAGGAATAGGGCGAGGTGCGGGGCTTGAAGGCGCCGCCGCGCAGCAGGCCCGCACCGGAGGCCTTGACCGCCGCCGCCACGGTGCAGATCTGCGCCTCCGTCTCCACGGAGCAGGGGCCGGCGATGATCTGGAAATGGCCGCCGCCCAGCTTCACACCGCTCACGTCCACCACCGTGTCCGCCGGGTGGAACTTGCGGTTGGCGCTCTTATAGGGCTCGCTGATGCGCTTGACGCTCTCGATCATGTCCAGGCCCATCAACAGGTCCGTATCGATCTTCGTCGTGTCCCCGATCAGGCCGAGGATGGTGTGGCTTTCGCCGCGGGACAGGTGGACCTGCAGGCCGCGGTTGACGAACCACTGGCTGAGCTTTTCGATCTGCGCGTCCGACGCGCCGGGCTTCAAAATGGCGATCATGGAAGTCACTCCTTTTCAAAAAGAAAAACCGTGCAGGCGTTTTCTGCACGGTCCGAACAAATCCGATCCCTTATCCGTAAACTTACGCAGCAGAAAACGCTTTAGCCTTGCCGTTCGTAAAGCTAAAGTAAAAGCCAAACCAATATTCCGCTGCAAAGGAAACGAAACGCATGGGTCTTGCCTCCGGCACTTTAATTGACTAAATAGTAGCACTATCCGGCCGGGATGTCAACAGTTTTTTTCAGGTTTTTTCGCGTCGGCCCTGTCCCGGCGCGGCAAAGGAAGGAAACTGAGAGGGAAGAAAGAATAAGATAAGAAAGAAGGGAGATTTGACGGCATTACCGAAAACCCGTATAATAGAAGCAGATCACAACAAGGAGGAATGCTGTATGAAAGCAATGTACGGCGCAATCATGGGAGACACCGTCGGTTCGGTCTATGAGTGGCACAACATTAAGACGAAGGACTTTCCGCTCTTCGGCAGCCGCTGTCATTTCACAGACGACTCGGTGCTGACCGTCGCGGTGGCGGACGCTCTGGCAAACGAGGTCGAGGCGGGGCGCTTCGACACGAACACGGATGAGGAGTGGCGGGAGGTTTTCGGGCGGTATCTGCACCGCTACGGAAACGTTTTCCACGGCCGCGGCTACGGCGGCGGCTTCCGCCGCTGGCTGCACAGCGACGACCCGAAGCCCTACAACAGCTGCGGCAACGGCAGCGCCATGCGGGTCTCGGCCGTGGGCTGGTTCGCCCGGTCTCTGGAAGAGTGTGAGCGGCTGGCCCGTCTCAGCGCCGAGCCGACCCATAATCATCCCGACGGCGTGGCCGGAGCCCAGGCCACGGCGGGGGCCGTCTGGCTGGCCCTTCACGGCGGCACGAAGGAAGAGATCAAGGCCTACGTGGACCGCTTTTACGGCGAAGAGGCGAGGGCCTACGCGAAAAGGAACGGGCTCTCCGCCTTCACGCTGGACGAGATACGCCCCCTCTATACCTTTGATAAATACGCCTCCATCTGCCGCGGCACGGTCCCCTTCGCGGTGCAGGCCTTTCTGGAAAGCGAGAGCTTTGAAGACTGCATTCGGAACACCGTCTCCATCGGCGGCGACACGGACACCCTCGGCGCTATCTCCGGCGCCATCGCCGAAGCGTATTACGGCTTCCCGCAGGAATTCGTCGAGCGCATCCGCGGGTATCTGACCGAGGATATCCTCTTCACGCTGGACCAGATCGCGGGCCTGGACTGGCCGGAGATCACGGATTATCGCGGCAAATTGACGCCGCATGAAGCTGCTGCCTTTCTTCGGCAGCAAGACCGCTACCTGATCCTGACCCACGTCCGTCCGGACGGGGACACGACTGGCTGCGCTGCC
>JAEEGL013658950.1_pt1 | contig 12924 bp, 12 predicted proteins | sample 9134231 | NCBI WGS metagenome assembly JAEEGL01 (sample SAMN16246548, study PRJNA631951) | gut metagenome | biome: gut microbiome; feature: rumen; material: fiber-attached | host: Bos | place: Iran: Karaj | collected 2018-10 | reverse complement strand
TAGAAGCAGATAAATATGATAAAGAAGTATTAGGTGGTACTGGTATTAAAGATATTAATGCTTATGAATTTACTGAAATGATGGGATGGGAAAAAGAAATGAAAGGTAAATTCTTTGCAGATAGATTAGAATACATTATGGATAATGCTGTTATTAAACCCAGTGCTAAAGAAGTAATTAATAAATTACATGATGAAGGTAATCAAATAATAATTATTTCTTTTAGAAAAGGTAAATATATTAAAGATCCATATAAATTAACTGTAGATTGGCTAGATAGACATGGTGTTAAATATGATAAAGTATTTGTAGATACTGGAGAAAAAACAGATGAATGTCTTGAAAATGGAGTTAAATTATTTATCGATGATAAAGAAAGTCATTGTGAAGATGTTAGTAATGCTGGAGTAGATGTATTACTATTTACTAATTTATATAATCATGATGAAAATAGATTTGATAGAGCTGATACTTGGGATGAAGTATATAAATATATAAAGGAGAAATACTATGGAGGAGAGAGTAATATCTAATCATGAATTAGAAGAAGATACATTTGAAAAGAATATTAGACCTGATTCTTTTGATGAATACATTGGTCAAAATGATGTAAAAGAAAATATTAAGGTATTTGTATCTGCTGCTAAAATGAGAAATGTATCATTAGACCATGTTTTATTATATGGTCCTCCTGGTCTTGGAAAAACTACACTTGCTCATATTATTGCTAATGAACTTGGTAGTAATATTAAAACTGCTAGTGGTCCTACTATTGAAAAAAGTGGTGATTTAGCAGCAATATTATCTACTTTAGAACCAAATGATGTATTGTTTATAGATGAAATTCATAGAATACCTAAATATATTGAGGAAATATTATATAGTGCTATGGAAGATTTTAAATTAGATATTATTATTGGTGGAGAAGGACAAAGTAGAAGTATTAAAATAGATTTACCTCCATTTACTTTAGTTGGAGCAACTACAAGAGCTGGTGATTTATCAAGTCCTTTAAGAGATAGATTTGGTATAGTTTGTAAATTAGAGTTTTATACTGATGAAGAGTTAACTCAAATTGTTGAAAGAACAGCTAGGGTTATTGATACAGAGATTGATCATGATGCTGCATATGAAATAGCAATTAGAAGTAGAAAAACTCCTCGTATAGCAAATAGGCTATTAAAAAGAGTTAGTGATTTTGCTTTAGTTGAGGGAAATGGTAAAATTGATTTAGATATAGTTAAAAAGAGCTTAGATAGGCTTAAAATTAATCCTCATGGTCTAGATAGAACAGATGTTGAATATTTAATGAGTATTATTAAGAAATTTAATGGTGGACCTGTTGGAATTGAGTCAATCGCGTCATCTATTGGTGAAGAAGCTACGACTATTGAAGATGTTATTGAACCATTCTTATTACAAGAAGGATATGTTAAGAGAACTTCTCGTGGTAGAGTTATTACTGAAAAAACTTATAGAGAATTTAAAATTAATGAACAAAAAACTTTATTTGATGAATATTAAGAGGAATTATGGAAAGAGAAAGGGATTATAAAAAATTATTAGATGATTCTATAATTATTGCATTTAGTGCATTAAGGAATTTTTTTAAGAATATTGATTTAGATTCTGATCTTTTTTCTCATGCTTTTGATACACAAATTAAAATAGATTATACAGAGGATATTACTGAAGGAGAATGTTCTGCATATAATCCAAATGATGGTAAAAAGGATGCTATATATATTGGTATAGATTATTTAGATAGTTTATATAATAGTTTTGAAGATGGTTTTAGTTATAATGCTATTATGCTAGATGTAGCTAATAGTATTGTTCATGAACTAATACATAAATTAAGAATTATTACTTTAAAAGAAGAAGTAACTTTAGAAAATATTTCTGAATCTATACAAAAACATGCTAGTTTTTATCATGAAACATATGAAAGATTAAAAGAATATGATGATATATTGGTATTATCTTTTTTAAAACACAAGAATAATTTATCAAAATATATACCTATTAAAGTATATATTTATAGAGAAAACTATTATACTTTTATAGCATATAATAAAAAAACTAAGTCTTATGATATTTTTGAAAAGAAATTTTTTAAAACTAAATTTAATGGTAATTATGATATGTTTATGGATAATCTTGCTTGGGAAGCATCATCTAGTTTAAGAATGGTTCCAACTACATCTTATAAGAGCCCATTAATAAGCGAACATAAAGAGAAAGTATATAACCAAATGGATTTATATACTTTACCTGTAGATGATAAAGAAAAACCTATTAGAAACAAGCAAGATGTTATTAATAGATTATCTTATATTAGAAGTAGTATTGATAGTCAAATATTATTAGAAGAATCATTTACAGAAGTACTTTCTAATATGATAATAATGTCTAGAAATAGAAATTATTTTGATATAGAGGATTTATGTACTAGAGTTTCAAATAATACTGATTCAGTTAACCATAGATGTATTTCTTATCTTATTAATAAAGGAGGAATAGGGTTAATTAGAGACTTTATTCTAGCATCTTATCAGGAAGAATTTAGAAATGTATTTTATGATTTTTATAAAGATGATTATCCTAAACTATTAAGTTTATTTAGTAAAGCAAAAGAAAAAAATAATTACACAATAGGTAATTCAATAAATAGAATAACTGAAAGTAGAGTATTAAAATAAAAAACAGAATTATTGTTTATATAATTCTGTTTTATAATTCTCAATTATTTCATTCATAAGTGTTATATAATCTTTATTTTCACTTCTTTCTTCTTCAGATAGAGTAAATAAATTATTAATTTCAATTTTCTTTAGATTGTTTGTAGAAATGAATTTTTCTTGAGTTTCATTTATTTCTTGTCCTTCTAATACATAAATATAATTAACTTTTTTATCATCAACTAATTTTTTAGCATCAGCATAAGATTTATCTATTGAAACATTATTTTCATCTATTGAAACAACATTTATATTATATTTTGTTAAGAAAGTTAGATCATCAGATGTAGTAAGTAAAGTATCATAATTACCATTTTTACCTATGTTATATAATTGAACTTCTAATAATGATACTTTTTCTTTTAATACTTCATAATTTTCATTTATTTCTTCTTTAACATAAGCGTTATCTGTGTAATCAATTAATCCAGATTTAATATTACTACATAACTTTAAATAATTAGATGGATTTAACCATACTCTTGTATAACTAGAGTTTGAAGATATTCCTTTAGTAGCATCTATTATTTGTAGATTACTATTTTTATTTAATAAGTCTCTTGCTAGAAGTGCTTCATTTGATATTCCTGAATATACAAATGTTTCTCCTTCAGAATATTTATCTTTCTTTTTATCTGTAACTTCATATTTATTATCAGCTCCATTTGGATAAACACTTGATATATTAGCATGGTCTTTATATAACACGCTAGTTGCATATTCTATAGGATAACTAGTAGTATATACAAATTTATCACTAAAGTCCTCATTAAAATCACAACCAGTTATAAGTAATAAAGTCACTATTAATACAATAAATTTTTTCATAATTATTCTCCTTTAATAACAGGATCGTATCCAATTTTACCAAATGGATGACACCTTAATATTCTTTTAATTCCTTTAAATATTCCTTTAAGTCCATATCTTTCAATGCATTCTTTCATATATTCACTACATGTAGGAGTAAATCTACACATAGAATGTGAATGAAGAGGCATTACTTGATATATATTAATCATTTTTATTAATAATTTTTTCATATAACTATTATATTACAAAAACAAATAAATTAAAATACATTAATATATTTTGAATGACAATTATGTTATACTATTAATAGATATAAAGTAGAAAAAGGTGAGTTATGAAGAATAGAATTATTATATTATTTTTTATGATAAGTTTAATTTTAATACCACTTAATGTTAGAGCAAGTGGATATATTTCAAAAGAAATAGATATAAAAGATGAAAATATTAAACTAAATGATATAGAAGAAGCTAATGTAGAAATTAATTTGACAGAAGAAGTACCTGTCACTATAAAAGCAAAAAGTTTAGGTAATAATAGAGTTATTTTTAGAACAAAGATCATTAGTGATACTATTAACACTACATATTTTTATTGTGATTCTGAAGAAGATAATTATTGTAAAATAAATACTCGAATTCATTACTCATTTTTAGAGGGAAGTAATTCATATAGAATTGCTATTGAGTTTATTGATTATGATACATATGTAAGAGAAAATAATCTTCCTGATGATGAAATTGACAGTAATATATCATTATTTAAAGAAGTAGATTATAAAGTAATAAATAAAATATTTAGTAATGAGTTTTCTATTAAAATGTTATTTAGTGATTCATTGATTTTTATATTTACATTACTTACTATAGTTCAAGTTGCTTTTATGATATATTTGCTTTATAAAACTAACTTTAAGATAACTAAATACATTGAAGCTAGAAGAACTTATAAATGTTTAATCACTTCATTTGTTATAAGTTTTTTTAGTATTGTATCTATAGCTATTTTAATGGACAATGAAATATCATTCATATATTTTATAATTGATTTTGTTTTTCTTGCTTTATATATAGTCTATAATAAATTAATAACTAATCAATTTGAATTAAATAAAAAGGGTATGAAATTTATATTGTTTATAATATATAATATATTAATATCTTTAATTCAATTGATCGCTATTAATACAGAATTATTTATTATTAGAATGATAATTTTTACAATATTTAATTTATTTTTAGCAATTAATAGTATTTTAAGTATTGGATTAGTTCAAATGAATAAGAATTATAATGAATAAATATAACAAATATGTTATAATTTGGATGTGATTGTTATGAAAAATTTATTTAAAAAATATGGTGTAGTTATTAAAAATACAAAATTATTAGGTACTGCTTTAACTCATAGTAGTTATGCTAATGAACATGGTGGTGAGTCTTATGAAAGACTTGAATATTTAGGTGATGCTGTACTTGAAATAGTTTGTAGTGATTATTTATATAGTAAAACAAATAAACCAGAAGGTGAAATGAGTAGATTAAGAAGCCTATATGTTTGTGAAAATGCTTTATATGAATATTCTAAAGAGATTAATCTTAAAGATTATATTTATTTAGGAAATAGTGTTGGTGAAGCTAATAAAACAATTATAGCTGATGTATTTGAGGCATGTATGGCAGTTATTTATCTTGAAAGTGGTTTATCTACAGTAAAGAAGATATTTAATAATTTAATAGTACCTTATATTGAACGTGAAGAAGATTTTCTTATGGATTATAAAAGTTTATTACAAGAAAGTGTTCAAACTGTTAGAAAAAGTGTTGATTATAAATTAATTAGTGAAGAAGGACCAGCTCATGATAAAACATTTACTGTTGAAGTTATAATTGATAATTTAGTATATGGTGTAGGTAAGGGTAGTTCTAAAAAAGAAGCTGAACAAGCTGCTGCTAAAGAGGCTTATTTAAAAAGAGCTAATTAATTTTTAGATATTATTAAATCAATTTAAAAAATAAAAAGATAAGTCATTTCAAGATTTATCTTTTTATTTATATATGTTATAATTAACAATGATAGGATGTGATATTAATGAGTGTTGAAGATGGAATTTTTATAATCCCAATTCTAATGTATGTATTTGGAGCTATTCTTTTTATTGGGTTTATTATTTTGATTGTTGTATTACTTGTCCATAGCAATAAAGGAATTAAAAATCCAGAATTTGCTAAGAATGCATTAATTCAAAATGGATTTGTATTATCTGATGTTACAAAAGATTTTGTTTATACACAAGTTGTTTCAAGCGCATTTTTAGGTGTTAAAAATGATATAGAAATACATTTATTTTTATTATATCCAAATTCATCAATAGATTTTATTGAAAATTTATATAACCCTGGGCAAGATAAAGTATCAAATCATATGATGACAAGCACTCCTGGTTCTGTAACTGTATCTTTTGTTCATGATGGAAATTATATAAAATATAGAAAATATAAAGATACATTAGTGTATTTAAAATGTAATCAAGCTAATGAAAAAGAAGCAAATGAATATTTGAAACAAATGTACAGTTAATATAGGTGTAATAAAATGATTGAACATATTGAAGTAATTATTTGTATATTTATATTTGGATTCCTTGCTTTTACATTATATTTCTTTTATAAACGTGCTAGTAAAAAGCCAGTTAATCCAGAATTATTAAAATTGAAATTAACTAATTTTGGTTTTAGTATGGTTGATGTTACTAAAAATTATGCTTATACTAATGAAATAGTTAATGCAACAAGATTTGCAAAAGATAATATAGAAATATTATTCTTTAATTTATATAGTGATAGAATTTCTTTTTTAAAAGAAGAATTAAAGAAAGAAAATCATCCTATGGCTATTTTAGATATTGATATAATAGTATCTAAACCTCAACCAGGTAATCGTAGTTCTTCCTTGGTTGGAAATGATAGATATCTTAGATGGCAAAAAATAGATAGGACTCTTTTATTAATTAGATGTCCATTAAGTGAAAAGGAAAATTCAAATAAATTATTAAAAGAAATAGGTTATTATTAATAGAAAAATAGGTGATACAATGTATATTAAGGCAATTAAAATTAATGGATTTAAGTCATTTGCAGATAAGATGACTATAGAACTTGATCCAACTTTTACAGGTATAGTAGGACCAAATGGTAGTGGTAAAAGTAATATAGTTGATGCTGTTAAATGGGTTTTAGGTGAACAAAGTATTAAAGCTCTTCGTGGGTCTAATAACATGACTGACGTTATTTTTAATGGTTCTTCATCTAGACAACCATCAAATTATGCTAGTGTTGCTATTGTTTTTGATAATAGTGATAGATTATTAAATATTGATTTTAATGAAGTTGAAATTAAAAGAACAGTTTATAAAACTGGTGAAAACGAATATTCTATTAATAATGAAAAATGTAGATTGAAAGATATATCTAATCTTCTTTTAGATACTAGAGGTAGTAAGGAATCATTTAATATTATTCCTCAAAATAAAATAGATCAAATATTAAGTGAGAAGCCTGAAGAAAGAAGAGTTATATTTGAAGATGCTGCTGGTGTTTTAAAATATAAGAAGAGAAAAGAAGAGAGCTTATCTAAACTTGCTAAAACTCATGAAAATATTGAAAGAATTAATTTAATAATTGATGAAAACTCTGAAAATTTAGTTCCATTAGAAGAAAGTGCTAAAAGAGCTAAGGAATATAAGGAAGCTAAAAGTAAATTAGAAAGTATTGAGATAGCTTTAATAGCAAAAGATATTACTACTTTTAGTGATGAAGTTGAAGTAAAGAAAAATAAGAAAGTTAAATTAGAAGAAGAATTATCTGAAATAGTATCTTCTTCAACTAGTGATGATACCGAAGTAGAAAAGATTAAATTAGAAATATTAGGATTAGATGAAAAGATAAGTAAAACTAGCAATGAAATATTTGCTATTAATGAAAGTTTGATATCTTTAAGTAATAAAAAAACATTACTTACTGAAAGAAACAAATATGATAAAGAAAGTAATGAAGTTAAAAATAAATTAATTGGTTTAAAAGAAAAAGAAGCAACTTTAAATAATTTATTATCTTCTATTAATATTGATGTAAATAATCTTAAGAATAGTAAACAAGAATTAAGTAATAAACTTACTACTTTAACTAGTGAATATAATACATTAAATATTAAAAGAGAAACATTAACTTTAGAACTTAATAAATCTAATAAGAAATTACTTGATATTAGAAATAAAATAGACATTTTAGAGAATAATTTATCTAGTTTAAATAAAATACCTTTCTCTGTAAAAAATATTGTAGGAAATGCTACTTTAAGAGGTATTTATGATATATTAGGCAATGTTATTGATACTAAAGATGAGTATGTAATTATGTTAGATACAGCTCTTGCTTCATCATCAAATAATATTATTACTGAAGATGAAGTTTGTGCTAAAGAAGCAATTGAATATTTGAAGAGAAAGAATCTTGGTAGAGCAACATTCTTCCCATTAAATGTTATTAAACCTAGAAGTATTGAACCTGATATATTAAAAGATTTAAAAAATATTATTGGTTTTGTAGGAGTTGCTAGTGACTTAGTTACTTATGATACTAAATTCTATAATATTATAATGAATCAATTAGGTAATATTATTGTTTGTGATAATATTGATAATGCTACTAGAATTAGTAAGAAGATTAATCATAAATATAGAGTTATTACTCTAGATGGAGATGTAATTCATACTGGCGGTATAATGAGTGGAGGTAGTTATAAGAAATCAAGCTCATATATTAGTGATAAATATGAATTAGATCGTTTAAAGAATAGTATTAATTCTATTAATGACGAAATAGATGATAATACTAATCAATTAAAAGAAAATGAAACGTCTTTAAATATAGTTAAAGATAAGATATATAATTTAAATATTGAAATAGTTAAAACAACAGAAACTTTAAATAATAAACTAACTCAAGAACAAAGTACTGCTCATGAGCATGATATGGTTATTGATGAAATAAATAACTTAAGTGAAAATAGTTTAGATAAAGAATTAGATAGTGTACTTAAAGATTATTATAATCATGAACAAAAGAAAGATAAACTTGAGAAAGAATTAGAAGTATTAAATAAAAATAAAAATAGCTTAAATGATAATTTAAATGAAATCTCAGCATCTATTAAGAAGATGAATAATAAACAAAATAGTTTAACTAATGAAATTAATAGTTTAGAGATTGATATTACTAAATTAAATATGAATTTAGATAGTTTACTTACAAGATTAAGTGAAGAATATTCATTAGGATATGAAAGAGCTAAGAATGAATATATTCTTGAAATAGATGAAAATGAGGCTAGAAATGAAGTTAATTCATTAAGAAGAAAGATTAAATCTCTTGGTGAAGTTAATCTTGGAAGTATTGATGAATATGAAAGAATATCTAAACGTGTATCTTTCTTATCAAAACAAAAATCTGATCTTGAAAATAGTGAAAATGATTTATTAAAGATTATTGATGATATGGATAATGTAATGAAAGATAAGTTTGTAGAAACATTTAATAACATTAATATAGAATTTAATAAAGTATTTAAAACTCTATTTAAAGGTGGTAATGCTCATTTAGAAATGACTGATAAGAATAATGTTCTAGAAACAGGTATTGATATAATAGCAGTACCTCCTGGAAAGAATCAAAAACCTTTAAGTTTATTATCTGGTGGTGAGCGAACAATGACTGCGATTAGTTTATTGTTCTCAATAATGAATTTAGAGCATGTACCATTTGTAATATTAGATGAGGTTGAATCAGCCTTAGATGAAGCTAATGCAACTATATTTGGCGAATACTTACAAAATTATAAGAATAAGACTCAATTACTTGTAATAACACATAAAAAGAAGACAATGGAGTTCTTGGATAAGTTATATGGTATTACAATGCAAGAATCTGGAGTAAGTAAAATAGTTAGTGTTAAATTAGATGACAATTAAAAAAGTTCTCAATTATGAGAACTTTTTATTTTACTTATTCTTTAATCTTAATACTATTTAGGAAGCTATTTTGATATTCATCACATTCAGTAGTACCATTTTGATTTGAGAATTCAAACATTAATATAACTCCGCTTTCATCAGCAAGATATCTTGTTGTTTTTCCTTCAGTTACATTTGAGAAAGTAACTTTATTCCATATAATTCCATTTACTGTTTCTGGTGAAGTAGAAGTACTTTCACCTTTAGCTATTACATTTGCTACATCAATTGCTAATCCTTGTGAATTGCTTCCGGCAGATTCTGGAGAAACTATACTAAATTTAGCTTTACATGTATCATTATCAGTACTATAAGCATATCCAGTAGTTGTTTGAGCAAATTTAGATGGAGCTGTAAATGTTGCATAAGATGTAAACTCTTTTGAGTAATCTTCAATAATTACATAACTTGTTCCATCAGAAGGAGTATCGTTACCACCACTTGATGCATTATTTAATATATTAGCATGTAAATTAATTTGAACTTTAACACCAGAAGTTGTTGGTTTAATAAATACACCTTCAGCTAGGGTAGTGTTCATTAAATCACTATAACTAAATGTATCAAATATTTTACCTTCGATTGTACCATTTTTAACTCCAACAGCATCAATCATCAATTTAACTATTGTTTCTGGATTAGTTTCGCTACTATTATAAGAAGCTTCTAAATATTCTAATTCATTTTGTTGTACTAATATAAACTTTAAATCTGATTTAATTTTATCATTTTTATAATTTACTAGGATTCCTTCATCTACAAATGAAGCTCTAATAGATTTCTTTTCATCTTGATTTATTGTTCTAACTTGATTCAGAGCATTAAATCTATCAATATATGGTGTTACGATTGTTCTAACTTTACCAGCATCACCATAACCCATAAATCGGCTTAGAGCAAATCCTCCGCCTCCTAATCCTAATAATAATACGAATAAGAACCCCCAAATTAATAACCTCTTTTTATTTACTGCTGTCATTTTATCTTCTCCCTATATTAAATATTATAAGATAATAATAAAAAAAAGTAAACAAATATTTATAAGTTTACTTTTAAATTGCTCTCATCTTATCTTTATTTTTGTAAGGATCATTTTTATCAATTCTATCTACAAAAAGTATGCCATTTAAATGATCAATTTCATGTTGAAATGCAACTGCTATTTCTTCACGAACTCTTTTAGTTTGCTTATTTCCAAACTCATCATAGAACTCTACAGTTATTCTTGCATATCTAGGAACTATTCCTTCGACATATCTATTTACACTTAAACATCCTTCTCCCTCTTCAACAAAAATCATTTCTTCAGAGTTAGATACTATTTTAGGATTAACAACTTTATATTCTTCAAAAGTTCCATCTTCGTTCTTATATGAAATAACAAAATATCTTTTTTTAACTCCTAATTGAATAGCAGATAATCCCATACCAGCACGAATATTGTTTTTTTCAGCATATTCTTCATCTTGACTAAGTCTTAGATACATAATCATTTCATTTATTAAAGAAATATCCTCACTAGATAGGGGGAAAGTAACAGGAATACTTTTTTCTCTTAAAATTTTTTCTTTTTCATCTAAAATATCACATTGATTTACCATATTCTTTTCCTCCATAGATATTTTAGCAAAAATATGTCATATTTTCAAATTATATTGAAAAAAACATATTAAAATTATATAATTATTTTAGTATAAAAGTAGGTGAATATGTTAAAAAATAGATATTTTATATTATTTGCTTATATTGGAATAGTACTTTGTGTACTAGTTTTTGGTATGTCTACATATGCTTATTTAACAGTTGATTTATCTGGTGAAGAAGAAGGACCAATAGATATTAAAGTTTATGATAAGAATGTAGAAGTTACTTATTTAGATACTAGTAATGTATCTATGGTTAATGCATATACTGGTCAAAAAATAGAAAAAACATTTTATATAGAAAATACAAGTGAAGGAATAGCTTATTATGATTTAATACTTGAAAATGTTGTAAATGATTTTGAAAATAAATCTGATTTGGTTTATACATTAAAATCAAATAATGGTATTGCTATATATGATAAAACTGTTCCAAGTAGTGATGTTTCACTTGTATCAAATATTGAAATTCCTGTTGGTGAAAAACATTCTTATGAATTAGTTATTACTTTTTTAAAAACAGATGAAGATCAAAATGGTAATATGAATAAAACATTTTCATCAAATATAAATGTAATAGCATCTAAAAATATTAATGCTGGTAAATATGTTTATGATGAAGGAACTTTATTAGAAAAAATAATTACTTCAAATCCAGAATCTACTGAATCAGATAATTATAAAAATAATAAAGATGGTGTATATTTTACTAATAATGCTCTTGATGGAAATAAAGTATATTTTTATAGAGGAAGTAATAATTTAAATAATAATGTTCTTATTGGTGATATGTGTTATAAAATTATTAGAACAAGTGAAAATTATGGAATAAAATTAATATATAATGGAAGATTTATTAATGGAACATGCACTGATGATTATGATGAAAAAATAGCTTATAATAGCTTTTCTAATTATAATGCTTATGTTGGATATATGTATGGTAATGTAAGTAGTGATAATTATGAAAAAGAACATGAAAATAATAATTCAAGTGATATTAAAAAATATTTAGATGTATGGTATAACAATAATATTAAAGATTATGAAAGTATAATAGATAAAACTACTATTTATTGTAATAATAGAAGAACTAATGTATTTAAATATAATGGTGTTTTGTATAACGATTCTGGTTATAGTAATTTAAATACTGGTTATGAATTAACTAATAATTATTTTATTAATGAAGATAAAAATAAAATAGAATTTGATTGTAATTTAAATGATAGATTTTCAGTTAATAATGAAAAAGGTAATAATAAGCTTAATTATTCTATAGGATTAATTACTGTTGAAGAATTATTCTATGCAGGATTTGTTCCTAACAAGAATACAAAAGCTAGTAATTTTAAAACATTAAATACTAATAATTATTTATATAATAATAGTGATTTTTATACTATGACTCCTGCATACTTTAATGGACAAGATGCTTATAATTTTATTGTTTCTAAAAATAGAGTAGTGCCAGGAAAAGTATCAGGTTTATACTATGTAAGACCTGTTATAGGAGTTAAAAAAGATACTAAAGTATTGGATGGAGATGGAAGTATAAATAATCCATATGTTTTAGCTGAGCTTATAGAGAAAGAAAGTGAAGAAGAATGAACATATTAGATGCGGTTATTATAGTATTACTTCTTGTTTCAATACT
>JAEEGL013256340.1_pt1 | contig 12924 bp, 11 predicted proteins | sample 9134231 | NCBI WGS metagenome assembly JAEEGL01 (sample SAMN16246548, study PRJNA631951) | gut metagenome | biome: gut microbiome; feature: rumen; material: fiber-attached | host: Bos | place: Iran: Karaj | collected 2018-10 | reverse complement strand
TTCCTGCTATACAGAAGAGGACGCTTCTTGAGGATATCGGAGTCAGTGTCGGCCGTACAGGAACAATGAATCCATATGCCATTATGACTCCACCACCAGGGATGATGCGGAATGACTCACTCTGAATAAAACGATCGTTGCCCATGGGCGACAGGCGGAGCATGATCTCACCTAAAGTTACAATCTTTGCCATTTGTTTTAGTATTACATTTAAAAGATGTTTAGAAATTTTGATTGCAAAGTTACTATTATTTTTCCGAACGACAAAAAATAAGAGGGAAAAACTTCAATAAAACCTCGTAAACGTTTACCAGAAGAAAAATATGCAAGATTTGTACGTCGTATCATTTTTTTTCATTACCTTTGCAGAGATTATGGATACAGGAAAGATTAGAATCAAGGATATTGCGGAGCGCGCAGGGGTCAGCGTGGGTACGGTTGACCGTGTGCTCCACGAGCGTCCTAACGTGTCGCCAAAGGCTTTGGAAAAGGTCAAAAAGGCGCTGGAAGAGATGGACTATCAGCCCAACCGTTACGCCTCTGCCCTCGCCTACAACAAGTCGTACACCTTCTTCTGCGTACTTCCCAAACACGAATCGGAAGCATACTGGGAGGAGATTGAGGAGGGCGCCCAGACAGCCTGCGATCATTTTCGCGACTTCAGCGTGTCGAAAAAAGTGGTCTACTACAACCGTTTCTCCGTCGACACCTTTTCCAAGGCGATGAGTGACGTCATCAAGCAGCAGCCCGATGGTGTCGTCGTGGTACCGTCACAGCTCGATGTCACCACACGTTTCGCCAACATCATGCACGAGCAGAACATCCCCTTCATCTTGCTCGACTCCTACATGCCAGACCTGAAACCCCTGACCTTCTTCGGACAGGATTCGTTCTCAAGCGGCTATTTTGCAGCCCGCATGCTCATGATGCTAGCGCCACGCGAAAAGGAGATTATGCTGATGAAGCAAATGCGCAATGGTAATGTGGCCTCGAAACAGCAGGAAAACCGCGAGACGGGATTCCGTCATTACATGCACGACCACTTTCCCAACGTCGTTATCCATGAGGTTAACCTTTCGCTCGACGAGTGTCGCGACAGCTACGACGGTATCCTGGAGAAGTTCTTCAACGAGCACCCGCTGGTACACCACTGTATCACATTCAACTCAAAGGCACATCTCGTAGGTGAATACCTGTTGCGCAGCAATCGTCGAAACATCCAGATTATGGGCTACGACATGGTGCCTAAGAATGCAGAATGCGTGAGACAGGGCAGCATCTCGTTCCTTATCGCACAGCACGCCTTCATGCAAGGCTATGCCTGCATCGACTCACTCTTCAATGCCATTATCCTGAAAAAAGAGGTAGAACCCGTCAACTACATGCCCATCGAGCTGCTGACCAAGGAGAATATCGACTTCTATCGTCGCAAGAACATCGGATAAAGATCATCATCTACTAAACAATATATTATGGAACAAGCTACATTCTTAAAAATCAATCCTGCCGACTCAGTCGTTGTATGTCTGGCTCCGAAAGCCAAAGGTGACATCATTGAAGTGGACGGCAAGAAAATCGTGTTGAACCAGGATACTCCTGCTGGTCACAAAGTGCTCATTAAAGATGTCAACCAGGGTGAAGACATCATCAAGTACGGTTATCCTATCGGTCATGCCAAAGTGGCATTGAAGGCTGGTGACTGGGTTAATGAGAATAATCTGAAGACCAATCTGAGCGGAACATTGGAGTACACATACGCTCCTGTAGACCAACCACTTTCCATCAAGAACGAAGGACGCACCTTTAAAGGCTACGTCCGCAAGAATGGCGACATCGGTGTACGCAACGAGATTTGGATTGTGCCCACCGTAGGTTGTGTCAATGGCATTGCTGAGAAACTGGCAGAGCAACTCCGCAAGGAGACTGGCGAGAAAGACATTGACGCCATCTGGACATGGCATCACAACTATGGTTGCTCACAGCTTTCAGAGGACCACGAGAACACCCGTAAGGTATTGCGCGACATCTGTCTGCACCCCAACGCAGGAGGTGTGCTGGTGCTGAGTCTTGGCTGTGAGAATAACATCCCCGAGGACTTCATGGCCATGTTGGGAGATTATGACCAAGACCGCATCAAGCTCTTGGTGACCCAGCGTGTTGAAGGCGACGAGATGGAGGCTGGTATGGCCATCCTTCGCGACCTCTACAACAAGGCTTCGAAAGACAAGCGCGAAACTGTTAGCGTCTCCAAACTGCGTGTAGGTCTGAAGTGTGGTGGCAGTGACGGTTTCAGTGGCATTACCGCCAATCCGTTGGTCGGCGAGTTCAGCGACTGGCTGGTGGCACAAGGTGGTACCAGCGTACTCACAGAGGTTCCTGAAATGTTCGGTGCCGAGACTATCCTCATGAATCGCTGCGAGAACAAGGAACTCTTTGAGCAGACGGTATCAATGATCAATAATTTCAAGAACTACTTCCTCTCACATGGCGAGCCCGTTGGCGAGAATCCTTCTCCAGGCAACAAGGCAGGTGGCATCTCAACGTTGGAAGACAAGGCGCTGGGCTGTACACAAAAGTGTGGTAAGGCTCCTGTCAGCGGTGTTATGGAGTATGGTGAACGATTGGAGCATACCGGTCTTAACCTGCTCTCTGCTCCAGGCAACGACCTCGTAGCAGCTACTGCCCTCGCCTCTTCAGGTTGTCATATAGTACTCTTTACGACTGGTCGCGGAACGCCCTTTGGTACTTTCGTGCCCACCATGAAGATAGCTACCAACCCAACTCTCGCCAAGAACAAGCCCCACTGGGTAGACTTCTCAGCAGGACAGTTGGTAGAGGGACGTACCATGCCAGAACTGGTGCCAGAATTTATAGATAAGGTATTGGCAGTAGCCTCTGGAGAGCAAGCCCGCAATGAGGAGAACGGCTATCGCGAGATTGCTATCTTCAAGAACGGCGTCACGCTGTAGCAAGAGACTGTCATCAAGAAAAGAATGAAAAAAGGAATTATCGCATTATCTCCACTGGCAGTATTCATCATACTGTATTTAGTCACCAGCATCATTGCTGGTGACTTCTACAAGATGCCCATCACCGTGGCTTTCATGGCGGCATCGATGTATGCAGTGGTGACCAGTGATGGCATACCGTTGCGTGAGCGCATCGATATCTACAGCCGAGGCGCTGCTACTGGGCAGATGATGCTGATGATTTGGATTTTCATTTTGGCTGGCGCCTTTGCCCATACCGCAAAAACGATGGGTGCCATTGATGCCACGGTGAATATGGCACTGACATTATTGCCTGCTCAAATGTTGCTGGCAGGCCTGTTCTTAGCAGCCTGTTTCATATCCGTCAGTGTGGGAACCAGTGTGGGAACCATCGTAGCACTGACACCTATTGCTGCTGGTATTGCTGAACAGACGGGAGCCAGCATACCCCTGATGACGGCAGTAGTGGTGGGAGGCTCGTTCTTTGGCGACAACCTCTCGTTTATATCGGATACTACCATCGTAGCCACATCGACGCAGGGTTGCAAACTGAGCGATAAGTTTCGCGTCAACTCATTCATTGTCGTGCCAGCAGCTCTGGTCATCCTTATTGTCTACATCTTGATGGGCACTGGTATCAGCGCACCACAATATGTCAACGATGTGGCCTACCTGAAGGTTATACCCTATCTAGTGGTCCTCGTCACCGCTATCTTCGGCATGAACGTGATGGCAGTATTGTCATTGGGTATTCTGCTCACAGGATGTATTGGCATACTGGACGGCTCGTTTGATGTCTACGGATGGTTGGGAGCCATGGGAACAGGCATAATTGGAATGGGCGAACTGATTATTATCACCATGATGGCAGGCGGACTACTGGAACTCATCAAATATAACGGTGGCATCGATGCCATTATCCGCAGCCTGACACGCCATGTCAACAGTAAACGAGGTGCGGAACTGGCTGTAGCAGCATTGGTATCGATGGTAGATCTCTGCACAGCCAACAATACGGTGGCTATCATCACCGTTGGCGGTATCGCCAAACAGATTGCCGACCGCTTTGGGGTTGACAACCGCAAGTGTGCATCTATTCTTGATACGTTCTCATGCGCGATACAAGGCGTCATACCCTATGGCGCCCAGCTGCTGATGGCTGCCGGTTTGGCAGGAATCAATCCTATCAGTATCCTGCCCTATCTATACTATCCGCTGGCTATCGGTATCGCTGCATTACTCTCTATATTATTAAGGTATCCCAAACGCTATTCATAATGGACATCATTCAACGTAACTTCATGCGCCTACTCCGCTGTGGAGCTTTCGCTTCGGCATCGACAACACCTGAGCGTATTGAACCCATGTCGCAGTGGAAGTGGAACAAGCTCTATCAGATTGCACAGATTCATGGCGTCACGCCCTGGATACGCGATGGCATCCATCGCTGCGACGAAGACTTCTTCCTGCAGTTGCGTCCAGAGCTACGCAAGCAGTTTGACGACGACAGGACGGAAACACGTGAGACACTGGGACAACAAGAGCTGACGAACCCCATCCTGAATCATAAGTTGCAACAGCTGGCAGAGGAGTCGGGTTCTGAGGATCCTACATTCAACCTACTGCTGCAACTCATCCATATCGCCCGCAACATCCTCACACAAGGCATCAGCCTGCGACAGCTCATTATGTTAGGCGTCTATCTGCGTACAACACGCGATCACATCGAATATGAGGTACTGCGCACGTGGATCAGCCGACTCGACATGCAGCGTATAGTACGCCTGGAAGGGTCGCTACTGGTTGAACTCTTCCATTTCAAACCCGAAGAGATTCGTTTCACCAATGCTGCCACGAGTAAGGCGACACAACGTGCCATGAATGACATCTTCCAACTCACAGAGAAAAAAGCTGCCGACTGGTATTTCACGCAGGGCAAGAGCATCTTTGTGCGTACCAGCGACTCTGATGCTATGATGTGGCATGTACGCCAATCAGCACGCTATCTGAGCTACTATCCTGCTGAGGCCATCTCAAGCTTCATCAGTAACTTTACGCACAGCATGTCACATATTGAAGAATAACCAATAAACAATAAGACTATGGGACTATTTAACCTTTTCAAAAAAGACCTGAGCAAAGATCCTGATCTCACTCGTCTGCGCGATCTGATTATCATCAGCGCCTCGGACAGTAACTACTCGCTCGACGAGAACAAAATCATCCTCGACATCTGCCGTCATGAGGGTATCTCTATCAACAAGCTGCAGAAACTCTTCAAAATCAATCCAGAGACTATCAAGGACAACTATCCTACAAGTCTCGTTGAAAAGAGCCAGTATCTGCGCCGTCTCATCGAGGTGATGACGACCGACAAGGTGTGTCATCACGATGAAATCGATGCAGTTTTCAATATTTCACGTAAGCTGGGATTTATTGACGAACAGACAGATGCCGAGATTCGTGACTACTGCCGATCACTCGGAAAGAATGGTGCCCTCGTACTCGAATCTTACGAATCCAACAGGAAAAAATGATAGTTGCACTGCTTACCAGTGCTTGAATTTTATCTCCCTGAGGGTGTGATTCCCCATAAAGCGGCTCTTATCAACATAGCCGCTGATGCCCGGAATACTTCCCTTACCTGTGTATTGCCACATCGTAATCTCACGATCGTCGGCTACCACGGGTTCCTCCTCAGTATACATAGCTATCATTATCTTGTAATCGTCAATCTTGCCCTGCAGATGCTTGTTATAGAAGTTACGTCCCGTATAAATCAAGGGTTTCTGCTGATAGGCTTCCTCTACAAGATCCAGAAAATAGAACAGAGAATCACAGAAAACATCGGTAGATAGTCCACCAGTACTCTCTACATCAATCATCGGAATCAGGTCTTGCTCTTCAGGAATACATTGTGACTGGAAGTTCAACAGCTGCCTTTGCTGATCGGTCTTTGGACGATAGAAGTGATAGCTACCAACCTTCAGCCCCTGCTGATGAGCCATGAAAATATTTCGTTCAAATGTCGCATCAATACGGTCACCACCTTCTGTAGCCTTCAAATAGACATACGCCATGTGTGTATTGTCGCCAATATGTTCCCAAAACACTTCACCCTGATAATGACTGAGGTCTATTCCATGAATATGAGAGCACGTATCCTCACACTGGGCATAGAAGTCTTGGGCCTCAACATTTGAAGCTAATAGACAAGCTAACAAAAATATATAGTATCGAATCTTCTGCATTTTTTCTCAATTTGACCGCAAAGGTACAAAAAAAGAATGATTATGAAGACCTTTCAGAGATAAAAAGTTCTAAAACTGTTTCAGTATTATCAGAAACCGCGACGCGTTGATCAGTTCGAATACCAACCAACCACACAATAACCCCCTGAGCATCAACAACAACGAGTTGCTTTCGCTTTTCAAAAAGAGACATCTTACGGTCTGTCATCAAATCGCTAAGCAACTTGCGACCTTTCATGCCATAGGGAATCATCCAGTCGCCATTCTCAACTCTTCTGAGGGTCAGAGGAAATACGACTTTTGAAGCATCTACCGTAGCCTTATCGGGATCTTGTGAGATATATACGGGGGCTTTCCTCACTGAAAAACGACGTCTTTCATCTAAAATAAACGTTCCTTCTTCGGGAATAGTCCAAGGTTTTTGGCTAATAAAGGCAGGTTCTACCATGAGCCTGTCACGATCTACCAATAGATCATAACCAAGAGGAGAATGAAAAATTGAGCCCGTTTCAGCAGAGGTTATTTGCTGTACCTGACTTCCGTTGAAACCGTACTTCTTAAGCCATTCAAAAACAATATATTTGCTTGAACCATACTTTTCCAACTCTCTCAGATCAAGACTATTACAATCCTTATAAACATCAACAATGCCGTCTATTAATGCTTGCGCTTCCAATAGATTTTCAGCTGTACGATAAATATTATCAGCAACGGCAGGATTGAGTGTTTTCAACAAAGGAAGCACCTGCAACCGAATCTTGTTACGCTGCACATCCGCTTCAAGATTAGTACTATCAGTAACATATTGCTGGCCTTTCTCTATCAAATACGCCTCAATTTCTGCCCTGGAAACACATAATAATGGACGAAGAATATGGCCATTGCGAGGACGGATACCACATAATCCACGCAAGCCCGTACCTCTAACCAAGTTTAAGAGCATCGTTTCTACAGAGTCATCACGATGGTGAGCTACACAAATGTCGGCAGCCCCAATATCCTCTCGTAACTGCTCAAACCACTTGTAGCGCAGCTCTCTGGCAGCCATCTCTATACTCACCTTATGCAGTTCTGCATACGTGTGCGTATCAAAATGGACCCGATGAAATGGAATGTTTCTTTCAGCACAAAGTGATTCGCAGAAAGCCTCATCGCGATCTGACTCAGCACCACGCAGACGAAAATTGCAATGGGCAGCATGAATAGAATAGCCCATTTCATCGAGGAGCAACAGCAACGCAACGCTATCCGCACCTCCACTTAATGCAACGATATGCAAATCGTTGGAATTAAGTAGATTATGCTTCTTGATGTATTTATCAACTTTACTCCACATAGAGCACAAGTCCCTTCAAATATTCACCTTCAGGATGATAGATGTTGATGGGATGATCAGCAGGCTGATGTAACTGGTGAAGGATGCGCACTTTCCGTTTGGCTAATGCTGCAGCCGTGAAGACAGCATTACGGAAATGGTCTTTGGTAACGACCTGTGAGCAGGAGAAAGTAAACAGGATACCACCCTTCTCTATCTTCTCGAAAGCTTTCTGATTGAGACGGGTATAACCCTTCAGTGCATTGAGCAGGGCACCACGATGTTTGGCAAAAGCAGGAGGATCGAGAATAATGAGATTATAGTTCGCCCCCGCTCTCTCCAAATACTTGAAGGCATCCTCACAGAAGGCCTCATGGCGATGGTCGCCCGGGAAGTTCAGCTCAACATTCTCATTGGTCAAATCGATAGCCTTCGCTGAACTGTCAACACTATGTACCAATTCTGCTCCACCTCGCATTGCATAGAACGAGAAGCCACCAGTATAGCAGAACATATTAAGAACGCGTTTATCTTTAGCATAGCGCTCCAGCAAAGAGCGGTTCTCGCGCTGATCAACAAAGAACCCTGTCTTCTGGCCTTTCAGCCAGTCAACACGGAACTTCAAACCGTTTTCTAGGGCGATATTATCTTTGCTACCACCAACCAAGAAGCCATTCTTCAATATCTCATCCGTATCAAAATGTGGCGTTGCCGTCATATCATTATTAGCCATAAATGGCAATGTCGTCTCACTCTTATAATAAATATGCCTGACACGCTGCTGCATCACATCAGCCAATGCCTCTGCAATCTGTTTGCGCGCATAGTGCATACCAATACTGTGAGCCTGCATCACGGCTGTCTCGCCATATACATCAATGATAAGACCGGGCAAATTGTCACCCTCACCATGTACAAGTCGGTATGTATTGTTCTGGGGATTATCGGCAATACCAATAGCCAAGCGCATATCAAGAGCAGACTGGAGACGGGAGTGCCAAAAGGAATCGTCGATTTCAACGTCAGAAAAGGTCAGAACGCGCACAGCGATAGAACCTTCCTGATAGTGGCCAACAGCGACAAAATCGCCCTTTTCAGTTACTACACGTACTACTTCGCCTTCCTCAATGCCATTATCGACACCAAGGATTGCACCTGAGAACACCCATGGATGAAAACGTCGAAGGCTTTCTTCCTTACCCCGCTTGAGCCGTATCTGCTTGTATATCATTATCTGGTATTTTTATCAGTTCATAATCACCTGTTTCCTTCAACCTGAGCAGTTCTTCATAAAGCATGACACACGCCCAGGCATCTGTGGCAGCATATTGTTTCTGTTTATCCTTCAGGACATCAGCCTCCCAGTTGGTTAGCCGTTCACGTTTTGAAATGCGCTGTCCGAAGAAGTTGGCATAGAGCTTTTGCAGGCTAAGATCCTCAACTCCCAACTCACGAACATGATGCTGTAAATCGATAAAGAGTCCTGGTTTGAAATCACCCAACTGAGACAACATATGGAGATCATCATGCCAAGAAAGGCCTATTTTGGGTACCGAAACATCTTCCAACAAGCGCCTGACAGATGGGGAAAGTCCCAACAAATTCAAACGAAACAGGAAACATATATCGTGAGAAGCCACCTGCAAGAGAGATACTTTATTCATACAACCCTTACGAAACGACGGCCTAGTCTCGGTATCCACACCTAACAACGGCTGCGTGAGTAAGTAATCGACAGCCTTCTGAGCCTCCGACTCGCTAAGTACCACGACCACGCGCCCTTCGAAAAGCGCACGGGGCAGTTCGAGAATCTTTGTTTTATCGTATTTATTATATAGCGTTTTCTTCATTTGGGTTGCAAAGGTACGACATTTTAATCAAAGGCACGAATAATTGTGCAAAAATAACAAAAAAAACAGCTATTATATGATGAAATCTGATAAATTCTTTGTACTTTTGCAATTCGAAACAATAATACAAGCATGGCAAAGAAGAAAACAAGCAAGACTTCTGAGAAGACAGCCTCTTCTCTTAGAGAAGCTCTCGGCATAGACAAGATATTTTTCAACGAGCGTATCAACTTTGTAGTTGGCTTTTGCCTATTGATGATTTCAGGCTACCTCATCTGGGCTTTTGCATCATTCTTCGCGACTGGTGCAGCCGACCAAAGTCTCATAGAGTCACCGCGTCCTGGTGAAATACTCAATGAAGGGCGCGAATTTCAGAATGCATGTGGTTCGTTGGGGGCCTATGCTTCATGGTTCTTTATCAAAAAAGGCTTTGGATTAGCAGCCTTCCTGATTCCCATTTACATGCTGATGGCTTCTGTAACCATGATGCGTGCTTATAAGGTTCAACTGCTGAAGTGGTTCTTCTCATTGTCTATCGTCATGGTATGGGCATCAGTAACGATGGCCAAATTCTTACAACCATTATTTGTTGATGCTTGTTTCAATCCTGGAGGTGACCACGGACTCGCTATTTGCCAGCAAATAGAAGGTCTTCTGGGTGTACCCGGGCTTACGGCACTGCTAGGTCTTACGGCTATTGCATTCTTGGTGTACCTCAGCATGGAAACCGTTATCATTTTACGCAAAGTCCTCAATCCGCTACATTATCTGAAAAAGATTCCAATGGAAATCAACATTGGGCGAGGGGACAGCGAGACAACCGATGAACAGTCCCTAGATGTTGTTGATGACCCAGAGGTCTTTGACGATCCTCAAACCGAAGAGGTTATCTTTGACACGATTGAGTCTGACACCGAGTCTAATGAGCCGATAGAGCCGATAGAGTATACCAAACCAGAAGCGTCCACAGCCCCTATTGACAATGAAGACATTGACATGGAGATTGAGGAGACACATACCGAGGAGGCCGCTACTGGCAAAGACCTTGTTGGCAACTATGGTGACATCTCAACACCTTATGATCCCAAACGCGATTTGGAGAACTACCGTTACCCCACCCTTAATCTTCTTCAGGAAGATGAAAGTGACGGAAAGCCTTTCATTGATATGGCTGAGCAGACAGCTAATAAGAATCGAATCGTGGATGTGCTTCGTAACTTCGGTGTAGAGATTAGCAGCATCAAGGCCACGGTGGGACCAACCATTACCCTATATGAAATAACTCCGGCACCTGGTGTACGTATTTCGAAAATTCGTAACCTGGAAGATGATATCGCCTTGTCGCTTTCTGCACTCGGTATCCGTATTATTGCTCCTATACCTGGTAAGGGAACCATTGGTATCGAAGTACCAAATGCCAAGCCTGCAACAGTATCGATGGTATCTGTACTCAACTCCAAGAAGTTCCAGGAAACGACAATGGAGCTGCCTTGTGCCATAGGTAAGACCATTACCAATGAGGTATTTATGTTTGACTTGGCCAAAGCGCCTCACCTGCTTGTAGCCGGTGCTACTGGTCAAGGTAAGTCTGTCGGACTGAACGCCATTATCACTTCTTTACTATACAAGAAGCATCCCGCTGAACTGAAGATTGTACTTGTTGACCCAAAGAAGGTTGAGTTTAGCGTTTACGCATCTATCGAGAAACATTTCTTAGCAAAGATACCTGACGATGGAGAAGAACCTATCATCACCGATGTCACCAAGGTAATCCGTACGCTCAATTCTCTCTGTAAGGAGATGGATACCCGCTATGATCTATTGAAGGTTGCTCAAGCACGTAATATCAAGGAATACAACAAAAAGTTCATAGACCGTCAGCTTAACCCAGAACATGGACATAAGTTTATGCCTTATATCGTTGTGGTTATCGATGAGTTCGGTGATCTCATCATGACTGCCGGCAAAGAAGTGGAGCTTCCTATCGCTCGTATCGCTCAGTTGGCACGTGCAGTAGGTATTCATATGATTATAGCCACACAGCGTCCTACAACGAATATCATCACTGGTACTATCAAGGCAAACTTCCCAAGCCGTATCGCTTTCCGCGTAGGTGCCATGATTGACTCACGTACCATTCTTGATCGTCCGGGTGCCCAGCAGTTGGTTGGTCGCGGTGACATGCTTTATTTGAATGGTGGTGAACCTGTACGTGTACAGTGTGCATTTGTCGACACTCCTGAGGTGGAGAAGATCAACAAGTTCATCTCTGACCAGCAAGGTTATATTTCGGCATTCGAGTTACCTGAACCTGATACTGACGAAGGTGAAATGGGAGAAAGTCGTGATGTAGACATGCAACACCTCGACCCGATGTTTGAAGATGCTGCTCGTCTGATTGTTCGTGAGCAAAGCGGTAGCACATCACTCATCCAACGTAAGTTTGCTATCGGTTACAACCGTGCAGGACGCTTAATGGATCAGTTAGAAAAGGCTGGAATTGTTGGTGCCGCTCATGGTTCGAAACCACGTGAGGTACTCATCATGGATGAGATGAGTCTTGAAAATCTGTTAGCACAATGGAAATAAAACGTTTCATCTGCTTTTGGGCCTTCTTAGCAGGAACAATTTTTGTTAGTGCTCAGACCGCCAAGCAAGTTCTCGACAAAACAGCTGCTATAGTGTCAGTAAAGTCGGGAGCACAAGCATCATTCAGTATCAAAGGAGACCAAATGGCTACCAGTGGTAAAATTGCCATCAAGGGTAAGAAGTTTCAGGTTTCTACACCTCAGGCTACCATTTGGTTCGACGGCAAGACCCAGTGGACATATCTGAAGAAAAATGAGGAAGTAAATGTTGCCAATCCATCGGAAGCAGAATTGGCAACCATTAATCCTTATACCTTTATTTATATGTACCAGAAAGGATATACTTACACCATGGTCAAGAAAGGAACGAGTTACGAAGTGCACCTGACTGCGACAGACAAAAAGCGTAGCATTCATGAGATGTATATCCTCGTCAACCAGAAAACCTACGTTCCATCACAGATTCGTATGCGACAGAAAAAGGGATGGACTACTATCAATATCAACAATTTCAAGCAAACAGCGCTCTCCGATGGAATCTTCCGTTTTAATTCAAAGGATTTTCCAAATGCTGAAGTGATAGATCTCAGATAATGAATAAGTTACAGCTATTTTTCCTGTTGCGTAAAAACGCCAAGCTAAATGCGAAACGCAACGTTATGTTCGAGGCCAATCAATATGGTAAGTTAATCGGCTATATCGTCTTGGCTATTTTTGCCGTTGAATTCATTGCTTTAGGCACATTCTTTGGATGGCTGGCAGCCAAGGAGGCCACCCCCGAGATGATATTCTATTTCATCCCCTTCATGCTTATTCTCGACTTTGGTAGTCGTTTTGCCACACAACAGACACCCATGATGCTTGTAAAGCCATATCTTCTGACACCTATCAGCAAATACAGCGCCATTGAGTGTTTTCTTGTTCAGCAGT
>JAEEGL012780847.1_pt1 | contig 12924 bp, 12 predicted proteins | sample 9134231 | NCBI WGS metagenome assembly JAEEGL01 (sample SAMN16246548, study PRJNA631951) | gut metagenome | biome: gut microbiome; feature: rumen; material: fiber-attached | host: Bos | place: Iran: Karaj | collected 2018-10 | reverse complement strand
CATATCCTATCTCCTGTCCACGGGCAGTGGCATATTCCGACAGCACCCGGATGACATTTTTTGCATTCAGCATTTCCTTATATTTTTTATTAACCATCTTCTTTTCCTCTTATGATCGCTCTAACTTTTATTTGATCCCTTTGAAATCATATCCTGCCTCATCAATGGCAGTCTTAAATGTATCCTCTCCTATATCAGAGGTCATCTTTACCACGGCAACTCCCTTGTCATGGCTTACTTCCAAAACCTCAGATACACCCTCCAGGCCCTCAAGAGCCTTTCTAACATGGGCCTCACATTTTTCACACATCATGCCCTCAATATTAAGTGTCTTTTCCATACCGCTTTCCTCCTTTTTATCATATACTATACTGTCTATCGAAACGCTGCACGCTCTTAAAAAACTCCCCGGCTTTCTTATGTTAAAAAGATTGAGCCGAAGTGCATTCATTACCACGCAAAAGCTGGACAAACTCATGGCTGCTGCCCCAAACATGGGAGAAAGGGACCAGCCGGTAATGGGGATCCACACTCCCGCCGCAAGGGGGATCCCGATGACATTATAGAAAAATGCCCAAAAGAGGTTCTCATGGATGTTCCTGATCACCGATTTGGAAAGCCTGATGGCGGCAGGCACATCCAAAAGATTTGAGTTCATGAGCACAACATCTGCCGCATCAATGGCTATGTCCGTCCCGGCTCCGATGGCGAATCCCACATCCGCGCGGGTCAAGGCCGGAGCATCATTAATACCGTCACCAACCATAACGACCCTGCCATGCTTTTGGAGCTCACGAATAACCTCTTCTTTTGCATCTGGCAAAACACCGGCGATCACCTTATCCACACCGGACTCGCGTCCAATGGCAGCCGCAGTCTTTTCGTTGTCGCCGGTGAGCATTACGGTATAAAGCCCCATTTCCTTAAGCTCTGAAACAGCCTGTGCACTGTCGGGCTTTATCATATCCGCCACCATGATGGCACCCAAAAGCTTTTTCTCTGTTGAAAAATAAAGGGGTGTCTTGCCGGCGGAAAGATATTTATCAATATCATTTTTCTCGTCAAAGGCAGCCGCTTTTTCGTTGCAGCCAAAGTCCACTATGCGGTCCACAATATAGTCCCGCTTTCCGCCGTGGCAGCTGATCTCGTCCATCAGTCCCGATATGCCCTTGCCTGCATAGGTGCGGTAATCCGTCACCGGTGATGTTTCAATACCATTTTGCCTGCCGTATTCCACCACAGCGTTCCCCAGGGGATGACTGCTCTTTTCCTCAAGAGAAACCGCCACCATAAGCAGCTCCTCTACTGTAGATCCCTCTGCTGCCAAAACATCCGTCACATGGGGAGCCCCCTTTGTGACAGTACCTGTCTTATCCATGACCACTATTTTTGCCCGTCCGGCCTGCTCCAGCGAAACTGAGTTTTTATACAGGATGCCATTTTTGGCGCCCACACCGTTTCCAACCATGATGGCCACCGGTGTAGCCAGTCCCAAAGCACAGGGACAGCTTATAACCAGCACGGTAATGGCATGGGAAAGCGCAGTGCCAAAAGGTGCTCCGAGAGCAATCCAGACTATGGCTGTGATAAGGGCTATCACAAGAACCACAGGGACGAATACCCCTGCCACCCTGTCAGCCACTCTTGCAATGGGAGCCTTTGTGGCAGCTGCATCGCTGACTAAACTTACTATCCTTGAAAGAGTGGTATCTGCCCCCACTCTTTTTGCCTCGCAGGTAAGATACCCGGACATATTGATGGTGCCAACGGATACCTCGTCCCCCTCTTCCTTATCCACGGGGACGCTTTCCCCGGTAAGGGATGACTCGTCCACAGAGCCTACGCCGTCGGTTACCACCCCGTCCACGGGTATGGCCTCTCCGGCCTTTACTATAAACACATCCCCAACCCTGACATCTGCTGCCGGGATGGTCATTTCCTTATCGTCTCTTACCACAGTGGCCATTTTAGGCGCCAGATCAATAAGACCCTTTAGTGCATTTGTTGTCTTGCCCTTTGAATAGGACTCAAGGGTTTTGCCCACGGTAATAAGTGTGAGTATCATGGCTGCGGATTCAAAATAAAGTCCGTCCATGTATCCCGCCACAGCCTCCATATCACCACGGGAGGCGGCTACTGTCATGGCAAAAAGTATCACAAGGCTGTATCCGAAGGAAACGCCGGAACCCAAAGCCACCAGGGTATCCATATTTGGGGCACCATGAAGTGTGCCCGTGATGCCGCTTACAAAAAATTTACCGTTAATATACATTATGATGATGGCAAAAAGCATCTCATAAAGTCCCATTCCGATGTGATTGCCATCCAAAAATGAAGGCAGGGGCCACCCAAACATCATATGTCCCATGGACACATACATCAGGGGCAGCAAAAAAAACACGGACAATGCAAGCCGTCGAACCATCATGGGTGTCTCGGAATTCGTAAGATCCTCAGAGCTCATAACCGAGGAACTGTTCTTTGACATCCCCTCTGCCTTTGGCACTGCCTCATAACCGGCAGCCTCCACTGCCCGGCAAATCTGTATGTGGGATGCGGCGCCATCCACCACCATGGAATTAGTCAGAAGGTTTACCGATACATCCTTTACTCCCTCAACCTCTCTGACCGCTTTTTCAACATGAGCCACGCAGGCCGCGCAGCTCATACCATGAACATCATATCTTTCCATAAATCTCCGTGATCACTGTTCCTGATCATCCTCTGTCTTTTCGACTCTGTATTCCTCCGGGATCTGCCCCAGACGATATCTGGCCTGTCCGGCAATGCGGGCATCAGGGAAAAGCTCAATTACTTTGTTAAAATATTTTACCGCCATAACATAGTCCTCGGACAACTGATAGCTCCTGGCCAGGTTAAACATGGCCTGTCCATCTCCATAAGTTTTGTCCAGCTTGACCACCTGCTTGTATGCTTCGATGGCAGCGGGAAAATCGTCCTTTTTAAAGGCCTCTTCACCCTCCTCAAATATCTGGTCCGCAACCGCTCCCTCAACTATAAGGGAAAGTGCACTGTATGTGCTTCTGCCCTCGGATTCCAAAAGCTTTTTGTTAACTTTGGAAAGCTCACTTTGAGCCAATCTGGCATCAGGCTCCTCGGAATTCATAAGGGATAGCGCCTTCATAAGCTGCTCATAGGAATCCTTTACATCCGCCTGACCCTCATATTTATCCAGACGTTTTGTAAGATCATCTATCTGGGCGTTAAGTGCCACTATATCACTGGCGTTACCTGCTGCCTCTTCGTTGGCGGAAACCAGTGCGTTGGCCGCAGTGGAATTGGCATTCTGCCTGACTGTGGGAACTACCAAAAATACAGTAACCAAAAGACCGATGATACCACCGATCAATATATTAAAAATGCCGCCCTTAATATTATCGAGAGTCTCCACTAAAGTCTGCCTGGGCATGGGGGCAGCCTCGTTAACATCCCGAAAGTCTACGGCGACGGGTTTGTTTGCCTTTTTCTTTTTCTTCTTTTCGGTCTCGTGACTGAGGACTGTCTTTACCTCCTGCATGTACTCAATGGTACGGGGGTTTGACATGTCGATCTTTCCTGCGGCATGAAGCTCTTTTCTGGCAGCCTCCCACTCGTTATCCTGCATATGCAAAAGTGCTAAAAGCTGTCTGGCCCTCACCATCTTGGGATTCATGGTGATTACCTTTTTAAGCTGGATCTTGGCCAGGTCCCGATTACCCTGCTGACAGTATTCAATGGCCTGGTTGTATTTTTTCACAGTCTGGTTGAGCTGCTTTAATGCGCCGCTGCCATGAGCGATCTTTTCAAGGTAAAGATCAGCCCGGTTATTCTTGGGAGAAAAATTCTTACTGATGACCCACTCACGCATGCCAAGAACAGGCTCACCAAACTCGTAGTACACCAGCCCCAAAAGATTTCTGGCGTCGGTGTGCCGCTTGTTGAATCTAAGCGCCCGGTTCAGGCTTTCGATGGCACCTGAAAGATCCCGCATTTTTGCCCTGCGCAGTCCGTCATTATAGGCCTCGTCGCAGGCACGGATGATATGACGATAGGCCCTCACATCAGCACCGCAGACGGGACATACATCCTCCTTATCCACCACCATGTTGCATACATAACAATTCATTATTTATGCTTCCTTTCCATGGTGATCTCTTTTAAGATATCTATCATGTCCGTAAGGTCCCGGCTCTGGATGGCATCCTCTGCGTCCTCCACCTCAATGCTCTTTGTAAAGTTTTTCAATTCTTCTTCAAAATCTATCATGGTCATTTCTCCAAAAGATCAAAGGTCAGTGGCAAAAGCTGTCCTAATGTATATTCATCATAGCCCTCACTTTTAGCAAGGTAAATTGGCATGTCGGCATCACAAAACTCTGAAAGCACCTGTCTGCATATGCCACAGGGAGGGCAGGCCTCATCTATCTCTCCCTCGGGTCCCCCGGCGATTGCTAAGGCTTTAAAATGTCTGTAACCCTCGCTTACTGCCTTAAATACCGCTGTGCGCTCTGCGCAGTTGGTGGCGCCGTAGGAGGCATTTTCTATATTGCAGCCCGTATAGATGGAATCATCATCACATAAAAGAGCAGCACCCACATGGAAATGGGAATAGGGAGCATAGGACTGTTTCGTCATGCCCTTTGCCAGAAACAGAAGATGGTCTATAGTCGCCTGTTTGATCATAAAACACCTCTTACTGTTCTTTAATAAGCTTCACCAATCTGCTGGTCCCCAACCTATCGGCACCTAACTCAGCAAACTTTATGGCATCATCAATGGTGGTAATGCCACCTGCAGCCTTTATCTTTTTGCCATTTGTCATATTCTGCTTCATAAGCTCTACTCCGTGGAAGGTGGCTCCCTCCGTTGAAAATCCCGTGGATGTCTTGATAAAGTCGGCATCAGATTCGGAAACCACGCTGCACATCTCAACGATCTCCTCATCAGTAAGTAGGCAGGTCTCGATTATTACCTTAAGCAGTCTGCCGCAGCAGGCTTCCTTTACGGCATTGATCTCGTCAAGGACAAAATCATATCTGCCTTCTTTTACCCAGCCCACATTTATGACCATATCGATTTCGGCAGCACCCTTTTCCACCGCATCGTGTGCCTCAAAGCACTTGGTGGATGTGGTGCTGTAGCCGTTGGGAAATCCGATAACGGTACAAACCGGAAGTGTTGCTCCCTCATCACGTATATATGCAGCCGCAGGAGCCACAAAGGATGCAGGGATGCAAACTGATGCGCAGTTGTATTTGATACCTTCGTCTATAAGCTGTCTGACCTGCTCCCAGGTGGAGTCCACCTTCAATAAAGTATGGTCACACATTTTTAAAAGTTCTTCGTTACTGATCATGGTATAAGTCCTTTCTTTATCTGTTGTAAGCATGCCTTACGGCATTCCCTGAAGTTGACATGCTTCGCAAGTCAACAACTTGTTGTAAGCATGCCTTACGGCATTCCCTGAAGTTATTATGCTTCGCAGGACAACAACCTATTGCATAGCAGCAAGACGGGCCTCAACATCGGCCATCATGCTCTCGTATTTCTTTTGTTTTTCCTTTTCTTCGGCAACCTTTGCCTCAGGAGCCTTTGAAAGGAACTTCTCATTTGAAAGCATTCCCTTTGACCTGGCAAGCTCCTTAGCAAGTCTGTCACGCTCCTTTGTAAGCCGTTCGATCTCCTTTTGCTTGTCAACCAGATCCTCAAGGGGAACATAAACCACCGCATCGGGGATGACAAATGAAACCGCATCCTCAGGTATGCCATCGGTGCCCTCACGAACCTCCACCTCGGAAGCTCCTGCCAGTCCGATATAGGTGGGCATAACCTTTTCAAATACCTCTCTGATATCTGCCTTGACGGATGTGACAAAAAGCTTTGCCTTTTTCGAAGGAGGCACATCCATATCCGTGCGGAGATTTCTCATGCCGCGAACCAGATCCTTGGCGTGGGAAAGCCATTTTTCCTCCTCATCGAAATTCCAGTCATCACGATACACCGGCCAGTCCGAGATCATGATGGACTCAGCCTCAGGATGAAGGGATGTAAATATGGCCTCGGATACAAAAGGCATGAAAGGATGTAAAAGCTTAAGCGCATTGGTAAGCACGGTGCTTAAGGTCCAAAGTGCAGCATTGGCACTTGCGGAATCCTGCTCCTTGGCATAAAGTCTCGGCTTTACGATCTCGATGTACCAGTCACAGAACTCATCCCAGATGAAATCATAAACTTTCTGTACCGCAATACCAAGCTCAAAACGGTCCATATTTTCCGTAACATCACGGGCTACGGTATTGACCAGCGAAAGGATCCAGCGGTCCTCGGGATGAAGAGCATCAAGTCCCGGATCCTTGCCGTCAAAGGCCTCAAGATGCATCATGATAAATCTGGAAGCATTCCAAACCTTGTTGGCAAAGTTTCGGCTGTTTTCAACCCGCTCCCAGTAAAAGCGCATATCGTTACCCGGTGCATTACCGGTTATAAGCGTAAGCCTGAGTGCATCGGCGCCATACTTGTCGATGACCTCAAGAGGATCGATGCCGTTGCCTAATGACTTTGACATCTTGCGGCCCTGGTCATCGCGGATCAGTCCGTGTATCAAAACCGTGTGGAAGGGCGACTGTCCGGTATGAGCATAGCCGGAAAATACCATCCTAACCACCCAGAAGAAGATGATGTCATAGCCTGTCACCAGCACATCAGTGGGGTAGAAATAATCCATCTCCTCGGTTTTATCAGGCCATCCCAAAGTGGAAAAAGGCCAGAGTGCCGATGAAAACCATGTGTCCAGGGTATCGGGATCCTGGGTCAGGTGAGTGCCACCGCACTTGGGGCAGACAGTAGGTGCATCCTTGGTCTTTGCAACGATGATCTCACCGCAGTCATCGCAGTACCAGGCAGGGATACGGTGTCCCCACCAAAGCTGTCTGGATATGCACCAGTCACGGATATTGTTAAGCCAGTGGAGATAGGTCTTATCAAAACGCTCAGGAACAAAACGAAGTTCCTTTTTCTCTATTGCCTCGATGGCGGGCTTGGCAAGTTCCGTCATGGCAACAAACCACTGAGGTTTTACCATGGGCTCAACCGTGGTACCGCAGCGATCGTGGGTACCCACGTTGTGGTCATGGTCTTCAACCTTTACCAAAAGGCCCTGCTCCTCCAGCTCTTTTACAATGAGCTTCCTGGCCTCATAGCGGTCCATACCCTCATACTTGCCGCCGTTTTTATTAACGGTAGCATCATCATTTAAAACATTTATTATAGGCAGGTCATGTCTCTTTCCTACCTCAAAGTCGTTGGGGTCGTGGGCGGGTGTGATCTTTACCACACCGGTACCGAACTCCATGTCAACATACTCGTCCGCAACTATGGGGATCTCGCGGCCCACCAGCGGCAGTATAACATTTTTACCCACCAGATCCTTGTAGCGCTCATCATCGGGATGAACTGCCAAAGCCGTATCACCAAGCATAGTCTCGGGACGGGTGGTGGCTATCTGGACAAAACGCCCCTCCTCTCCGGCAACGGGATAGTTAATGTGCCAGAAATGTCCGTGCTGATCCTCGTACTCAACCTCGGCATCTGAAATGGAAGTCTGACAAACAGGACACCAGTTTATGATGCGCTCGCCCTTGTAGATAAATCCCTTTTCATGGAGCTTTACAAATACCTCCTCAACGGCATCGGAAAGTCCCTCGTCCATGGTAAAGCGCTCTCGCTCCCAGTCGGCAGATGAGCCCATTTTTTTTAGCTGTTTTACGATCCTTCCGCCGTACTCTTTGCGCCACTCCCAGCATTTTTCCAAAAAGCCTTCGCGTCCCAGCTCATCCTTTTCTATTCCCTGCTCCTTTAGGGCATTGATAACCTTGACCTCGGTGGAAATAGCCGCATGGTCTGTGCCCGGCTGCCAAAGGGCGTTGTAGCCCTGCATCCTCTTGTAACGGATCAAAATGTCCTGCATGGTATTGTCAAGGGCGTGTCCCATGTGTAGCTGACCCGTGATATTAGGGGGAGGCATGACAATGGTAAATGGGCGCTTGCTGCGATCCACTTCTGCGTGGAAATAACCCTTTTCCTCCCAATTCTTATAAATAGCATCCTCCATCCCCTTGGGATCGTAGGTTTTTGCAAGTTCTTTCATAAAACACACTCCTTATTATCGGTTGAAGTAAGAATGCCTGACGGCATTCTCTGAAGTTGTCATGCTTCGCAAGACAACAACTAAATAATCTTTTCTATTATATTAAAAAAAAACTGCTGCCGCAAGGTTTTTCGTTACGCCCACAGCCATATCCACAGGGAATGCTTTTTGCGGCGGAACCCCTCTTTCTTTAAAAACAGAATGCGCCCCGGCCACGATCTGTCGTCCAGATTAGTAAAGCCAGATAGCACCCTTCGTTTTTCACCGGAAATATCCGGCAGCAAAAGCGCCGCCCTTGCCAGATTTTTGGCGTTGTCATAATAGGCACGCTTTTTATCCCGAAGCCCTCCGGCCGCCAGGCCTTCTGCATTGCGCTCCACCTTATCCGAAAAGGACTCGGATCTGGCTCCCATCTCATTATCCCCGTGCTGACGATAGTGTACCAGCGGTTCATCCACCACATCCACTTTTCCTAAAAGAGCGGCTGTAATAAGAATCCACACATCATGCATCTCTACAAGAGACGCTGCTTTTTTAAATCGGTCATCATCCCCGGAAAAAAGCGCTGCATCCCTGCAGGCCCTGTTGAAGCACAGTGTGCATCCCGCAGCAGGATTGTCCATTATGATCTCCTGCCAGGCAAAATAGCGGGGATCCCGGTCCAGCTCCCGGATAAAGGAATTATGGATCACTTTCAATTTCTCATCCGTAACAAACATGTCGGTAAATACCGCCAGCGGAACCTCCGGCTTGCCCGCCTCCTCAGTGGATACTGAGCCTGACAGCTTTTCTAAAGCTTCCATGGACTTTTCCATTTTCCCCTTAAGCCATACATCATCAGCATCGGCAAAAAAGTAAACATCTGCCTCCACTTTTTTGAGCAGATGAAAAAAATTCCCCTTTGCCCCAAGATGATCGCACTCATCTGAAATGTGCACAAACTTATTTGGATGGGAAGTCGAATAATCCCGGATGATATCAAGGGTGCCATCCAACGAGCCGTCATCATGGATATAGCAGGTAAAGTCCGAAAATGACTGGTTCAAAAGAGATGCCAGCATCTGGGCTAAGTATTTTTCACTGTTATAGGTTGCCATTAAAACCGCTGTTTTCATCTGTTATACCCGTATGGAGTCTTTGTCTTCATTTTATATATGATGTTTGCCATAAAGATATCCAGGTTTTTTATGGAAAGGATACCCTTCCCGAAAATGCCCGCCTTACGAAACGCCGCCTTGTAGCTTAGCATCCTCCTGAGCGTTGCCAACTCATCCCCGGATAGAAAGTCCGCATGGGAAAGAGCAAGGATGAACTCATAGGATGACTCGTCCGTGATCCTAGTATCAGCAGAGATATTGCTGCCGGTGTACTTGTGGATATAGAGGTTTCTGTCAAGGTAATGAAAGCCTATGCCCTGACCCAAAAGCAAAAGCCAGAGGAAGTAGTCATCCGCTCCGTTCTTTTGCATGATGTTTTCGCACCAAAAGTCCGGCACCAGCTGCCTGGGCACTGCGCACTGACCGGGCGAAATTATCTGGGTTCCTATCTTTATATAAGTATTCAGATCCCCAATAAGCTTTTTATGGGCATCAGTACGATATAATTTGTGTGACTCGTTTTTTGTCTCAAATTCTCCGTTTGCTACGATAACACGGTAAGGGTGTCGCTCTGCAGCAGATATAAATTCAAAGGCAGCCTCGGGACGGAGCATATCATCCTGATCCAAAAATACCACCACATCCCCTGATGCGTATTTAAGTCCTCTTATACGGGAAGCATGGATGCCGGAATTAACCTTATTCGAAATAATATGCCAGTTTTCCCTGCCGGCATATATACCGTCAAGTCTTACGGCCACCCCGGGACTGTCATTTACTATAATGACCTCCATGCGGTAGTCCGTTCCATCCACCGAGTTTGAAGTCTTGAGCTTTTCCTCATTTTTGCCCATCATCTCCTGATAGGCGCTCATATATGAATTGCCCTCATAGAAGGGCGTGATAAAAGATATCTTCATCAGAAGCTCTCCTCATATTTCTTGTGGGCAAATCTCGCCATCAAAAACGCGCTCCCCTTTTTGATCCAGTTCTCCTTATCAAGAGGCATGTACGCAATCTCACGAAGCCTCATCCCGTTCTTTTTTGCCTTAAGAACCCAGGCATTGAAAAGCACCTCCGAGACCCTGCCGTAAAGCCGCTTATGAAAATCAGACATATCATCGGTATCGATAAGCTTTTCCAGTTCAAAAAGCACGGGGAAAATAAATGACATATAGTCATCGTAATACTCTTTTTTCAGTATCATCATGTTAAACATATATCCCCAGGTCTGGGAATAGGCCTCATCCACAAAGGAAATATACTCGGGACAGTTTCTTGCGATTATGTCCCTGGCCATTACCAGATGATCCGCCCCCATGGTGTGGATGTAATGGCTGTAGAGGCTCTCGATAAAATACTGTCGCTTTGCCGGAACCAGAGCATCATACTTTTTTAAAAGCTGTTCGGCCTTATCTGTTGAAAGCACCAGATTCATCCTGTCCTTTGAGAAAAAGCGTACTATCCACGGGGCTGCAGAAAGATACCTGCGATAATGCACCAGCCCCACAGCATCTGCCTTTAGGTTCTTCCACGCATAATAGTGGCCTGTCAGCTCACAGTAATATGGATTTTTCTCTGTAATATTATCTCCCTCATCATCCCGAAGCCTGATACCGTTTATGGGAGCTTTCCCCTTTGCTCCCACCTGAATAGGCACATACATGGGATCCGAAGGCAGCCTGCACTCCTTGTGGGCGGCCACCAAAACCTTGATATCCATCCTGCCCTCACATTCAAAAAGAGGCTCCATGGCTATGCGCCTTTATGACCGGCGCGCTCCGCAGAACCCCCAAATAATTCAGATCAATATATAACCTTTGATAACTATTCACCCGAGGTGCTGTCCTCGTCCTGTACAATGGCAGCCACAGAGCTAGCCACGGTAGCAACCACCACAACCACTGCAACTATCACCACAAGTAAAATAAGAATTCCAAAAAAAATCAAAAATCCTTCTTCTGTCATAACAGCCTCCTCTATCATCTCGCCTGTTTCATGTTGGCAAACACAAAGGGTAGGTTAACTCTGACCCATGATACCAGCTTTGCCCTGCGATAGGCCTTTTTAAAATTCCCTTTTGCAAGGGGCGTATATAAAAATCTTACCATCCTGCTGCCGCCCGTCAGATGCTTTTTAAAAACATTATACATCTGGGTATCCCGTTCCGCCTCACAACGGGTAAGTGTATAGACCTTCTTTTCTCTCCGACGGATGCTGCGCTCCATCATTGAAAACATGGACCTGAAATACTCCGATGCCAAAACCGCATACGCTCTGTCATCTATGGTGCCCCATCTCTCCTGCTGATCATAGATGGCATTTATGCGTGTCTTTTGAAGCTCAAAATAATCTGCCAGCACCTTTGCAGTGGCACGACCGGATGCATCCACCCTGTTGATGTAGTGATACAGCCTGTCTGAGATCAGCTGCATACTGTGAACATGCCTGAAAGCATCCACATTAAAAAGTATATCTTCGATATGGGCTATGTCCGGATACCGCACACCCTGATCTTTAAGATAAGAAAGCTTAAAGGCCTTGTTCCACGGGTAGCCATACATGGTAAGCTCTTCCATCTCGATAACGAGATGTCGGATCACCTTTTTATCATCAACAAACTGCGTAGGCAGGAAAAAATCCCTAGTATACTTATTCTGCCCGTTCTCATCCAAATAGTCTTCTGTGTGTCCGTAGACGACCACATCTGCCTTAAAGTCCAAAAGCTTGTGGTATATCTGCATCAAAAGCTCGCTGTCATACCGGTCATCCGGATCCAAAAATAAAATGTATTCCCCCCGTGCCTCATCCATACCTGTATTTCTGGCTGCGGACACACCCTGATTATCATCATGATGGATCACACGAATGCGGGAGTCGTTGGATGCATACTCCCCGGCAATGGCCCCCGACCTGTCGGGAGAGGCATCATCGACCACCAGAAGCTCCCATCTGCGATAAGACTGATGCAAAATATCCTCAATCGCATCCCGCAGATAAGCCTCCACTTTAAAACACGGCATTACTATTGTGAAAACGATTGTATCCAAGAAAAACTCCTGTTACAGAGAAACTATTACCTTGTCAGCAAGCTTCCTGGGCAGCTCGTCCTTATTTCTGGAAATACTGATAACAAAATTAACGTCATATTTGTTGGAATACTTGTCGATCTTGTCGATGGCTACTGCAATAGCCTCATCATCATCTATAAGCGCATTGTCGAGGAAGCTGTCCAAAAGGATCTCCTCAATATCGCTGTTCTGGGAGATAACTCCGCAGATAAATCCTAAAAACTCATCAGTTGAAGCCATGGCAAATTCTGACATATCAATGAGACGAACCTTGGAATCCAGGTCATACATATGCTTGTTATTCTTGTCTATGTAGACCATGCTGCCCTTTAAATCCTTCTGTAGCTCTGCCGCCTTTGCCAGAAGATGCTTTGTTTTGCCCTTTCCCTTTGCTCCTACAATAAGTGAAACCATTGTTCTAACCCTCCAATCTTTTATTTGATGAGATAATCGTTGTATTCGTCCATTTATCCCAACGAAATCATTTTACTACACCATAGTGAAAAAAGAAATACCATTTTTACATCCACTTTTCCACAAATCCCTCGCCCATGGCTTCGGACACATTGCCAACGATGAAAAATGCCTTGGGATCGTGCTCCTTGATTATG
>JAEEGL012649622.1_pt1 | contig 12924 bp, 9 predicted proteins | sample 9134231 | NCBI WGS metagenome assembly JAEEGL01 (sample SAMN16246548, study PRJNA631951) | gut metagenome | biome: gut microbiome; feature: rumen; material: fiber-attached | host: Bos | place: Iran: Karaj | collected 2018-10 | reverse complement strand
TTCTGTTTTCTGTTTCATAGCTTTCAATGTTAAAAATGAGTTGTCCGTTATATTCTGTTACTGTTAATATCTTCTCTGGGTAGAGGTATCTTTCCGTCCTCATACTGGGTATGGCAGCTTTATCTCCCTGTATCTGGCTCTGGCCCTGATACTTCTATAGCGTCCGCGTATGTAGAAGTACCTGAACAGTCCGGCACCCATCGAGCCGAGTATTTCCTTTCGTTTCGTGTAGGTCTGCTTGCCCTTGCAGAAGCCGAGGTACGAGTTGATGACCTGCTCGATGCGCTTGCAGTCGATGGTGGTCAGCTCCCTGCCGCTCTCCATCTGCTGACGGAATCCTGTCACCCGTTCCTCGAAGCGTGCCAGCGTCCTGTTGGAGAGGTACAGCCTGCCGGGCTTGATGTACGTGCCGACGAATGACAGTCCGTGCGTGACGGGCTGCAGGTAACGCTTGTCCTTGTGCATCTCCAGTTTCAGCTTGTCACGAAGGAAAGCCTCCATCTTGGGGATGGCAGCAAGCAGGAACTCCTTGTCGTCGCACTGGTTCACCCAATCATCCACGAAACGCTCGTAGGAGTAGTTCTTCCCTCTGAACAGCCAGAGCACGTGCTGGTCGAAGAATGACAGCAGGAAGTTGGCGAACAGCTGCGTAGTGAGGTTGCCGATTGGTCCGCCCTTCTCGTCGTTGTGGCCGAATAGCGACTTGTTCGGCGCAAGTCCTGACCATAGCGATAACGGGGAATTAAACACACAATCCCTTTCGGGGTGGTGCATGACGATGACCTTCGTAGTCCTCAGTAGTATGTCCCAATACATTTCAGGCATCTCGTCCATTCCAAGACGGTAGAGGATGTCGGGATTTATCTTCTTCCATCCCTCACGCTCATAGCGCTTGCGCCAGCGGATGATGAACCTCTCCAGCAGATACCAGAGCAGCTGCTTGTCTATCGACATGAAGAATCCCGTCAGGTCGCCCTTGAATATCCAGGCTGGCCGTCTGTAGTTCCCGCTGACTCTCTTCATGCCCTCGGCACAATGCTCGACGCATTTCTCAGTACCATACCCCTTGCGGCAGTTGAACGACACGTCGCCCTGCGACATGAACCGCTCTTCAAACAGCGGCTCCAGACGCATACATACCCAGTGATGCACGATGCGGTCACGGAAGTTGGCCGCAAAGACCTCCCTGAGCTTCGGATATTTGACAAGAAAGCAAGTGGAGGTCGTGGGCTTGTAGGTTCCCGTCCACAACTCCCATGCAAGACGTGGAACGTCTGCCCATGCCGTCTGCATGTACTCCACGGCCTGCGATGACGTCATCTTGCCTCGCAGGCAGTCATGGTATGCGTCCACGACGGATTTGTAAAAGATACCCCATAATTCGCCAGATGCCACGACAGGCCGCACAACGTTAGTGTTATTCTTGTTGTTGTTGTTGACTGTACCATTGCTAAAGTTGACGATCCAAGCGTTATTGCTGCTGCTCTCAGTAGCTGACCAGTAGTTGCTGTCTTTCTGCGATTCTGCATCTTCGTAACTGTGACGAACCGACAAGTCCATCACAGTGAATCGCCCATTTAACGGATTATGTCTTAACACCCTGCTAACCATTACTTTTCCCTTTCAGAATCGGTTTCCGAATTAGCACCCTCGTTATTATTGGTATAATCGCGCCAAGCCACAAGCTGCGCGGTTATACTCTTCATCAACGCCTTGGCCTTGTTGTCAAGGTCTCTGCTGACGATGGGGAAGCGTCTGGCCTTCCCGTCAGCCGTCTCGCTCGCCGGAACCTCTAAGCGGCGAAGCGTCGTGAAGTCGTCACTCACGTCCTGTATCAGCACACGGGCACAATCCAGATACCATGACCTGTCCTGTGGAGTCCTCGAAATGTCTGCCATTCCGATGGACTTCTTCGCCTCCGAAACCGTCACCAGCATCTGGTCGAAGAATTTCGTCAGCTTCTTGGGACTTTTCATCATCAACGTAGTCACGATATATTTCAAGTTTGCCGTTGCTCTGTATACAGGCAGTTGAGCCAGTGTCTTTTTACTCTTCCTTTTGTTGGTGTCGCTCTTCTCAACCGCTTCCTGCGGAATCACGACACCAGCGGGGTTTTCTTCTTGCATCTTGCTTTCTGTTTGTCAAGGGAGAGGGCAGCGTGTTGGAACACGCCGCCCATAGGTTAAACGTTCAAGGTAAATGCCACGACAGGCCGCACAACGTAAGTGTTATTCTTGCCGTAGCTGCTGCCGACTGTACCACTGCTAAAGTAGACGACCCAAGCGTTACTGCTGCTGCTCTCAGTAGCTGACCAGCAGCTGCTGTTACTACCGAGGTGTAGCGAGCTTGTATCAAGACCTGCCGCCGTATAGCGTGCAAGGACGTTCGACATCAGCGGATAGTCGGCATCTGCCACGGTGTTGTCCTCGTCGGCGTAGGAGGCCGACGGCAATGCGTTGTTAGTCTTGTTGCGCGAAGCATGATAGAAACCGTATATCAGCTTCAGGATGCCGCAGGCTGGAAGACTCCACTTCTTCAGTGCATACTGGCTGTTAAGCGTCTCTCCAGCCAGCACGTCAGGCTGGTGCATGTGGCACTCGTAGGCCGACGGGTAGAACAGCTGACGGAATCGTGCCGTTATGCTGGCACCGAGGGCCGTTTCCAGTGCCACGAGGGCATCCATCATGGTCTCTAACTCCGTCTTGCTATCCGGCAGCTCGGCGTTTCCGGCCTTCGTCTTGGCAAAGCGCATCTTCGTCAGGTCGGCATCGGTCAGCATCGTCCACTTCGTGCTGTCGAAGGCTCCTGCCTCTGTGATGGCAGTCTTGCAGATATACACGTAGCCGTTCTGCGTCACCGTCTTGCCGACGGCATACGTCAGCGTGTCGTCATAGGCGGGTGCCGTCAGGTCGATACCGTCCCAGAGATTCTTCAGCCATCCGTTGATAATACAATCTGCTCTGTATATCATGCGCTGCGTCTCGGCAGCACTGTCCATGGCGTTCTGTCCCTCGTCGTAGTTGAAGTCCGTCAGGGTGATGTTCTGGCTCTGTGCCGATACTTCCGAGCGCATGTCCGTCGGTATGCCGTTGCTGTTGTCGGGATAGACACCCCACATCCAGCTTCCTACCTTGTCGGCGCACATCACGTTCACCGTGTAGCTGGTGACGGGACTGCCAACGGCAGTCACCTTCAAGGCGTAGCCTACGATGGTCTTGCCGAGGTGTACGTCATCGTCGAACGTTCCGTCGGCGTAGGCGAAGTCGCCACGATGCGGAATGCGGTCATAAAGACCAATCTTCCAGCGTCGTGCGATGGTCGTGCCGTTCTGGAGCGTTGCCGTCACCTGCAGGGTGTGGCGTGTCTCGTCGCCCGACTCGTTCAGGGCCGTAATCTCTGCCTTGCCCTTTACGGCGTCAGTGATGCGGATGCCTCCTGACACCAGAGACTCTTCCTCGCCTCCTTCTCCGTCATCCACGATGAACGTCCATGCCAGGTCGGGCACGCCGTTCGTGAAGCGGATATTGTTGCCCGATGCACCGCCGGTGGTGATGCCGAACTGCGTCAATCCCGTCTGCTTGAAGTATTTCTGTCCCGTGATGCCGATGTTGTAAATCATCGACTTGGCGTAGTTCACGTACAGGTCGTTGTCCTCGTCGGTGATGTCGCCGAACTTCTCGAACAGCGACAGCACCTCATCCAATGTCAGCTGCGGCGTGCTGGCCGTGGCAATGCGTCCCGTCATCGTACACTGCTCCGTCGAAGCCAGCCACATCAGCAGTGCTTTGCTGACGTTCGACCAGTTGACATCGGAGAGCGTCAGTGATGACAGCTTACGGGTCGTCTGCTGGTCGTTATATATCAGCGAGGCAATATCCATGCTTGCCGAAGTACCGGGGATGACAGCCGTAGCGATGTTCCCTGCTCCTGCTATCGTAAAGGTGTTTAGACCTATCAGTCCCGTCAGGTTCAGCGACTCCAGCGTTCCTGGCAGGTGGATGGTGTCCAGTGTAGCCGTCTGTGGCAGACGAACTGCGGTAGGCGTGCTGCCCCGCAAGTCCAGCGTCTGCAGGTGCGTACAGCCTCGAAGGTCTATCTCGCCTCTCAGCGTTCCGACACCCCGCACGGTGAACTCCGTGATGTTCGTAGCCGTCACGTTGATGTTCTGTGTCACGAAGAGGTTCTCGTCCGTGCCGTTGGGGTTGACAGTAATCTTACGCAACCGCTTGCCTGCGAACTCAAAGGTGGTCTGCTGCGATGCCGACAGCGGAATGTTCATGTCACCTATCTCTGCGTAGTAGTTGATGCCACGGATGGATATGGTGGTGTCGCCGTCGTTCTGGAAGGGCTTGTAGGCAAATGCCTGCCCAGCAGGAACACGCACACGGTATGCCGACACGCTGGCTTCCTTCATGGAGCTGCCGTGTACCACACGGGGGTACAGCCACTTGGCAGGCGTCAGCGTAAATGCGTAGGTTCCCGTCTGGCCACGGAACGTCAAGGCTCCTGCGGCACTGGTGCCTGCTGCGAACTCGCCGTACTCGCACCATGACGAGATATACATCACGCGGTCTGTCAGCCACTGCCACTCGCTCCAGCGTTGCGTGCCGTTAGACTGCGTGATGGCCTGCGCCGAGTTGTTGACGTACTCGCCCGTAGACTGTGCGATGGATGCACGCTCATAGACCAGTCTTGTCATCTCGTTGTAGGCTACGGCAGGGAAGTAGTCCTGTGCCTGCAATACTCTTGATACAAGGTAGTCGATAGCCGAACCTCCAATCTTGGCCATAGACTCCATCATGTGCCTCATGGTGGTGGTCAGACGGTCGCTGAAGGCTTCCTCCAGGAGGTTGTACAGTCCGCTGGACTCGCCCTGCCAGTAGAATTCTCCGTACTGGTTCTTGTCGTGTATCTCCACATAGTAGGGCTTGCGCTGCTGTCCGATGTTGTTCGTCAGCAGTACCGTGTCGAGGTCGTCCTGCATCCAGCGTATCTTCAATGTCACGGGATCAACGTAGTAGTACGTATTCTTGGCGCGGTTGTCCGTACCGGCAAAGAACAGGATAAATGACTGGTGATACAGGCCGTCGTCCACGTGCATGTAGGTCTCGGCGTTAGCGGCGAAATGTGCTATCCTCATGGCCTTGGCGCTGGCGGTGATGGCTGTGAGCGAAAGACCCGTCCAGCTTTCCGTGCTGCGACTCAGCTCCGAGGCAAACGCCTCGTACTGCGTCCGCATGTTCAGTGCGGCTCCGTTCATGCCTGCGGCACGCCACTCACTCCGCAGTGTGTCATAGCGGAAGATGTCGTATGTCTGCGAGCCTGTCACAGGGTCGGCCTGCGACACCCAGTAGAGGGTGTTTGCCGACGGCTGCATGTAGCCGTCATCTCCCATGGCATAGGGGAATCCTGCACGCAACTGGCTTTCCGTGCCATCGTAGCACCTGATATTCGGATTGTGCAGGTAGGTGAAATTGAAGAAGTTCTTCAGGGCATTCAGTGCGTCCGTGTCCGAAGGGATATCTTCTCCATTCACCTTCGATGTCTTGCCAAAACCGAAATTGATTTGCTTCGCGTTTCCTATATACCAGGCCTCCTTCTCGGCGTTGTAGGTCACGTCATCGTCCCACGGACAGGCAAACAGTGCCAGCTGGCGGTCATTGTCGGCACCTTCCACCATCATCATGTGCGGGGTGGTGTTTTTGTCGAAACCGAATGTTGGTTTGTCGCCTTTGGCGCTGCCGAAGGTCATCAGGTAACGGAACTCCCACGGGTCGTTTTCCGTTTCACGATGGAAGAACAGGAACGGCTTTTCGTAGACGGCCAGTCTCGGCTCGCCATCGTTGCCTGAATTTCTCCAGATTCCAAACTGGCCCGGTTCCGTCAGGTAGCCATCTGCCACCATCTGCTTGAACAGCTCGTCGTATGCTCTTGTCAGACCCATCTTGTGTCCTTGCATGGACGAAGCGAAGTTCATCTTACCGACACCTTTAGGGAACGGTATAATGTTCCCTCCAAAATAGAAGCCCTGCACATTGCTGTGTACAACACCGTCAGAATCAATGAACTCAGTAGATGCCGTTGTCTTGTACTGCTGGTTCCAATCCCAATAGGTCATGGCAGTCGTACCCTGTCCTTTATTATCAAGATGAGTATAAAGTCCATTGTGTGCGTCTCCGGCAACATGCACACGAAGGCTTACCTGCCCCTTGGTCTCGCCGGCATTTTCATCACCGTACTTAGGCAGGTGTCCTGTATGACCAAGCACGTTGTAGCCTGCGTTAATGGCTTTCTCAAAGTCGATGGAGCCGTCCTGGCCGAGGATGTCATTCTTGGTAATCCACTCCCGTTTTTGGGTCGTCGTAGGCAGGGCTGCACGGTAGTCGCGCATCACGTCATCCGTCGAGAGTGCCTTGGTATAGCAGCGTATGCCGTAGATGGTCAGGTCGGCCACGGGGTTAGTGTTGCCGAGAATCAGCTTGGCGGTCTCGGAACCTATGAAGCTGTCGTTGTCGGCATAGTTGAACTCGCACTCGATGGTGTCGTTGACAAACATTCTGACATAGTTCAGTCGCGGGCCTGTCGGGTCGTTGTCGGGATTCAGACCGTAGATGATGTTGATGGTAAGGCGGGTGCGCTTGTCCTCGGCCCACTTAGCGTTTTGGTCTTCTCTTGTACGCTTGTTCCTGGTCAGCAGGGCGGCTTCCGTGGGCCGCACTTCCAGACCGTAGATGTCGTGGTCGTTCTCGGTGTTCATGTAGTTTCCGAGGCGTATCAGAGCAGCAGTCAATTCAATGATGTTCGATGCCTCATACTCCATTTCTATGGTCACGCTGCGCCCTGCCAGGCCGGTCTCTGAGCCGCCAGTGTTGGCAAGGGTAGCAAGGAAGTTGACGTCTACCTCCAACTGTGAGCCTGCGTTGACGACCAGCGCGCCGTTACGGTAGCCGTCGGACACCATGCCGAAGGTGCCCCAGCCTGACGACGGAACAACCTGCCCGGTAGCGGCATTGATGATGGTCTTGGGGTTGGTCTCGCTGTTGCTTCGGGTACTGGGCTGTAGCACGAAGGTAGGATTGCTGACGGGAGCAAAGTCGGCATTGTTGGCAATGGCGAAGAATACCGTGTCGTGTAGGGCGTTTCCCTGCAAGTCCTCGATATGCATGTAGGCGTTGATGGTTTCTAACTGGCTATCAATGCCGAGCTGCGTGGTCAGCGTCTTCTCTACACCTGCCACATCAGACTCCTCCCATGTGGCATAGGTCTCGGTCTGGCCTGCGTTGGTTAGACGGAAGCGCACGTTCATGCTTTGCGAAGCTGCCCACTTGAAGAAGCTCAAGTCGGTATAGTTCTCTATGTCGCTGGCTATGTCGTTCACCACGACGGTAGGCGTAGAGCCTGCCACCATGTACTCCGTTTCCACCCAGTCGGTCTGCACGGTGTCGCTGACGTACAGCTTGGCACGTACCACGTGGTTGCCTGCCGTCAGGATATTGTCGAGGACACCCGTAGAGGGGGTTATCTCAATGGTCTTGGCGACGCTGGCAAATACCTCTGTGCCAATGGGTATGATACATGCCGGCGTGGTCTCGTAGCTGTAGTCCACGACGAAAACCGAGTTAGCATAGTGTCCGAACTGCAGGCGCAGCGTCTTGTCGGCAGAACCGCCGATATAGTAGCGAAGCTCCAGCGTACCACCGCTGACAGGCGTAGCAACGGGCGTAGCGGAAATCAGCGACAGTGCCACGACGTTCAGCGTGATGGTCGTCCATACGCTCGATGTGCCGTCACTGCTTAACGCACGGAAGCGCACATAGTTGTTACCAGACGACAGGTAAGGCTTCAGTGCTATCTCCGTCCATGTCGTCAGGTTCGACTGGATGGTCACGCTGCCGCGAGACGTCCATGAGACACCCTGCGAGGTACGTGTCTGAATCTGTAGCTCCAGCTCCTCGCCGACATCCTCAGACTGTCCTGATCCGTAGATAATCTGTGATATTCCCTTGACGTTGATGCGCACGTCGTCGGTAGCCTGCGTGACGGCTGGTGTACTCTCCAACTGGACGCGCACGCTGCGGGTCTCACCGGCCAGCGAGGGCAGTGCGTCGCTCTTTAGAATCAGTGCCTGTCCTGCCTCACCCCATTTGTCACTGTCCGACATCGAGTTCCATGTATGGTTGTCTTCATCGTTCTTGAAGCCAAGCATCACATAGCCGTCTGCCGTCTGGTTCGGCGCAAAGCGGAACGAGCCTATCTTGTGGTCGGCTTCCTCCTGCATGGCAGCAGCCTTCCCCTTGATAACGCGCTCTGTCTCGCCACGATTGACACCCCATTCTGCACCTGCGGGAACTACCGTTCCGTAGATGGTCACGGGCGCGTCGGTATTATTCTCTCCACCCCAGTCACTGTCAAATGTAAAACCCTCAAGGTTACTGCCATTAATCGTTATTCTCTTTTTCATGATTGTTTTATGTCGATTTATAAAAGTTTCTGTCTCACTATGCTGCAACACCGTTGCAGCCCTTACAGCACTTAACACCGTGTCTACCGCATCAGCGGCGGGTCATTCACCACGGATCGCTCCTGAACCACCCGTCACTTCTGAACCATGCGAAATGCGAACTGACAGCTTCCCAGATAGTCCTGAGTCCTGTACTGGTTCCAATGTATATGGCAGCGACTGTACGCAGGACGCCATTTGCCTTCACAAAGGCTCTTGTCGCCTCACGTACAGAATCACTGTCTTTCTTGCCGTATATGGACATACGCTAAACCTCCTCTTCTTGTGGTTCAAGCTGCAGGTAAATGGTTCCTTCGGAGGCAAGCGTGGGGTCGTCGATGATTTCCTCCATGTCAGCCTCCTCAATCAGCTGGAAGATGAAGCCAGGGGTGTATTCGTCGGCTTCCTCCCTGCCTGCGTCATCGTATGTGGCACCAAGCTGGTCAGCAATCCTTTCGATGGCTCGGCCATGCTTCACTACGGCCTCAGCAATTCTCAGGACGTCCTGCTCGCTCACATCAAGGGATGCTATGGCTTCCAGGATAAGCTGATAGTAGTACCGGCCCTCTCTTGTGGCATCTTTAGCCACTCCGTAGAGTTCTGCGTTGATGGTCTGCTGGTCTTTTTTTCTTAGGAGGTCGTATATCTGGTCAGAGTCCGTCACATAGCCTCCCTTGACAGCACTTCTTACCTTTGCAGGAATAGTATTTATCTTTTCTGTCATAGCATTGTCTTTTTATTCATTAGGTTGCCATACATTACCGTCAGCAGTAACCCATTTCACCGTCCGTTCTACATCGTCAAAGTCGGCGGCATAGATAGGAGTGACAGTATGGGTTGTGGCGTTCATCACATAGTAGCAGTAGCCAAGGTCCAAGAAACCGTTAAGCTCTTCATAAACCGGAGGGATAGTACCTTTGTGATAACCGGCAGTGAATCCGCCGTCGTCAGCCCATCTTGTACCATCCCAGTAGATATTTCTATAAAGGTCAGTGGCAAAATACTTGAATCCGATGTAGATGTCGGCAGCGGCTGGCGTTTCTACCCGGGAACCGCTACGTCTGACTCCTGCCGTGGCTCCGTCTTCCTCTACCCACTTGGTGCCATTCCAGTAGATGGGACGGCCAAGAGCGGTGTCAAAGAACTGGTAACCTGCGTAAAGTCCTTCAGTAGGTCGGGTGCTGCCGGAAGCCTTTAGCCTGTTGTCGATGTCCTTGATGTCTGTGAAGATACCACTCCATGTACCACTTGTCGTTGCAGTAATCTTGGGTATTCCTGCTATCTCTGTGGTCTGCCCGACAATAGTACCATTACTCAAACTACCTCCTTCAAACTGCAATACACAGCCTTCAGGAACAGTAATACTCTGACCATTCAAGTCATAGTCATACTGAATATGATAGATAGTATTGGGCTGATTAATCATTGACTGAGTAAGGACATTCTTGATGTAGTTATCTGTTGGAACAAGCTCATTAGTATCATAGGCGTAGTGCTGGTTGTCATAAACATAAACTGGTTTAGTAGGAAGCACAGCTCTCCAAGCAGCGTATGGACTCATAACGTTAATCCATCCTGTAGAATACTTGTAAACTCCATCCCTAAGATAAGCACCAATAAATCCTTCTGTGTCAGAGCCACTTACGATGCCCCAGTATACTTTATCAGGAGTAGAAGTAGGCAGAATCATCATATCAGTAGTTACAGGCTCTTCAAGGAATCCATCAAAAGGCACACTAACGTCTACAAGGTTTTTTCTCAAATAAACTCTACCAAGACCACTATGGTCATTGGGAGCATAAGCCTTGTCCTTCAGCTGAATCTTGTTATTGACGACTGTTAAATCCTCTTCGTCGGCTCTCGGGGCTTCCCTTTTGTTCCAGGTGCCTGAAAGCTCCACATTAGGCAGCGCCTTGTCGTAGTCTATGTAGTAAATCAGCACAGTGTCATCGCCCGTGATGGTGAACTCCTTGCCATCCTCATTGCTGATGCTGCCGCCGTCTATCTCTACGATGCAGTTACCAGGCATCACGATATCCTCGTCAAGGACATAGTTCCACTTGATGACGAACTTGGTGTTCCTGCCATACTGGTCAATAAGCTGCTGTGTGAGCCTGTTCCTGTTCTCCGTGATGTTCTGCTTCAACACCACTAACTTGTATGTCACAAGGGCATCAGAGCTGTCCTGATGACCTCTGACTGCGACATTGACTTGATCCATGTATCCCATAGCTATACGTTTTATTTTGTTTATTAGTCTTTTACACCATTCAACCATTGATGTCAATATTATATGTACCCGCTTCATAGCCATTAACAGATTCAAATACCCTAAACACTGTACCATCAACGGTTTCCACCCTTGAAGTCATAGGTATCTCAAAGCCATTCATGTCGGCCCTGATGATACTCTCCTTGCAGCTCTCTTCGACGATGACGAAGAACTTGTCGCCGGCATTGGCTACAACCACATCGCAGGCAATCCTTGTATGGGGAGTGACGGATTTCAGGTTGTCCTTAATCATGACGTCAGCATATCCGGCACCGGCACCCACCCAATATCTTTCATATTTGGCGACATGCACTGTCTTTTCATGCCACTTGCCAAGAACCTTTGCCCGGCACATGATATCTGCAGCAGCGGTAATGACGGCATCGGTCTCATAGAGGTAGGTATCAGGCTCTGCCTTGGAAATAAGCTCACCGTTGCCGTAGAACTCTATTTCCTCAAACACACCTTCATTCTCTATGCTGCTGGCAGTGATATGCACCAGGCATTCGTTGCCCGTGAAGTAGCCAGGAACGGCCATTATCCTGATGCCACCTATCCACTCGCCAGTGATGTCACCAATCTTGTCCCATAACTTATTTATGGCATTGGTCACTGTCTTCTGTGACACGGCAATATGGGGGTTGTTACCGAACTGGTTGCTCACTGCCACACCGTGCTCATCAAGAGCATCTATCTGGTTCTGCATGTCATCCAAGGCATCCTTGTACTTCTTTTCGTAGCCATCAAGGACGGGTTTGATATACATCTCCAGGAAGTCGTCGGACACCTTGTCAGGAGTCACGGCACCTTTGGCTATCTTTTCAGGAGTCACGGCACCGTCCTCTATGTTAGGCGTCTTCACCTCTCCATCACCGATGTTGGCGCTCTTCATCTCACCCTCACCGATGTTGCGGGACTTCACCTCTCCATCTCCAATCTTGTCCGTGGTCACGGCTTTATTCGCAATGTCGCGCGTCTGCACCAGCACACGGAACTTCCCGATATGTTCTACGAACTCAAATAACTTCTGCATAACTACTCCTTCTTTGTTCTCTATGCTGCAACACCGTTGCAGCTTAAATAATGTAACATTTCACCACCTCTACAGGAGTGGCCAGCCTAATGCTCATCGGCTCCTTCGGGTTGATGGTTATCTCGTAGCAGCGGGCATCCTTCGGACTTTGCCCGTAGTTGGCCCAGCCGCCGTCTTCTTCTTGTTTCAGGGTGACTACAGGGGCGACGCTTGCAAGCTCTATCCTTGCAGTAACAGGGTCTTCTATCTGTATAGGCTCTGACAGATAGCCGTTGGCCCCTTCGTCAAATGTGAATGTGGGATTCTTCATACTTTATTCCTTAACTGTCAGAAACTCACGGGCAATTCCGAAAAGCTTCGCCGCAACTTCTTCACGGAAAGCCACCATAGTCAGTCCGGCAATCTGATAGATAAAAGCACCTTCAAGCCTATACGGTACGCTCACGTCAGTTGTGTTGACAGAGGTATCTCCTATGACAGGCTTCCTGATGACAGTAGCCTCTATCGCGTCAGTATTTGCCTTGGCGCTGTACAATTCAAGATAGCGGTATGCACCATGGTACGCTATCGCATTCACAGGCCTGTCCCAGCTGCCACGGGCGTATTCGTCCTGCTGCATCAGGTATTCCTGCGAACTGTCAGAAACAGGTACGGGAGACTGTGACCACGACGAGAGGCGGGCTGAAACCACCCGGAGCACGTCCGAGGGCAGCTGCACCTTCACTGGCGATCCTGCTGCTATCGTCACGCCGGATGTCTCTGCCTGGGTGAGTCCGTCGAGGGTCTCATCGTCCAGCTTGTCCTCCGGCGCGTTTTCAAGGATGAACGTCAGCGCATAAGGTATCTTGTCAATAATGATGCCTCTCAGGTTCTGCTCGTCCGATGTCCCATTGGCAAATTCAGAGTTGTTTGCCGTCTGTTCATCAATGGCCGCTCTCACCCGTGTTACAATCTCCTGTACCTGCATATCTGTGTAATTAGTGTAGGCCGTGGTTTTGCCACGGCCAATTGTCATTGTCCCTTGTGGATAACCGGCTTTATGCCCGTCTTCTCCTCAATGAACTTGCGTGCCTGGCTCTCGCTCTCCACCTGCTCACCCCATGTAGCAGCAATATAGGT
>JAEEGL012481322.1_pt1 | contig 12924 bp, 15 predicted proteins | sample 9134231 | NCBI WGS metagenome assembly JAEEGL01 (sample SAMN16246548, study PRJNA631951) | gut metagenome | biome: gut microbiome; feature: rumen; material: fiber-attached | host: Bos | place: Iran: Karaj | collected 2018-10 | reverse complement strand
TGGGTTCAGAACGTCGTGAGACAGTTCGGTCCCTATCTGTTGCGGGCGCAGGAGATTTGAAAGGAGCTGTCCTTAGTACGAGAGGACCGGGATGGAGGCACCTCTGGTGCACCAGTTGTCACGCCAGTGGCACAGCTGGGTAGCTATGTGCGGACGAGATAAACGCTGAAGGCATCTAAGCGTGAAACTCTCCTTAAGATTAGATCTCCCATCACGCGAGTGAGTAAGGCCCCACGAGGACTACGTGGTTGATAGGTCAGAGATGTAAGTGTGGTAACATATTCAGTCGACTGATACTAATAGGCCGAGGGCTTGACCTTAACAAATATGGGCAAACTTCTAGATTGCGGCTCTTTCTTCTCCTTTGTTCAGTTTTCAGGGTGTTCAACCCTATAGTGAGTGCTAATGACGGTGAGGGTCCACCCGTTCCCATTCCGAACACGGTAGTTAAGCTCACAGGTGCCGAAGATACTTGGCTGGCGACGGCCCGGGAAAATAGGTCAGTGCTCACACTAAGACAGGTCTTCGGACCTGTCTTTTTCTTTCCGGCTTTCCTTGAAGAGCGTATCTATTAATGATAAAATAATCAATTGACGAACTAAGAGAAAAAGGGGATACATTATGGCAGACGACAAAAAGATGGTCCGGGATATTACATCCATGGATGAAGACTTTGCACAATGGTATACAGATATCGTCCGCAAGGCGGAACTGTGCGATTATTCCAGCGTAAGAGGATGCATCATTCTCCGACCGTACGCATATGCCATCTGGGAGAATATCCAGAAAACGCTCGACGGCATGTTCAAGGCGACGGGACATGAGAACGTCGCGATGCCGCTGTTCATTCCGGAATCCCTTTTACAGAGAGAAAAAGACCATGTCGAGGGTTTCGCGCCGGAAGTCGCGTGGGTCACCCAGGGCGGCAGCGAGCCGCTGGAGGAGAAGCTGTGCGTCCGTCCGACAAGCGAAACGCTCTTCTGCGAACATTACGCGAAGATCGTCAAATCCTGGAGAGATCTGCCGAAGCTTTACAATCAGTGGTGCTCCGTCGTTCGCTGGGAGAAAACGACCCGTCCTTTCCTGAGATCCAGAGAATTCTGGTGGCAGGAGGGCCATACCGTTCACGCGACGGAAGAGGAAGCGCGCGAGGAGACCCTGCGCATGCTGGACATCTATACGGACTTTGTTGAGAACTATCTTGCGATCCCGGTCATCCGCGGCCGCAAGACGGATAAAGAGAAGTTCGCCGGCGCTCTCGAGACATATACGATCGAAGCGATGATGCACGACGGCAAAGCTCTCCAGTCCGGCACATCGCACTATTTCGGCGACGGGTTCGCCCGCGCGTTCGATATGACCTACAGCGACAAGAATAACCAGCTGCAGTACATGCATCAGACCTCCTGGGGCATGTCCACCCGCATCATCGGCGGACTGATCATGGTCCATGGCGACAACGACGGTCTGGTCCTTCCGCCGCGCATCGCGCCGACCCAGCTGATCATCGTCCCGATAGCCGCGCATAAGGGCGGCGTTATGGAAAAAGCCGACGAACTGGCCGAAAAGTTGGAAAAAGCCGGGATCCGCGTCAAGATCGACAAGAGAGACCAGTCTCCGGGCTGGAAATTCGCCGAGTGGGAGATGAAGGGCGTGCCGGTCCGTCTGGAGATCGGACCGAAAGATATCGAGAACGATCAGTGCGTCCTCGTCAGCCGTCCGTCCCGCACGAAGACCATCGTCAAACTGGACGAGCTGCTGGATACCGTGCCGAAGATGCTCGAAGATATCCAGAAGGAAATGTTCGAAAAAGCGAAAGCCAATCTGGAAGGGCACAAGTACGAAGCCAGAACGCTGGACGAGATGCGCGAGCTCGCGCAGACCAAACCGGGTTTTGTCAAAGCCATGTGGTGCGGCGATCTGGAGTGCGAACTGAAGATCAAAGAAGAGACCGGAATGCCTTCACGCTGCATCCCGTTCGAGCAGGAACACATCTCCGACGTTTGCCCGGTCTGCGGCAAACCGGCAAAGCATATGGTATACTGGGCCATTTCCTATTGATCATAAACGACAAACGAGTCCCTGCGCGGTTTCGCGCAGGGACTTTTTCCTGCGCAAAAAGAAAAAACTCCTGCGATTCGCAGGAGTTTTCTTACGTATATATGATTAACCGTGGCTCAGATGATCGATCGCGATCTCGATAATGCTGTTGACGTGCTGGTCATCCAGACTGTAGAAGACGTTCTTGCCTTCCCGGCGGTATTTGACCAGTTTTGCCTTGCGCAGGCTGTTGAGTTGATGGGAGATCGCGGATTTCGTCATGTTCAGGATCTCGCACAGATCGCAGACGCACAATTCGCGTCTGTCCAGAGCCCACATGATCCGGATGCGGGTCGGGTCGCCGAGGATCTTGAAGAAGTCCGCCATATCCCCGACGTAATGATCCGTGATCATTTCGGAGCGGACCTGCTCAACGGCATCCTTATGGACTTCGTCGATCTCACAAACGGGCTGCTGCGCGCTCATAACGGATCCTCCTTTCGCCCGGATAATCATTTAGCCCCGCAGGACGGGGCTAAAGAAGAAACTATGGAGCTGGCAATGTGACTTGAACACACGACCTGCTGATTACGAATCAGCTGCTCTACCGACTGAGCTATGCCAGCATGGGGAGATAACGCAATAGAATTATAATGGAAAGACACTGAAAAATCAAGAAAATATTTGGCTTTCCCCCGTATTTATATATAATATATTTTTGTATCCTTGTCACCGGCTGACCGGTGGCCATAAGTCCATAAGGAGGTGCAAGTACTATGGCAACAGGGAATAAAAAGTATGAAACTGTTTTCATCGTAGATTCTTCTCTCGGTGAGGAAGCTGTTTCTCAGATCACGGAAAAGTTCAAAACGTTGATCGAACAGAACGCGACGCTTGATCAGTTTGACGAATGGGGCAAACGGAAGCTCGCCTATGAGATCGACTATAAGTCAGAGGGCAATTACGTGCTCGCGACCTTTACCGCGGCACCGGAATTCCCGGCGGAACTCGACCGTATCTACAAGATCACGGACGGCATTATGCGTTCGATCATTATTGCAAAAGACGCAGAGTGATCAGGAGGTAGAAGATGTTAAATAAAGCGGTTTTGATGGGACGCCTTACCGGCGATCCGGAATTGAGACATACGCCGAATAACACGTCAGTTACATCCTTTACTCTGGCCGTCAACCGTACGTTCAACCGCAACGGTGAGCAGCAGACGGATTTCATCGACATCGTCGTATGGGGATCCACTGCCGAATTCGTGACCAAATGGTTCCGGAAAGGCATGCTCGTCGCGGTCGCCGGACGTATCCAGACCCGTAACTGGGAAGACAAGAACGGCAATAAGAGAAAATCGGTCGAAGTCGTTGCAGACGAAGTGCATTTTGCAGAACCGAAGAGAGACATTTATTCCGATAACGCGTCCCGCCCGGCGGATGACGCGCCGGCGGCATATGATCTGCCGCGGGATGATTCGGACTTCAGCGAACTTTCCGAAGATGACGGAGAGCTCCCATTCTAATCACGAGGAGGAATTATGATGACAGAGAAAGACCAGATCCAGGAAACTGTCGAAGAAATAAAAGAAGAAGCAGCAGTTGCTGAAGAAACAGTTGAAGAAGCTGTTGAAGCAGCTGCCCCGGCAGAAGAAGCCCCGGCTGAAGAGGCTCCGGCAGCGGAAGCCGCCGAGACCGCCGAGCCTGAAAAAGCGGAACGTCCGGCACGCGCGGAGCGCGAGCCCAGAGCGGACCGCGGCATGCGCGGCAGAAAACGCAGAAAAGTCTGCGCCTTCTGTGCGGACAAAGTGACCGAGATCGACTACAAAGACGCTGCGAAACTGAGAAGATACATCTCCGAGCGTTCCAAGATCTTACCGCGCCGCATGACCGGCACCTGCGCCAAACATCAGCGCGAACTGACGGTCGCGATCAAGAGAGCCAGACATATCGCTCTTCTTCCGTACATTTCTGACTAAAAAACCCATAAAATAACGCAAAAGTCGGCAAGTTTTGCCGACTTTTTGTGTTTTATTTGCCCCAAATAACTGATATAATATTAAATTGGAGTTTCAGCATGTGAAACAGATAACAATGAATGTGGACTAATAAGAAACAGGTGATAAAAACATGGCTTATGCTTTCCACGGAGGGGCGCATCCCGACGGGGCAAAAGAGCTCACATGCGGCAAGGCGATCGAAAAGCTCAAGTTGCCGGATGAGGTGATCCTGCCGATCTCCATGCATATCGGCGCACCGTGCGAGCCGCTTGTCAAAGTCGGAGATATCGTGGACCTGGGACAGAAGATCGCGGATTCGGACAAACCGGTCTCCGCGCCCGTTCACGCGTCCGTCTCCGGAGAGGTCGTTGCGATCGAACCGAGACCGCATCCGAACGGAACGATGGTCCAGTCGATCGTCATCCGGAACGATGGAGAAGACCGCTGGCATCCGTCTGTTCAGCCCAGAGAATGGGAAAACCTCAGCGCGGACGAACTGGCGGACATCGTCCATGATGCCGGAATCGTCGGACACGGCGGCGCCGCGTTCCCGACCCATATCAAGATCCGCTCCGGTATCGGCAAGATCGACAAACTGATCATCAACGCCGCGGAGTGCGAACCGTATATCACGTCGGATCACCGGCTGCTTTTGGAGCGTCCGGAAGAAACGATCAAGGGGATCGAGATCCTGCTCAAGATCTTCGGGCTCCCGCAGGCGGATATCGGACTGGAAACCAACAAACAGGATGTCCTGCCCGGATTGTATAAAGCGATCGGTGACAGAAAAGACATCGTTATCCATAAACTGCGCCCGAAATATCCGCAGGGCGCGGAAAAACAGCTCATCTATGCGATCACCAAGAGGGAAGTGCCTTCCGGCAAGCTTCCGGCCGATGCCGGCGCTGCGGTATTCAACGTAGATACCTGCGGCGCGATCTACCGCGCCGTCGCTCTGGGAATGCCGGTCATCCGCAGGATCGTGACGGTCTCCGGCTCCGCGGTCGCGAGCCCGAGAAACCTTGAAGTGCGTATCGGCACTCCGCTCAAATACCTCTTTGAGGCTGCGGGCGGATTTGAAAAGGATCCCACGAAGATCCTCATGGGCGGTCCGATGATGGGCGTTGCCCAGTTTACGCTGGAACCGCCGGTGATCAAAGGAACGAACGCCATTCTGGCATTCAGCGAGAAAGAAACGAAAACCGGCAGACAGACGACGTGTATCCGCTGCGGAAAATGCGTCGCCTCATGTCCGATGAAGCTGCTGCCGACATATCTGTACCTGTTCGGCGAAAAAGACCAGCTGGACAAATGTGAGAAATACGGCGTGCTGGACTGCATCGAATGCGGCGCCTGCACGTTCGTATGCCCGGCAAGACTGGATCTGACGCAGTCGTTCCGCAAGAGCAAACAGAGGATCCTGGAAGCACGGAGAAAGCAAGGAGGCGCGAAATGAGTGATCTGAGTAAAGTCGTCGTTTCATCGTCCCCTCATGTCCGGGCGCATGACGACACGCGGTCCATTATGGCCGATGTCCTTATCGCGCTGATCCCGGCGCTGATCATGGGCGTCTACTCCTTCGGGGGAAGAGCGCTCGTCCTGACCGGCATCAGCATCGTCTCCGCGGTCTTTTTCGAGTGGCTCTATGAAAAGATCCTGAAAAAGCCGACAACGATCGACGATCTGTCCGCCTGTGTGACGGGTCTTCTTCTGGCCCTGAACCTGCCGGCGACCGCGCCGGTATGGCTTCCGGTCATCGGCAGCGGATTCGCGATCATTATCGTTAAGATGCTGTATGGCGGCCTTGGAAAGAATTTCATGAACCCGGCCATGGCCGCAAGAGCGTTTCTCTTCTCCTGGGCCGTCGTTATGACGACGTGGGTAAGCCCGCACACCCAGCTGCCGCTGGTGAAGACGCCGGTCGACGTCGTCTCCCAGGCGACGGCGCTCTCTCAGATGAAAAACGGCATTCTGCCGGATGTGAGCCTTCTGGATATGGCGCTGGGCAAAACACCCGGATCCATCGGCGAGACCTGCGCGCTGGCGCTTCTGGCCGGCGGCATCTATCTGGTGATCCGCCGCGTCATCTCCGCGCGCATCCCTCTGGCATATATCGGAACCGTCGCCCTGCTCACGTATCTGTTCCCGCGCGGGAACGATCCGTTCATGTGGATGATGTCCAGCATCCTGAGCGGCGGTCTGTTTATCGCCGCCATCTTCATGGCGACGGATTACGCGACATCTCCCGTCACCAAGGGAGGACAATGGGTATACGGCGTCGGCTTCGGTCTTCTGACGGTGTTCATCCGTTACTTCGGATCCTATCCGGAAGGCGTCAGCTATGCCATCCTGATCATGAACCTGCTGGTTTGGGTCATAGATAAAGCCATGAAACCGAAGAAATTCGGCTATGTACGGCCGCCGAAGAAGGGGGGTCAGGGCGCATGAGCGAGAACACACAGAAAAAGGAGACGACAATGGTCTCCGACCTGATCAAACTGGGCCTGATCCTCATGACGATCACACTGGTCGTCGCGCTGCTCCTCGGCCTGACCAACGCCGTCACGAAAGACCGTATTGCACAGGTCAAAGCCGTTGCGACGGCCGAAGCGATGGAAAAGGTCATGGAAGCCGATTCCTATGAAGCGATCGAGGGCACGTACGAGGAACCCGTCGAGGAGGTCTCACGGGCGATCGTCGGCGGTGAAACTGCCGGCTACTGCGTAAAAGTCTCCCCGTCCGGATACTCGGATATCATCGAACTGATGGTCGGTATCGATTCGGAAGGGGCGGTGACCGGCGTGTCGATCATCTCGATCTCGGACACCCCGGGTCTCGGAGCCAAAGCGGACGATCCGGCGTTCCTTTCCCAGTATGAGGGAAAAAGCGGACCGCTCGCCGTGGTGAAGAACCAGGCAAAAGAAGAAAATGACATCGTCGCGCTTTCCGGTGCGACCCGCACGTCACGCGGTGTCACCGAAGGCGTTCAGGCGGCTTTGGATACCGTTGCAGCTATCACGGGAGGGGGTACGGCAGCATGAAGAAGTATCTCGGCGTTCTGTTTAACGGTCTGGTCAAAGAAAACCCGACTCTCGTCCAGCTGATCGGTATGTGCCCGACGCTGGCTGTCACGACGGCGCTGTCCAACGGCATCGGCATGGGCCTTGCCGCGACTGTCGTTTTGACCTGTTCCAATATCGTTATATCTCTCCTGCGCAAGATCATTCCGAGCAAGATCCGTATCGCGGCGTACGTCGTCATCATCGCGGGATTCGTTACCATGATCGACCTGTTTATGCAGGCGTTCCTGCCGTCGCTCTCAAAAGCGCTCGGACTGTTTATCCCGCTGATCGTCGTCAACTGCATCATCCTCGCCCGCGCGGAGGCGTTTGCCTCCAAGAACGGCGTTATCGAGTCGGCGCTTGACGGCATCGGCATGGGGCTCGGTTTTACCTGCGCCCTGTCCATCCTTTCCTCGATCCGTGAGATCCTGGGAAGCGGTACGATCCTCGGACATCCCGTTTTCGGAAGCGGCTTCCAGCCGGCCACGCTGATGATCCTCCCGGTCGGAGGTTTCCTGACGCTCGGGTGCGTTATCGCCGCCAAACAGGCCATAACGAACAAGCTGGAAGAGAGAAAGGAGCGTGACGCACAATGACGTTGACCCAAGTATTCAGTCTTATGCTGAGCGCGATCCTGGTCGAGAACTTTGTTCTCGTCAAATTCCTCGGGATCTGTCCTTTCCTCGGCGTTTCCAAGAAGGTCGACACGGCAATCGGCATGAGCTGCGCGGTCATCTTCGTCATGACGATGGCTTCGATCGCGACCTATCTGGTCAATACCTACATCCTGGTACGCTTCGATCTGCAGTATATGCAGACGGTCGCTTTCATCCTGATCATCGCGACGCTCGTTCAGTTCGTCGAGATGGTCCTCATGAAACTGCTTCCGGCGCTGTATCAGGCGCTGGGAATCTACCTGCCGCTGATCACGACCAACTGCGCGGTGCTCGGCGTTGCGCTCTTGAACATCGATAAAAAACTCAATCTCTTCGGATCCGCCCTGTACGGTTTCTCGGCGGGCGTCGGATTTGCCCTCGCGATCACGCTGTTCGCGACGATCCGCGAGAGGATCGAGTTTTGCGACTACCCGAAAGCCTTTGAAGGTTTCCCGATCGCTCTGATCACGGCGGCTTTGATGGCGCTGGCCTTCATGGGGTTCTCCGGACTCAAGGTCTGGTAAGGAAACGGGGGCAAAAAGATGAATGTGAATGATATTTTAATCCCGGTCCTTACGCTGGGTATTATGGGTCTGCTCTTCGGCGCTATCCTTGCGATCGCTTCCCACATATTCAAAGTGGAGAAGGATGAGCGGCTCGACAAGATCATGGAAGTCCTTCCTGGCGCGAACTGCGGCGGCTGCGGCTATGCCGGATGCTCGAACTACGCGTCTGAAGTCATCTCCGGCCGCGCCGGAGTCGACCACTGCTCGGTAGGCGGAGCGCCGGTCGCCGAAAAACTGGCCGAGATCATGGGCGTGAAGGTCGGCGAGACCGTCAGATACGTCGCGCATGTCAACTGCCGCGGAGGTATCCACGCCGAGAAAAAGTATACCTATTCCGGGCTGCAGGACTGCATCAGCGCGTCGAAGCTCAACGGCGGACCGCTGGCCTGCCAGTACGGCTGCCTCGGATTCGGCACATGCATGAAGACGTGCCCGTTTGACGCGATCACGATGAAAGACGGCGTCGCTCTGGTCACGGCGGACAAATGCATGGGATGCAAAAAATGTATGGCGGCGTGCCCGAGAGGCATCATCTCTCTGGTCCCGTATACCGCGGATGTCAGCGTCAGCTGCGCGAGCCGTGATAAGGGCGCCATCCTTACCAAGATATGCAACATCGGATGTATCGGCTGCCGCATCTGCGAAAAAGAATGCCCCGCGGGCGCGATCACGGTCGAGGACAATCTTGCCCGTATCGATTACTCCAAATGCATAAACTGCGGCACCTGCGCGACCAAGTGTCCGAGAAAACTGATCATCAACTCGAGTGAAGTCACAACACAGACAAAGGAAGAGCTGGCATAAGCCGGAATAAACGTTTATGAAGAACAATCTGCCCGGATCCTTTACGGAAGTCCGGAACGTGTTCAAAAAAAGACTCCTGCTGATCCTGGGGATCGTCCTGGGCATCCTTCTCATCGCGTTTGTTCTGTATATGTGGATGGATGAGCATCTGGTCTTTCATACGGACGGCGTCCATGTCGATCTTTTTCCCGTTTTCCATGAAAACAGGGATGACGGTCAGGACATGCCGGCGCTCGTGATCGAAGAGCCGGCCGAACCCGAGCCGGAACCGGCGGAGCCTGTCACGGAACCGGTCGAGCCGGAACCAGCAGAAACTTCGTGGGAAGAGGACCTTGCTCCTTTGCGCGCACGGACGCTGGTCTTTGACCGTATCGGTGACGACGAATACATCAGTTCTCTGTGCAGCGACGAGTCTGTCAACGCGGTCGTGATCCTTCTGAAGAACACGAGCGGACGGCTTTCTTACCGTTCCGGCGTGTGGACGGGAAGCAGTTCTGAAGATACTGATACGCGCCTGCGCACGGTGATCGGAACACTGCATGACAGCGGGAAAAAAGTGATCGGGCGCGTCAGCGCGCTCCGGGACAACATGCTTCCGTTCGCGAGAGAAGACTGCGCCGTCCTGGACGAGGACGGGGATATCTGGCGCGACGACGGCGGCATCCCGTGGCTCGATCCGGAAAAGGAAGCGACGGGAGATGTCCTGATCGCTCTGCTGACGGAGATCGAGCAGATGGGATTCGACGAAGTGTTCCTGTATTCCTTCGAGTATCCGACGAGCGGCATCGTCCGTCAGATCCACTGGGAAGACGGCGTGGAACGCGTGGCGAATCTGGATAAGCTCTTTATCCGCCTGCGCGACGCCGTGAAGATCCCGCTGTCCGTTGAATGGAACAGCGCAATCGGAGACAAAGCGGAGGACAGCGACACCGGACAGCATGCCGCGACATATACCGAGAAGGGGCGCATCGCGGTCCCGCTGAGCCAGAATGACCCGGACAAATGGAACGCCGCTCTTGAAGGCGTTTACGCGACGGGACGGATCATACCGCGGGGAACGGACAGGGACGATCTGGAGTCCTACGCCGACCAGAGCGGTTTCTGGCAGACAGCCTAGTCAAATAAACGACCGGGGCAAACGCGCCCCGGTCTGCTTTTTATCCGGAAAACAAAAAAGACCGGCGGACCGGTCTTTTTCTCTCAGAAGAGCATATTACTTTTTCTCATGGATAATCTCGATGATATAGCCGTCAGGATCGGTGATCATGAATTCGGTCGTCGTCTTGTCGCCGGAATAGATGAGACCCATTGCCGCGAGCTTATCATAGGAGCCTTCGTAATCCGGGGTCGACATGGCGAGGTGATGGAAATCTCTTTCGCCGAGATCATACGCCTGCGGGTGATCTTTGAGCCAGGTCAGCTCTAGCGTGAAACCGGTCGAATCGTCTCCGAGGAAAACATAAATGGCGTGATCGTACACGCTTCTGCGAACTTCATGGAGCCCGAGCACTTCCTGATAGAAGCGGATGCTGCGGTCCAGATCCTGGACATTGAAATTGAAATGATTAAAAGCAAAAGACATAAAAAAGCCTCCTTACGGACATATGATCGTGTGAGATGATTATACCACAGGTCCGCGGAGGATAAAAAACGGTTTATGGTGGAAAGTGTGACAAAAAAGATGATAGAATCGATTAAAGAAGAAAACGCCGAAAGGTACGGCGAGATCTACGCACAGGCGTTCTCCGGCGAGCCGTGGAACGATCCGTGGAAAAAAGAAGACGCGACCGTCCATATCCGGGAGCTTCTGGGATCGCCGTCAGCCTACGGCCTGGAATATCTGATAGACGGGAAAGTCGTCGGATTCATTCTGGGAACATCCATGGTCTTTCATTACGGACGGACTTTTGAGATCAACGATCTCGCGGTCGATCCGGCTTATCAGAAACGGGGGATCGGGAGCCGGCTGCTTGAAAAGTGCCTCGACGACATCAAAGCGCAGAGCATGGTCGGCGTCCATCTGATCACATCCGCAGACGGGATCCTGCCGGAGTTTTACGGGCGGTACGGGTTCGCGAAAGAAAAGAGAGTCATCCTCATGGGGAAAGACCTGGGATAAGGACGGCTTTCACACAAAGAGAATCAACGAGGTGATCGTATGAAAAACGCATTGGTCGCATCCGCTTCCGGATGGCTTGAAAAATACATCGGAAAGACCGGTGTCAAGATCCTGCTGGCGATCGTCTTTTTTGTGATCGGCTATCTCATCATAACGGCCGTCATGAAAGGGCTTCGAAAATGGATCGTACGGACAAAGATCGACCCGGTCCTGCACGTTTTTATCCTCTCCGTCATCCGCATCGCGCTGATCGTCCTGCTGGCGCTGACCTGCGTGGACATGATCGGCATCAAGGTCACGGCGCTCATCACCGCTCTCGGCGCCGCCGGTCTGGCGGTCGGCCTTTCTTTGCAGGACTCCCTGAAAAATCTGGCCGGCGGCATTTTCATGATGCTGTCGAAGCCGTTTTCCGTCGGCGACTGGGTCGAAGTTGGAGCGGAGCAGGGAAAAGTGGAATCGATCGGTCTTACCCATACGACGATCAACAGTCTGGACAACAAACGCATCATGATCCCGAACGGGGACATCTCCGGCGCGCGCATCATCAACCATTCCGCGAACCCCACCCGGATGGTCAAGGTGGAGTTCGGCGTCGATTACAGGAGCGATCTGGATAAAGTCAAAGCCGTGATCCTGGAGGTCGCGCAGAAGCATCCGATGGTCCTGATCGAGCCGAAGCCGCTGATCCGCTGCTCCGAGTACACCGAGAACGCGCTCATGATCACCTGCCGGGTCTGGTGCCGGACCGAGAATTACTGGGATCTGTATTTCGATCTGATCGAACAGGTCAAAGAAGCCTTCGACGAAAACGGCATTACGATCCCGTATCCGCAGCTGGACGTCCATCTCACACCGGAGAAATAAACGGAAAACAAAAAAGAGCCATACGGAAAGCTCCGTATGGCTCTTCTCTTTTTATCAGGCGTCCTCGAATAGCGAGAGGAACTGCTGCGTGCGCGGGTGTTTCGGATGACGCAGAACATCGTCCGGCGCGCCCTGCTCGACGATAAGACCTCCGTCCATGAAGATGACGTGGTCGGATACGTCGTGCGCGAAATTCATCTCGTGCGTGACGATGATCATCGTCGTGTTCTTTTCGGACAGTGAGCGGATGACTTTCAGGACTTCGCCCGTCAGCTCGGGATCCAACGCGCTGGTCGGTTCGTCAAAACACAGGATGTCCGGCTCGAGCGCGAGCGCGCGTGCAATCGCGACGCGCTGCTGCTGTCCGCCGGAGAGCTGATGCGGATAATTGTCCATCCGGTCGAGAAGCCCCATCTGATCGAGCAGCTGTTTTCCGTGTTCGCGGAAGTGTTCGTCATCAGGCACCGGCGCATCCGATCCTTTCGCCAGAAGTTTTTCGGCGAGGATCACGTTTTCCAGCGCCGTGTACTGCGGGAAAAGATTGAAAGATTGAAAGACCAGACCGAAATGCAGGCGCCTTTTGCGGATCTCGCTCTCCCGCAGCGCCTGCCTGTCCGACGCGTCGAAGATCAGCTTATCGTTGACGAAGATCTTTCCGGAATCCGGCCGCTCAAGGAAATTGAGGCAGCGCAGAAGGGTGGTCTTGCCGCTTCCCGAGGATCCGATGATCGACAGAGCCTGCCCTTTTTCAAGGGTGAAGCTGATGTCTTCCAGCACACGGGTGGCGCCGAAGTGTTTTTCAAGATGTTCG
>JAEEGL012034414.1_pt1 | contig 12924 bp, 7 predicted proteins | sample 9134231 | NCBI WGS metagenome assembly JAEEGL01 (sample SAMN16246548, study PRJNA631951) | gut metagenome | biome: gut microbiome; feature: rumen; material: fiber-attached | host: Bos | place: Iran: Karaj | collected 2018-10 | reverse complement strand
TGAGGATAAGTGTAAGAACTGTGGTAAGTGTTCCCGTAACTGTAAGGCTGCCTGCATCGACTATAAGAATCATCAGGTGGATTACAGCCGTTGTGTGGTTTGTGGAAACTGCTTGCAGCAATGTAATTTCGATGCCCTCCACTATGTGCATCCGAAGAAAGTGAAGAAATCCACTGCAAAGGAGGAAACACCTGTGGATAATGCCCGTCGTAATTTCCTCTTAGGTGCTACCATGGTATCTGCCACCGCTTTGTGGGCACAGGAGAAGAAGAAGGTTGACGGAGGATTGGCAAAGATAGAAGATAAGATAGCTCCTGAGCGTAACACCCGTCTGACCCCTCCCGGTTCCCGTAGTGCTAAGAATATGGCCAGCAAGTGTACCGGTTGTCAATTGTGTGTTTCACAGTGTCCCAATGAGGTGCTGCGCCCATCTACTGATCTTCTTCACCTGATGCAGCCGGAGATGAGTTATGAACGAGGATACTGCTGTATAGAGTGTAACCGCTGTTCGGAGGTTTGTCCTACGGGTGCTATCCGTCTGTTGCCTTTGGAAGAGAAGAGCAGTACCCAGATCGGACATGCTGTCTGGGTGAAGAAAAACTGTATCCCTGTCACCGACGGGGTGGAATGTGGCAACTGTGAGCGTCACTGCCCGGTAGGTGCTATCATGATGGTTCCTCTGGATGAGAATGATGAAGAATCGGTAATGATACCCACTGTCAACGAGGCACGCTGCATCGGTTGTGGTGCCTGTGAGAACCTGTGTCCGGCACGTCCGTTCTCTGCTATCTACGTGGAGGGTCATGAGGTACATAAGACATTGTAATTTTTGAATTAGCTGAATCATGAAAAAGATAAACAGAAGACAATTTCTCGGTTTGTTCGGCGGTGGCACAGTAGCCTCCTCCGCGTTGCTGACAGCAGCATGTAACAATAAGGCGCAGCAGACCACGGCGAAGTTGCAGGAGCCTCCCACAGACAAGATGGAATATCGTGTAAATCCTAATACCGGTGATAAGGTGTCATTGTTAGGATATGGCATGATGCGACTGCCGCTGGAAGGTGGTGTCACCTATTCTGAGAACCCTGAGGCGCATCTTGACCAGGAAATGACGAATAAGCTTGTCGATTATGCCATTGCGCATGGTGTCAACTACTTCGATATGTCACCGGCTTATTGTCGTGGAGAATGTGAGATCGTTTCGGGCAATGCCCTGCATCGCCATCCCCGTGACAAGTATTATGTTGCCACGAAGATGAGCAATTTCTCTCCCGAGACACAGTCACGTGCCGCGAGTATCGAGATGTTTGAGAATTCGTTGAAATACCTGCAGGTTGACTATATCGATTATATGCTCCTGCATGGTATCGGTGGCGGGGAGGATGCTGAAGAAACCTTCAATATCCGTTTTATGGAAAATGGTATTCTTGATTGGCTGGTAGAACAGAAGAAAAAAGGAAGGATCCGTAACCTCGGTTTCTCCTATCATGGTGACATAGAGATTTTCGACATGCTCCTGCAATGGCATGATGAGGGGAAATATCACTGGGACTTCGCCCAGATAGAGCTGAACTATCTCGACTGGGACTATGCCGATGAGATCAACGATCGGAATACCGACGCTTCCTATCTTTATGCAGAGCTTGAGAAACGAGGGATTCCCGCCGTGATCATGGAACCGCTGTTAGGAGGACGACTGTCGAATGTACCTGATCCTGTGGTGGAGAAGATGAAACGTCAGCGGCCCGAAGACAGTGTGGCATCATGGGCTTTCCGATATGCCGGAACACCCAAGGGAGTGCTTACCGTACTCAGCGGCATGAAATTCATGGAGCATCTGCAGGAGAATATTTGGACCTATTCTCCCCTTGAACCGATCACCGACGAGGAGAATACCTTCCTGATGGACATCGCCAAGGATATCTACGACCTGAAGACGATTCCCTGTAATGAGTGTAACTACTGTATGCCGTGTCCCTACGGGATCGATATCCCCGCCATCTTCTCACATTATAATAAATGTATCAAGGAGGGAAACCTGCCGAAAGACAACCAGTCACCGGAGTATCGCAAGCAGAGAAGAGCTTTCCTGATCGGTTACGACAGGAGTGTACCGAAACTGCGACAAGCCAGCCATTGCATACAGTGCGGACAATGCTCTCCAGCCTGTCCGCAACGGATAGATATCCCCAAGCAGATGCGTATGGTGGATGACTTTACCGAAGAACTGAAACGCGACGGTAAAGCAATCATCAAGGAAATAGAAATGCCCGAAGAAGAGTAGGATTATTTGGCGAGGATCTGCTCACCGTGGATCTTCGTCTTTATCTCTTTGGGTAGGATAATCCTTTCAATGACACCATTCTCATCGATGATGAAGGTGGTGCGGAGCGTTCCGAAATATTTCCTGCCATACATCGATTTCTCTGCCCATACCCCGAAAGCTTCGTTCAGGGTCTTCTCCGTATCGGCAATCAGATGGAAGGGGAGCTGCTGCTTCTCGATGAATTTCTTGTGAGAGTTCTCATCCTGCACACTCACTCCCAATACCTCAAACCCTTCAGCCTGCAAACGTTCGTAATTGTCACGGATAGAACAAGCCTCGGCCGTGCAACCACTCGTATTGTCTTTCGGATAGAAATACAATACGAGTTTCTTTCCTTTATAATCACTCAACTTCACCTCATTACCGTTCTCGTCTCTTCCTAAGACTTCCGGTGCTTTGTCTCCAACTTTCATATCATTCTTTTCTTTAAACTTACGACTGCGAAGATACACATTTTTTATGAAAACAAATGTATAGTCTTGTTTAAAGTTACTTACCTTCTCTAATAAAAGTAAAATATGTTTTGTCGGATGCAAGATTTTCATTACCTTTGCCTTTATCTTATATAATAAGATACAATCAGAGTTATGAGAATATTTAAAACCCTACTTATACAGATTCTTTTGATCATGCCTTTGCTCGTAAACGCACAATCATACGACAGTCTCTGGAAACAGGTTGACGAAGCTGTTGAGAAGGACTTGCCACAGACAGAGATGCAGGTGCTGCAGCGTATTATCAGCAAGGCTACCAATGAGAAAGCATACGGACAACTGTTGAAGGCAGAACTCACGAATGCCTTCGTACAGGCATATATCAGTCCTGATTCCTTGATGCCGGCAATCGCAAAACTCGATGAGAAAATCACAAAGACGGAAAAGACCGATCCTGCCATGGCTGCGGTCTATTGCAGTGTGCTGGGGAATATCTACAAGTCGCACATCCCGAATATTGACGATCGGGAAACGTTGTCAAAACAGTATTTCGCCCGTTCACTGGCTGATCCTAAGATGTTGGCCTCTCATCAGGCATCTGCCTTTGAGCCGATGATCGAAAAAGGCGTCGATAGTAAGTATTTCAATCACGACTTGTTGAGTGTCTTGGGCTTTGAAGCGGAAGATTACCAGACCCTGTATGACTATTACCTGCAGGTAGGCAATAGTGAGGCTACGCTCATCACGGCATTACGGTTGATACGGCAGGGGCGAAGCTACACGGCCCATCAGTTTTTCAAAGACAGTAAGTATATTGCTTCATTGGATTCTCTGATCGCGAAATACCACGATCTGCCGGTATGTGCCGAGGTGGCCATGGAGCGCTACAACTATATGTCGGCATGTGAGGATGTGAGTGTGGCAGAGCGCATGGCATATCTCGACAAGGCACTCTTGGAGTGGGGCAACTGGAAGCGCATGAACATGCTACGTAATGAGAGAGCGCAGTTGATACAACCAATGTTCCACGCTCAGCTGGAGCTCAGTCAGCAACGTCCCAACATCCCAACGAAAGTACAATTGCCGCAAGTGCGTAACATCCCGTCGCTCACCCTGAGAGTTTCTAAGTTGAACATCACGGGTGAGGAAGAATATAATCCGTATGACAAAGAACACTTGAAAAAACTCAAACAGAAGATCATTGCCGGCAGTACGAAGGAACAGAAGAAATCCTTTACGATTGTCAATGACTATGACATCCTGAAAGACTCCCTGACAATAGAAGGGCTGCCTATTGGTATCTATCTGCTGGAGTTTGCGACTGAGGGAAAGGATATCTCCCCGCAGTATCTCCTCCTGAATGTCTCCAATCTGTTCTCCGTCCAGCAATATCTGCCCGGAAAAAAGATACGTGTGGCAGTGCTCGATGCCACTACCGGACAACCGGTGGCAAAGGCAAAGGTGAAACTGGAACGGGAGAAACGCTATAACGCACCGGCTAACACGGCATTGCTCGAGACCAATGACAAGGGGGAGGTGGTGTATGAATACGGTCAATACTCCCCACAGACAATCTATGTCTATACAGCTACCGACAAGGCTTCACCGAAAAACTACTGCTATGGCGGGTTCAGTTATACCGAGCCGAGAAGTAACGTCACCCGTATGTCCTTGTTTACCGACCGTAGCATCTACCGTCCCGGACAGACGGTTTATGTCGGGGCTATCCTGATGAATGCCCAGAAAGGACAGACGGTGAAGGTGTTACCCGGGCAATCGTTCACGCTGACACTGCGTGATGCCAATCACCAGGTGGTGAAAGAGGAACAGTTGACAACCGATGCGTTTGGCAGCGCGAACACCTCCTTTACATTGCCCAATGCCGGTCTGAATGGTAATTACTATTTACAGACGAATATCGGCCGTGGTTCCACCTTTTTTAAGGTAGAGGAATATAAGCGTCCTACCTTCCAGGTGGAGTTCGACAAGTATGAGGGTGAGTATCATCCCGGTGACAGTGTAAAGATAAAAGGTCATGCGAAGAGTTATGCCGGTGTTCCCGTGCAGGGCGCTAAGGTGAGTTATACCGTCAACCGCAAACGCGCTTTCTGGTGTTGGTGGCGGAGTAATGCCGCACAGGAACAGTTGATGAGTACCGGTGAGGTGACAACCGATGAGCAGGGAGCCTTCGAGATCAGTGTTCCCATGGTCATTCCAGAAGGTGACGATACCTTCTACCGTTTTGTCACGGTTGCCGATGTGACGGATGCTGCCGGTGAGACACATGCGGGAGAGATGAGCCTGCCTCTCGGCAGGAAGTCGTTCTCCTTCTATTTCTCCGTTCCCGAGAAACAGTTGAAAGACAGCCTTCAGAATGTGACCTTCGTACTGAAGAACGCTGCCGGCAATGATATGGCTGGAAAGGTAAGTTATAAGATCGACGGGAAGAATGCTGTCGTGGTGGATGCGAACACCCCTGTCTCCCTGAATGGAAAACAACTGTCTTCCGGCAAGCATACCCTTGAGGCTACCTGTAATGGGGAGACGATGAAACAGGATTTTGTGGTGTTCAGTCTTATAGACAAGAAACCCTGTATCGACACCCCCGATTGGTATTATCTCACCGGTAATGAGTTCCCGAGAGACCCTAAGGAGGGCGTTACCTTACAGGTGGGTTCTTCCAGGAAAGATACCTATATCTTATATACGATCGTGGCGGGGAACACCTTGCTCGAGAGCGGTTCCTTCAACCTCAGTGATGCTATCCGCACACGGGTGTTCAAATACCAGGAGCAGTACGGCACCGGTATCGCCCTGAACTATATCTGGGTGAAGGACGGCATTTGTTACAATCATTCCGATATCATCCGCAAACCCTTGCCAGATAAGAGATTACGACTGTCATGGACCACTTTCCGTGACCAGCTCCTTCCCGGACAGAAAGAGGAGTGGACACTGCAGGTGCTGACGCCCGACGGCAAACCGGCAGATGCACGGATGATGGCTACGATGTATGACAAGAGCCTTGACCAACTGAAGGGTCTGTATTGGAATGTGGATGATCTGCTCTATCAGAACTATCCGAGTGTGAGATGGATCTTCCGTGACAACTATGGTATCGGCATCGGCGGACAGCAACCGCTCAAATACCTGAATGTCTCAGAACTCTTGTTCTCCCATCTGTCACGTGACCAGTGGAACACCATCTTACGGAACATTTTCGGTTATGGTGGGGTGATGGTGCGTGGTGCCAGACCCGTCAGGAGAATGGCGAAAGTGGGAGCCTCCATGGAAGAAGATGAGGTGATGGCCTTCGAAGAATCTGCTTCAGTAGCCTACAATAATATGAGTGTCAAGATGGCTGCTCCACAGGCTATTGGGGCGATGGATGAGATGAAAAAGGAAGTGGCGGTGATGGATGTTGCCGGTTCTGACGAAGAGGGGGCTGCAGAAAGGGAAACCACGGATGTCGTACGTGAGAACCTGAATGAGACGGCTTTCTTCTATCCCACGCTGACAACCGATGAGAAGGGTGCCGTGAGTATCCGTTTCACCTTGCCGGAGAGTGTCACCTCCTGGCGATTCTTGGGCTTGGCGCATGATAAGACGATGAACTACGGTTTCCTCGAAGGGGAGACAGTGGCGAAGAAAGAGGTGATGGTACAACCGAATATCCCTCGTTTCATCCGCAGGGGTGACCATGCCACGATATCCACACGTATCTTCAACACCTCTGATCATGCTGTCTCAGGAACCGTGAAGATGCAGCTTATCGATCCCGTGACAGAAAAGATCATCCATGAGGAGTCACAGCCGTTCTCCGTGGAAAAAGAGGGTACGGCAGCAGCCACCTTCAGTTATTCCCCCACAGAGGTGTATGATATCCTGATTTGTAAGATAGTGGCATCCGGCGATGGGTTCAGCGATGGTGAACAGCATTATCTCCCGGTGCTGACAGATGTGGAGAAGGTGATGAATACCCTTCCGTTTACACAGCACACCCCGGGCGTTTTCCAAGCGGATCTCCGGTCGCTGATACCTGCTGATGCACTGCAGACGACGTTGACTCTCGAATATACGAACAATCCCGCTTGGCTGGTGGTGCAGTCACTGCCTTTCATCAGTCATGCTATCGAGCATAATGCCGTCAGTCTGGGCGCTGCCTACTATGCCAATAGTCTGGGTAAGTTCCTCCTGGATCAGTCGCCTGCCATCAAGAAGACTTTCGATCTGTGGAAGCAGGAGAAGGGTGAGGAGACATCCCTGATGAGCAGTCTCGAGAAAGACCAGTCGTTGAAAACACTGGTGCTCAGTGAGACACCGTGGGTGATGGATGCGAAGAGTGAACAGGCACAGAAAGAATCCCTTATCCGTTTCTTCGATGAGAACAGCTTGCAGTATCAGCGACAGCGTACCATCGAACTGCTCCGCAAACTGCAGCATAGCGACGGTTCTTTCTCCTGGTGGCAGGGCATGGACGGTTCTCCGCGGATGACTGCCCAGGTGATGATGTTCTTCACCCGTTTACGACTCCTCTGCGGTGATGATCAGGAGACGGAGACGATGGTGGACAAAGGCTTCCGTTATCTCAGTGAGATAGTGATCAAAGAGGTGAAGGAGATGCGCAAACGGGAGAAAGAGGGCAAACCGGTATATATCTCCGACTACCATGCCCTCCAGTGGGCTTACCTCTTTGCGATATCCGGACGGACGATGACGGCACAGGAGAAAGATGCCGTGAACTACCTCATCACATACCTGGAGAAACAGAAGAAGACACAGACACTCTATTCCAAGGCAATGATGGCCGTGGTCTTCCAGAAGAACGGTCAACAGAAGAAAGCCAAGGAGTATATCCAGAGCCTCAAGGAGTATTCCGTCTTCACCGAGGAGATGGGGCGTTACTATGACACACCGCGTGCCGGCTATTCCTGGTGTAACTACCGCATACCGACACAGGTAGCTGCCATCGAGGCGATGAACATCGTCACTCCGGAGGATGAGATAACGGTCAATGAGATGCGCCGCTGGTTGTTGCAGGAGAAACGCACCACCTGCTGGGATACCCCCATCAACAGTGTCGATGCGGTCTATGCTTTCCTGAATGGCAGGGCATCATTGCTCAATACACAGGAATTGTCTGTGGTGAAGGTTGACGGTAAGACGATCGACTTACCCAAGGCTACTGCCGGGTTAGGGTATGTGAAGACCGGGATAAAAGATACTGACGCACAGTCGCTCACGGTGGAGAAGAGCAGCGAAGGCACCTCATGGGGCGCTGTCTATGCACAGTTCTTCCAACCCACATCCTCCATCGAGGCATCAGTCTCAGGCATCTCCGTGAAACGGGAGATCCGTCATCAGGGTAAGTCATTGTCGGTAGGGGATAAGGTGACGGTACGGTTGACGATCGTTGTCGACCGTGATTACGACTATGTGCAGGTGGTTGACAAACGGGCAGCATGTCTGGAGCCGGTGAACCAACTGAGTGGTTATCACTGGGGCTATTATATCTCCCCGAAGGACTGCTCCACGAATTACTATTTCGACATCCTACCGAAGGGTACGCATGTGATAGAAACAGATTATTATATCGACCGCAAGGGTGACTACGAGACAGGTACCTGCACCGTTCAGTGTGCATACAGTCCGGAGTATTACGGACGGGCAAAGAGTCAGAAACTCACCGTAAAGGAATGATTATGAGAAAAAGAATAGCAATATTTGTCGTGTTGACAACTTTATCTCTCGGTCTGTATGCCCAGAAGATAAAGGTAAAGAATGATGTGATCTATTGTGGTAATGTGGCTTACGAACAACCCGTCACGGTGAAGTTCGAACTGCAGAATACGGGTAACAGTCCGCTGGTCATCAGTAATGTGCGCACCAGCTGCGGCTGTACCACCGTGGACTATCCGAAGCAGGCGATCCCTGCCGGTGATCATTTTGCGGTGAACGCCACCTACGATGCCCGTATGATGGGACATTTCTCGAAAGATATCGGACTCTACACGAACGATTCGGAGAAACCGCTCTATCTGACGATGCGCGGTGTCGTCGTGGAGGAGGTTGTCGATTATGAGGGTAACTATGATTTCTCGATCGGTTCTCTCATGGCTGATGCCGATAACATCGAGTTCGATGATGTGAACAGAGGGGAGATGCCCGTCAAGAAGATCCATGTCATGAACACCTCCGACAAGACCCTCAGTCCTACGGTGATGCACCTGCCTAACTACCTGAAGGCTACTGTCTCACCCACGAACATCGCTGCCGGCAGAACCGGTGTGGTGACCCTGATGCTCGACTCAAAGCATGTGCGTGACTACGGTTTGACACAGACCACCCTCTACCTGGGAATGTTCCCCGGTGATAAGGTGTCTGCGGAGAAAGAACTGCCGGTGTCTGTGGTCTTGCTGCCGGCGTTTACAGAACTGACGGAGACCGATCTCGCCAATGCACCTCAGATCAAACTCTCCACGGAGGATGTGGATATCTCCTTCGGCGGCAAGTCGAAGAGGAGTGAGACGATCCTGATTGATAATATCGGACGTAGTGAGTTGTCTATCAACAGTCTGCAGATGTTCACCAATGGCTTGAGCGTCACGCTGAATAAGTCGAAACTACAACCGGGTGAGCAGGCAAAACTGAAGATTACCGCTGAGGCAAAGGCCCTGCGCAGGGTACGTACCAAACCTCGTGTGCTGATGATCACCAACGACCCCATGAAGTCGAAGATCGTCATCAATATCAATACCAAGTAATGGTTTAATTGATAATTGAAAATTGATAATTGATAATTGAAAATTAAATAGTAATTATTAATTGTTAACTATTAACTATTAATTATTTATCGTAGTATCATGGAACATCCAGAGAACAGTGAGGAATATAAAGGCTTGCAGGTGAATGCGGGCGTTTCTTCCCAGGCAATCATCAACCCCTATCTGAAGCGGGGCCATTTCCGCCGCCATGAATATACCACCGGTGAGATGGTGGAGGGCATCCTGAAAGGTGACATCACCGTATTGAGTCAGGCTGTCACCTTGGTGGAGAGTATTAACCCCGATCACTACAGTAAGGCGCAGGAGGTCATCGACAAGTGTCTTCCCTATAGCGGTAACTCGGTGAGGATCGGTATCAGTGGTGTGCCCGGTGCAGGAAAGAGTACGAGTATTGATGAGTTCGGTATCCACGTGCTCGACCGTTTTGGCGGTAAGCTGGCTGTTCTTGCCATCGACCCCAGTTCAGAACGCTCCAAGGGAAGTATCCTGGGCGATAAGACACGTATGGAACGGCTGTCACAGCGCCGTGAGGCATTTATCCGTCCTTCACCAACGGCCGGCTCTCTCGGTGGTGTGGCCCGTAAGACCCGTGAGTGTATCATCCTCTGTGAGGCTGCCGGCTTCGACAAGATCTTTGTGGAGACCGTCGGTGTGGGACAGAGTGAGACAGCCTGCCATTCGATGGTTGATTTCTTCCTGCTGATACAGTTGGCCGGTACCGGTGATGAGCTGCAGGGTATCAAGAGAGGTATTATGGAGATTTCCGATGGTATCATCATCAACAAGTGCGACGGCAGTAATGTGGAGAAATGTCAGATGGCAGCCACCAATTTCCGTAACGCACTGCATTTCTTCCCGATGCCGGAGAGTGGATGGACTCCCAAGGTGTTATGCTACAGTGGTTTCTACGGCACCGGTATCAAGGAGGTATGGGATATGGTCTATCAGTATTTCGACTTCGTGAAGCAGAACGGTTATTTCGACTACCGTCGTAACGAACAGAGTAAGTACTGGATGTACGAGAGTATCAACGAGAATCTCCGTAACTCTTTCTATCATAATCCTTTGATCGAGCAGTGCATCAAGGCGGCAGAGCAGTCGGTGCTCCGGGGTGAGAAGACCTCCTTCAAGGCAGCTGCCGACCTCCTTTCCATCTATTACAACGAACTGAAAAAGAAGTGATACAGGTAGAGATTGATCAAGGCAGTGGCTTCTGTTTCGGAGTGACAACAGCCATACGGAAGGCAGAAGAGGAATTGTCGAAAGGCAATACCCTCTACTGTCTGGGTGATATCGTGCATAACGGTATGGAGTGCGAGCGACTACGACAACTCGGTCTTGTCACGATCAATCACGAAGAACTGAAGTCGTTGTGTGACACGAAGGTGCTGCTGCGGGCACATGGGGAGCCTCCTGTCACCTATGAGACAGCCCGTCGTAATCACATAGAGATCATCGACGCCACCTGTCCCGTGGTGCTCCAGTTGCAGAAGAGGATCAAGAGTCAGTATCAGGCACATCCCGAGGCACAGATCGTGATCTTCGGCAAACCCGGTCATGCAGAGGTGCTCGGACTGGTAGGACAGACAGAGGGGCATGCCATCGTGATAGCCCATCTGGAGGATGTCATGCAACTGGATTTCTCGCGGGATATCTATCTCTATTCCCAGACCACCAAGTCGTTGGAGGAGTTTCAGCGTATCGTGGAGTATATCCAGCAGCATATCTCCCCCGAGGCCCATTTCCAACGCTTTGATACGATCTGCCGACAGGTGGCCAACCGTATCTCCAACATCACCTCCTTTGCGGCGAAGCACGACCTGGTGCTGTTCGTCTGCGGACGGAAGAGCAGTAACGGTAAGGTGCTGTATAATGAGTGTAAGAACGTCAACCCTAACAGTTATCTCATCGAGGATGCCGATGAGATACAGTTAGCGTGGCTCAAGGGAGTGAAGACCGTCGGTATCTGTGGGGCTACGAGCACCCCGAAATGGTTGATGGAGGAATGCCGCGACTTCCTTATTCAGCAGAGTTGACCACCCGCAGGTACTGTTCCATCACCCACGCGTTCTGCTCGTCAATGGTCAGGTTACTGTTATCCAGGAGGATAGCATCATCAGCAGGACGCAGGGGAGCAACCTCACGATGACTGTCGATATAGTCGCGCTCCTGCACGTTCTTCAGGATCTCCTCATAGTCACCCTCCATACCCTTGGCTTTCAACTCATCGTAGCGGCGCTGGGCACGTACCTCTGCCGATGCCGTCACGAAGATCTTCAGTTCTGCATCGGGGAATACCACGGTGCCGATATCCCTGCCGTCCATCACGATACCTTTCTCTTCGCCCATCTGCTGCTGTTGTCTCACCATAGCGGTCCTGACAAAGGGTATGGTGGCGATGGGTGATACGAGGTTGCTCACCTCCATCCCCCTGATCTCTTTCTCCACCAGTTCTCCGTTCAGGTAGGTGTCGGGCTTCTTCGTCTCCGCATTGAACTTAAAGGAGATATGGATATCGTCCATCTGTCTCTCGAGCTCCTCGGTATTGATCTCCGTGCCCTCGAACAACTGATGGCGGATGGCATAAAGGGTGACGGCGCGGTACATCGCACCGGTATCTACATATACATAGCCGATCTTTCGTGCAAGATCTTTTGCCATGGTTGATTTTCCACACGACGACAGTCCGTCGATAGCTATTGTAATCTTTTTCATTCCGATATGTTTTATAAAGAATATGCTACATTGACCATCAGGGAATGACTCGAGACATGGTATTTGCCGTACGACAGGTTGAGCTTGAAACGGTCGAGCAGAATGCCCGCACCCAACGACAGTCCGGCACCATGGCTGCTCCCTTTCTCTTCCCCCACATCGATGATCTTCATCTCATTGGCTCTCCGCAGGTTGTAGCCGGCAGCGATATACAACTGCGGTGAGAAGATGATATCCATGCCGATCACGAAGTGATTGATGAACTTGTAATCCCAGTGTGTCATATCCACCAGGGCTGCCGACAACCGTAGGGGTGAGCCTACCAACCGTTTGCTGATGCCCACCTGCACATCGACGGGCAGCTTGGCGTATTCCTCTTCGTAGGCATCCAGCTCACCACCGAGGTTCTTTACCACAGCCGACAACGACCATTCACTCTCCGGAAGGTAGTAGTTCAGTCCCATGTCCACACCCACGGCCAAGGCATTGAACTGACCGATGTACGAGTTGATGACCTTCGCAGTGATACCACCCGTGAGATGCTCTCCCAACTGATAACTGAACGTACCGTTGAGGGCGATATCCTTGGCAGAGAACTCTCCCGTCTGCACATTGTTCTCATCCATCTCCTTCATCGTCCCGTAGTTGATATACTGCGCGCTG
>JAEEGL011785341.1_pt1 | contig 12924 bp, 8 predicted proteins | sample 9134231 | NCBI WGS metagenome assembly JAEEGL01 (sample SAMN16246548, study PRJNA631951) | gut metagenome | biome: gut microbiome; feature: rumen; material: fiber-attached | host: Bos | place: Iran: Karaj | collected 2018-10 | reverse complement strand
GGAGTTCTCCTACGACACGGCCGGCCGGCTGACGAAGGTGGTATACCGCGACAGCGAGGGGAATCCCGCAGTGGAGCAGACCCTGCACGCAGCCATTCTGGAGCTGAGCTATGACGGGCACGGCTTCCTTACGGAGCTGGCATGCTACGACGACCTCTCGCAGCCCTGCCGCGGAGGTCAGGGGGCCTTCCGCACGGTACAGGAGAACGATGCGAAGGGGCATGCGGTAAAGGCTTCGTTCTTTGATGAGAACGGACAGCCCACCCCCTGCACGGACGGATATGCCGTGTGCGAGAGCGTTTTGGACGAGGCGGGCAGACTGCTGGAGAACCGCTACTACGGTCCGGACGGAGAGCCTGCGCCGAGCCTTCTGCTGGGCTGTTTCCGGCAGCGCTTTACCTATGAGAACGGGCGGCTGGTCCGGATCGACAGCATGGACGCAGAAGGGGCCCCGATGGCAATCAAGAACGGGAGCGCTTCGGTCTGCTATGCCTACAGTCCGGAGGGGCTGAAGATCAGCGAGCGCTATCTCGATGTGGACGGGGACCCGGTGAACTGCACCACTGGCTTTGCCGAGGTTCGCTGCGAATACCTGGACGGGGCCCTGACAGGCTGGAGCGACTACGGCGCGGACGGGAAACCCTGCCTGAATACGAACGGCGTCTCCTCCTGCCGGATCGAATACGAAAACGGGCTGGAAGCCCGGAAAAGCTGGTTCGGCACAGACGGGGAACCGGTGCTGAGCAGCGAGGGTTTTGCGGCATTCGAATCGGAGTACGACGGGAACGGACTGCTCCTGCGGCGTGAATTCCTGGGTACGGACGGCGAGCGCATACTCGTGAACGGCTGTTTTTCCGCCATCGGATGGAGCTATGACGAGGTTGGCCGCGTGATCGAGGAGCGCTATTACGATACGCAGGACCTCCCGCTGGCGCAGGAAGCCCTGAACGGCGCGCTGGGTGTGGCCATGGAGTACGACGGCCGCGGGAACCTCGCCGCGAAAGTGTATCTCTATGCGGGGACCGCCGGCGAGGGCGTGCCGGCCCGGAAGGAGAACACCTATGACAGCCACGGGAACGCGGTGAGCGAGGTGTATCTGGACCGGGACGGGAACGAGGTGAGCGGGCCGGAGGGCTTCTCGCGGCAGGAGCTTGCGTATGACAGCAGCGACCGGCTGGTGGAATGGCGGCTGTATGTGCCCGGGACGGACGAGCCCATGTACACAGAGAAAATCACCAACGACCTGTTCGGCAATCCGGTATACGTGGAGTCGGCGATAATGACCCAGGCCGGGCTCATGACGCTGGAATTCCGGTATGAATACGATGAATTCGGGAATGAGACCGGCGCCTGGTCCCGCATGAAAGGCGACGAGGACTGGGAAGCCATGCGATAAAAGAGAGACCCGGGCTGCCGGGACAGTGCAGCCTGTCACGCGCTATACTCATCTTGCAATAATCACAAAACCGGAGGAAAAAGCATGAAAGAGATCGAACTGTTCCATCTGACCCGCTGCCCCTACTGCATCAATGCGCGGAAAGCCATCGGAGAACTGCTGGAGGAAAACCCGGCCTACGCCGCGCTGAGCATCCGCTGGATCGAAGAGAGCGAGGAAAAGGAGCTGGCCGACAGCCGCGACTACTACTATGTCCCCACGCTCTATTACAACGGGAAAAAGCTCTATGAAGCCAATCCCGGCCACTCTTTCGGCGTCATCAAGAAAAACATCCGCACCGCCTTTGATGAAGTGCTGGCTGCGGAATGAGAGCCGCATCCCTTTCATCCGTGAATAACTGAAAAAAGCGGACAGGATCCGCGGTCTGCGCCTTCAGGGCCGGCTGCGGAAGAATAAAAAGACAGACGGAAAGCCGGATCGAACCGGTCTTTTCCGTCTGTCTTTTTCTGTCTATTTCCTTATCCCAGCAGTGCCCTCAGCTCCTGAACGGCGGCTGCTTCATCTGTGCTGTCGATGCGGACATCGCAGAAACCGGAAAGCTCCCGCTGGCGGGCAGCCTCGCTCATCCGCACGGAAACCTCGATCTCACTGCGGCAGGTCTTCCGGTAGCGTCCGCGCAGGACTTCTTCATCCGCGGGCTCCACATACACGCAGACCGCCTCCGGCATGTTTTTCTTCACCTGTGCGGCCCTTTCGACCTCCAGGCCGAGCAGAACATGCTTTCCTGCCGAAAGCTGCTCCTGCACGAGTTTCCGTGAGGTGCCGTAATCGTTGCCGGCAAATTCCGTGTGCTCAAGCAGGGCTCCGGTCTCCAGCAGTTCAGCCCACTGGTCCAGATCATAGAACCAGAAGCCCTCCCCGTTCACCTCGCCCTTCTTCATTTTGCGGGCCGTGACCGGAGTGACGGAACCGATATCTTCCCTGCCCTGCAGGACGCTGCTGAGGATCTCTCTGACGCCGGCGCCTGAAGGGCCGGAAATGATGAACAGTGTGGGAGTCATGGCCATCTCCTGATAATTCGTAATTATGATCGCTTACGGCAGCAGGATGCCGCCGGCGCTGTCGATCGGGACCATCTTCCCGTGCACCACCGACCGCGAAAGGGCAAACACATAGGCGCAGGTGGAAAGCATCACGTATTTTGCCTCGCCGTCCAGCTCCACGTCCGCGGTGACCATGCTGTTGGTCTTCACATACTGCAGCCAGTCGTCCATTTCGGGCGAAGGCCCCTGAAAAATCGTATATGCCCGGTCGAGCGCCGAGATGTAATAGGCGCTGAACAGATCCACCCGGTAGTCCTGCTCGGGCGTGAGGATCCACATGGTGGGATGCTCGTCGAACCAGTCCTGCAGGACCCATTTGTCCAGCTGGGCGAACATCGTTCCGTCCGTCAGATGGTGGCCGTAGAGGATGGTGTTGCTGTCAACGAAGTCCCGCCTGTTCAGGCAGTCGGCAAAGATGGCGCCGTACTTGCTGCTCTCCAGGGCATAGTTGTGGTTGATGTAGAACTTGTTGTCCTCCGCCTGGCAGACCGGGAAATCGATCCGGCTGTTCGGGCAGTAGAGCCAGCCGATCACCTCGGGATTGATCTCCTTCAGAGCCTTGAAATCCACGACGATCGGCGCCAGCTCCGGATTCTCCTTCCGGGGCTTCGTTTCCGTACCGTCCGAAGAAGTTCCGGTCCCTTCCGCTGCAGCAGCTGCTGCATTGGGATCCTGCGGAGTCGTAAAGCTGTTCGAAGCCTTTTTGTACAGGAGCTGGTTCTTTTTATATCCGAGCTCCACCGGGAGGATCACGGCGGCGCAGAGCAGGAACGCGGCGGCCAGAAGGATCAGCATGATCCGGCGGAATGTTTTCTTTGTCACGGTCCTTCTTCCTCCTTATCCGGGTTCTGCTCTGCAGGGCCGTTTTTCGCCTCTGCAGGACGTTTTTCTCTCTGCCGTATCCACGACCCTGTCAAACGGAAAAGAAGGCCGCAGACGGCAAATAAGGCCATTGCAAGCTTTCCCTCCCGGGTCGCGTAGAGCATCATCAGGTTCCCGATCACGGGGACATGTCCCTTCACCTGCCCCAGCACGTTCACATAGGCCGTCGGGAAGATATCCTCCGTGGGATTCGCATCGCCCTTGGTGATGTATTCGCCTGTTTCGGGGCGGACTTCCACCACCCGGTGCGTCACTACGACCCCTTCATCCGAAAAGGCGATGATATCCCCCGCCCGGATCTCCGAGGGGTCCACCGTTTCCACATACACCACGCTGCCCACAGGCAGGGCAGGTTCCATACTCCCGCTGATCACGCTGTAGACCTGCAGCCCCAGCAGGCGCGGAAGGGCCAGCGGAAGGGCGGTGAGGATCACAGCCAGAAGAAGCACAGTGCCGAAAACGGAGCAAAGGGCGGGAAGGATCTTCCCGCCCCTTGTTTTCGAATGATTTCTGATCCTGCTTTTGTTTTCAGTCATTCTCAGTTCCGATCCTCTGGAAGGATCTCAGTTCTTCTCGTCTTTTTTCTTCTTGCGCGATGCGATCAGATACGCGATCGGAACAAGGATCAGTCCGCCAAGAACAACGGCACCGGATATGATCACCCAGGTCGGTACGCCGGAGAGTGCACCCTGATGCTCCGTGGTCTCTCCTCCGGGCCCTTCGGCCTGAGGCACATCCAGGTCAAGGATCTCCACCGGTTCTACCGGGGTGGCGTTTTCGGGAGCCTGTCCTTCACCGCCGGCCGCACCTCCGGGTGCTGCTTCGGTTCCGGGCGTTCCTTCCGCGCCGGGTGCTGTCTCGGTTCCGGGCGTTCCTTCCGCTCCGCCGGCATTCTGTCCGGCGTTCTGTCCCGCATTCTGTCCTGCATTTCCGCCGCCGCCTGCAGGCGGTACTACCGCGCCGCCACCGCCGCCCGGCGGGACCACTGCGCCGCCGCCTGTGTTGATCGGCGTGTACAGGAATTCGAACACGTTCTGTGTCGGATCACTGGTCAGGGTCTTGGTGATGGCCAAAGCCTGCGGACGGTAATTCTCCACGTACTGGAACGCTACGACGGGCTTGTCGCCGATGTTTCCGTAGAAGATCTGCGGAGGCAGGAGGTTGATCCGCGTAGTCACATGCAGATAGTATACCGTGTACTGCACGGCTGTGCTTTCCATGCCGTAAGCCACCACGAAGTCCATATCGCGATCGATGGGGATCTTATTATCAAACTGATAGAGAAGGCCGCCGTTATCATGCCCGGCTTCCCTGATGCCTTTGATGATATACTTCTTGTACTGTTCGTCTTTTTTCTTTTCTACTACAAGTTTTGAAGTATCAAATTTTTCCCCGTGAGGCACTGTAAAAACAGCTACTTCCCCACCGTTGACCGTGCCGATGTTGCCTGCGTAAACCCGGACCGTGTAGTAATCCGTCGGTTCAGCAAAGGCGTTGGCACACAGCGTCAGCACCAGGGCAAGAACAAACAGTACCGCGAAAATCTTTCTCAGGGTCTTCATTTGCTCTCACCGCCCTTCCGTTTTTTCTGGCGGAGTCCGGTCACCGCAAACACCGCGAACAGGATGCCCGTCACGGTCATGCCGATGTACCAGGGCAGGAGCCGGATGGAATCATCACCGGTCTTCACCACCGTGCCGCCCGTGACTTCCGCCGCGAAGCGGAGCCGCAGGTCTGCGATGGAGTTCTGGTAGCCGTTGCCCTGGCTCTCACCTTCCAGCGAGACCTTCAGCGAAACGACGCCGTTGCGTCCGGACTGCATCGACTCGAGATACATGTATTGCTTCAGGTTGCTGTCGACTTCCTTCAGGCCGCGGATCGCAAGGTTCTCTGTTGCCTGCTCGCCGCCGACCGTGTCGCTGTCATACAGCGTGTTGGTGGCGCCGGCGGAGGATTTGTAGCTCAGCAGATAGGAGTAGGCGCCGCCGCGGGCGTTCTTCTGGGTGTCTTCCAGCGACTTCAGGATCTCATTGAGCATGTACCAGTCGACGGTCTTGCCGCTGGTGTTGGCCAGGGTGATCGTGAAGGTGATGTCATCGCCCGGCTGCAGGTTCGAAGCTGCATCCGCGATATCCTGGCTCGAGAAGTTGCTGACCATCTTGTCGCCCTTGATGTATTCCACGATCCAGCCGCTCTTGCCGGAAAGATGCTCGGCGCTGGCGGAGAGAGGGATCATCAGCATCAAAGCAAGGATCAGTATCAAAGAAAGTATTTTTTTCATTCTGTCTCCTCCCCTCACTTATTGACGCCCCAGGCGCTGACCTTGGCCGTATCCGGGTTGTGGTCCTGCACGCTGTCCACATAGACTTCGAGGCAGAACTGCTTGCCGTTGTAGTCATAGGTCCAGGAGATCTTGGTCACATTGCCTTCGACGGTCTCCGTCTTGGTGATCTTCTTGGTGGCTTGCTTGTTGATCGACACCGACTCCAGGAACTCGGTGGTGTCCTCTCCCGGAGCGATGGGTTCGCTGTAATAGAGGACCGTGCGCTCTTCCGTGGTGGACTCCGCGTCGATGCTCCAGTTGCCGGTGGTCACGAACCCGAGTTCGATCCACTGGGAATCCATCTCCGGGAACTTGTTCCCGTTTTCATCCAGCCAGTACTTGTACACGGCCACACGGACATACTCGTCGATGTCCGCCGTGTTCCGTACGGCCAGCGTTTCGGGATACTTCTTGCCGACATAGAACTTTTTGCTCTCAGAGTTTTCGATTTTCACGGCTTTGCCGATCGGGGTGTTTTCACCCATCAGCGCATCCTTGCCGGAAACCACCTGGAATACTCCGTCGGCGTCCTTTTCCACCAGCGCCACGCCGATGTTCAGGACTTCCACTTCCGAGTTATAGTACTCGGACTGGATGGTCAGGGCCGCGCGGGTCCCGCCGATCGAACCGATCAGCAGGAGCGCCAGCGCAACCGCGAAGAGGGCCCCCGTAACGAGGGGTTTGCCGAGAAATTCCTTAAGTTTTTTCATCTCAGTTTCCTCCCTTCGTTATGGTGTGCTCGGGGTACTTTCCCCAGTGTCCAGAAGTTCTCCCCAGACAGCCGGCTGGAAGCTGACCCCGTCTGCAGCATAGTAAGCAGTGGTCGATTCGTAGACAACAGTGACTTCGATCTGCTTGAGCAGGAATTCCGGATCCAGATTGGCAGGCAGCTTATCGAGTTTTACATCGAGAACATTGGTGGACCCTCCAACCAGGACCGCGGTATCAAAGTTCCAGTAGCCGTCCGTTCCTTCAGACCATCCGTCTCCGGTCACCGTCATGTACTGTTTGAAGGCATCGGCGATCAGGACCTTTGCCCGGATCCAGACCGGATCCGCCAGTTCGGGATGATCACCGCCGGTATTCCGGATGGTTACCTTTTTCTCGAGATCCTGAACTTCTTCCGTGATCTCGGTCCATCTTCCGAAATAGAGCGGGATGGCTCCGTCTGCGTTGTCATTGTCGGTGAAGTATGCGAGAGCCGGGTGGATGACCGCACAGGCGATCAGTATGAGAGCAAGAATGCTCAGAAGAAAACTTTTACGTTTCATTCACTTGACCTCCTGTCCTTATTTTGCTTCCCCGTCTCCGGGGGATTCCTCCCCCGGAGCGGTTTGTTCGTCATTCCCGGCGTCGTTTCCTCCGCCTTCTTCGTCGTCATCTCCGCCGGTGGTTCCGCCTCCTCCGGTGGTTCCGCCGTCGCCGCCGTTGTTATCTCCGCCTTCATCGTCACCGGTTCCGGTGATCGGGGCGGGAGGAAGTCCGGCAGTAGGCGTGGTCGAATAGGCGCCGGTCCAGGTCCATCCATCGTTCTCATCCTGTTCAAAGATGTTCACGATTCCGTGACCTTCTTCGTCGTGGATATCGAGCTTATTGATGAAGGTCGCAACAGCGATGTCATCTTCAGCGGTTACCAGCGTGTCAGCCACGATGTAGACCGGGCCGATCGTATCGCTTCCAACAACACTGTACGGTGAGCCGTGGTAGACTTCCTTGATGGTCACTGCCGCACCGGCCGGGATGTAATCCAGGATCGTGCTGGTCTGGCTCTCGTTCTTGAGCGAGAGCGTTGCGCTTCCGCTGTAAACCAGGTTGCCGTCGATCGTGCCGTTCACGCTGAAGAAGAAGGTCGAAGGCTCATCGAGCTTGTAGGACTGCAGCGTCTTCACGATCTTCAGTCTGCCGTACTTCGGCTGATCGTCGACTTCGATGACGATCTCACCCGTGGGTGAAGTCTCAGGTGTTGCGTAGTAGATTTCCGTGATGGTGACGGGTTCGGACACGCCATTGTTGATCTCGACCACTGTGTAGGTCACAGTGACTTTGACATCGCCGGCCAGGTGCGTGACGCCGTCCGCATCCTCTTCATCTGCCTGGAGCTTCTCGACCACGATCTTGATCGGGTCGGTCAGCATGTAGTAGTCTTCCGGAGCTTCGGTCTCGACCAGGTAGTAGGTACCGGGTACGAGGTCTTCGAGTGCGATCTTTCCATCCGCGCCGGTCACATAGGAGTCGCTGTTGAGCTTGAACCAGTTGGCCGGGATGGTGATTCCGGTACCGGGCTCATTGCCGGTTCCGGGTTCATCACCGGTTCCGGGTTCATCACCGGTTCCGGGTTCATCGCCGGTTCCGGGTTCATCGCCGGTTCCGGGTTCATCGCCGGTCGGATCATCGCCTTCGGGATCGCCTCTGAGTCCGGCCTTGTAGGCCTCTTCCGCTACCCTCACTTCCTCGGGCGGGTTAACGGGAACTGCAGGCTGACCTTCGTTCGGGTTCGGCAGCAGCGGATCCTGATAGACCGGGGTGTCGGTGTCGTAATACAGATCGAACTTCGCGCCTTCGACCGGGATCTCGTGATCGAGGTGGTCGCGCTTGAGAAGCTTGAGTCTGTAGTGGACAAGATCGTTCTCGATCATGTACCACGTGGTGCCGTCATCGTCCTTCTCGAACCAGAGCTTGCCGGTGTAGTTCACTACAGTATCGGCCACCGGTGTGATGGTCACCGTGCCTCTGGTCGGATTGCCGTCGGCATCCGGCTCGCCCGGAGTCGCGACCACTTTGTAGGTGGTGTTGTTGTTCCAGTACGAACCTCGGTTCGCATCGCCGCCGAGATCCGTCTCCTTCAGGTAGTAGGTCTTCTCCTTGTATACATACTCGGGAGGATCAACATTGGTGTTGCTGAGCTCCACATCGAAGAAGATCTTGCCGAAGTTCACGAAGCCGTTTTCATCCGACTTCACGATCGCATCGACATACTGCGGCTTGCCGTCCGCACCCGGAATGATATTGCCGGATGCATCCGTGAGGATCATCTTGGCGACCTGCGTGCAGGCCTCATCCGTGTAGAGGGTGAACTCCACATCCTTCAGCGGTCTGTAGGAATCCGGACTCATGTCGACGCCGAGTTCATACTGGCCGTACTTGTAGAGGCTGAAGTCTACCGTCTCGGGGATGTGCTTGTTGGTGAGGTCGAGCGTCCAGATGGCCTTCTTGATGAGCATGCCGTTCTTATCGACCTGGCGCTCGGTGAGTACCGGCTTGGCGTAGATCTGGTAGTAGCCATAGGAGAAGATGTCCGGATAAGTGATCTCCGCTTCTTCGATGGTGTACACGATCTGTACGCCGTGGGTCACAGCGCCGGTATCCGGATCTGTAACGTTCTTGTAACGCGGGAGATCCTTCCAGCTCCACTTGAAGTCACCGTTGGCGTCTGCCTTGACAACGAGCGGGTTCTTGATCGCGGTGCCGTGCCCGTCGTAAATGACCTGTTCGCCATCAGCCATGAGCGTGATGGTGATCTCGGTCGGACGGATCCGATCCTGATCATCCGCATCCTGCCAGGTCTTCTCGCCTTCAATGTCGAGCAGCTCAGGCTCATGCTTGTTGGTGATGTTGTAGCCGTTGACCACGGGCTCCTCGTACTCGTACACGCGAACTTCTTCGACCTTGTACTCGTACTCTTTCTCAGCCAGGTTGTCTGCTGTGGCGCCCGGTGCGTGCTTGGGCAGGTTCGTGAAGTGCCATACCCACTGAGACAGATCATCGAGATCGGTGGGTTCAACAGTGAGCGGGTTGGACTGCGCCTGACCGTTCAGATTCTGCAGGCCGGGCAGATCATACTGCTTCCACTCTGCTCCGGAACCCTTGATCCGGTAGTACAGCGTGATCGTGATCTTCTTTGCCCGCTTGCCGTCCTGGTTGTTCGCATCGTCCCAGGTCTTCTCACCGTCCACCGTGGTGGTCACGTACTTGTTCAGGAAGGAGAGCTTGGTGTCCGCAGAGCCGTTGACCGTCTTCGTGACTTTCAGCGTGCCGTCCTTCATATCCTTGACCGTGACGACGATCGTGAACTGGGCTACAGTATAGACAATACCCTGTGTGGTCTCGACCTTTTCTTTCACTACGAAGGTGAAGTCCTTGGTCGTGAAGCTGGGCTGGATCTCTGTTCTGGAGATCTCGGTCGTACCGAGAGTTCCGGTCAGGTAGATCTTGCCGTCCGTGTCAGTGAAGAGCTTGTAGTCGATCTGGCTGAAGCTGAATTCACCAGCTGCATTGTTCGAAACAGTCTCGAGCAGGTTCGCCTCAGCAACGCTGTCCTTGTAGAGCTCGAACTTGAAGGTGTAATCATTGATATTTGCGCCTTGCAGTTCCTTCTTGCCCGGGAAGGTGATGTTGCCTTCGGCTTCGTACTCGTTGATGAATTCGATGGTCTCAATAGTAGCCGTTGAGCCGTCTTTCGTGATGGCCGGTTCGCTTACGGTGAACGTACCGTTATGATAATACGTTACCGTTACGGTGGCTTTGTACGTTGCGGTATCGTAGGTCACCCCGCCAAGCGGAGTATCCGGGATGACTTCAGCTACCGTATACTCATACGTCTGAGTGAAGGGATCCGTAAAGTCAGCCGGAATATCTACCGAGGACTTCTTAGCCTCATCGTAGTATTCAACGAGTGTCACACTGCCGGTGGTAGTTGTCTCGATCTTGTAAGTGAGTGTCTTGAACTGGAACTTATTGACAGCGACTTCATACTCACTGTTCCACACGGTGTCATACAGTGCGTTGCCTTTTTCGAGCGTGAAGGAGAATTCCTTCTCGTTCAGGACACGACCGTTGAGTTTCTTGGTGCCTCCGATAATCGCTGCTCCGGATGCGCCGAAGGTATTGATGAAGTTAAGTGAGATGTAGTTATTGCTTGGCGTGACCTTCAGCGTTCCGTCGCCGTTATCCTTAACGGTCACGGTGATCGTGTACTCCTTGGTATCGTAGGTGATACCGTCGGCGTCCGGATTCTGCGCCGGAACGAGCTCTCTCACCATATAGGTGAAGGTGGACTCGAAGCCGGGATCTACCGCTGATCTGGATTTCTCCGTTCCATCGAAGTACTCGACCAGATAGGCCGCATACGGATAGGCAGTAGTCGTATCATATTCGAGCTTGTAAGTGAGCTTCTTGAACTCGAACTTGGCAACCGATTCAGCCGTTCCGTTTCCGACAGACTCGAGGAGGTTAGCCGTTGCAATGGACCCCTTGTAGAGTTCAAAGGTGAACTTGTTTGCTGTGAGCGTAGGTCCGACCAGCGTCTTCTCGCCCTTGAACTGGGTCTCGCCCTGTGCATTGTACGCATTGTGCAGTACAGCAGACTGGACTGTCTGGTTCGCGATGGTACCGCGCAGGCCGGTCGAAGAAGCAGTGACGAGCGTCCAACCGGACGGGACTGTCTCAGATACTGTGTACTTCGCACCATTCGGCAGACCCTGGATCTTGAAGACCTCGCCGTGTTTGATGACCAGCGTTGCGGTACCGGAAGCGTTGAAGGTGATTCCACCATTAACACTCGTGCCGTTCTTCAGGAGCGGGAAGGTGCCGCTGATCGCAGCATCGTTCGCATCCTTCAGCGTGATCGTGAGGGTGAATTCCTTATCGCCTGTTACCGCATCATCCTGATCAACGATCTTCTGGATCATCAGCCAGCCGTTTGCCGTGTTGGTAACCGTTACACTGACAGTGAGTTTTCCGTTCTGTACAGCTGCATCGGTCACATTGAAGCTGTCCGGAGTGATGACCACATCATAGTTGGCCGTCTCGGGCTCTTCTTTCAGCTTGTAGTTGATCGGGGTCTTGGTGACAGATCCGTCATTGTTCACTACATACGTGTAGCTCGGGAGACCGGTGAATGTGAAGTGCCAGGCCGGATCGGAATCTGCTCTCGCCGTTGTGGTGGCGAACAGCTCTTCTCCGCTTGCGGTTACCTTATACAGTTTGAGGGTGATTTCACCCGGCCGCAGCGTGTTGCCGATATTGGTCTCATTCCATTCCTTCTGACCGTCAACGTTGAACTTGGCCAGCGTGTTCAGGATCGTCCAGCCTATGGTCTCATTGCCGGTGAGTTTGCCGGTCATGCTCGGATCGGTATCCGGCAGCGTGGCAGGAGTTCCTTCAAGCGGTGTGACCTTCACATAATTGTCTTCGTGAGTCGCATCCTTCTGTTTGACTTCGACCTTGTAGATCGTGCTGTTGTCCCAGAAGATGCCTTCCCACTGCGTTCCGGTCAGCTCCACTTCCTTCATGTAGTAGGTGCCGAAGACGAGCAGAGCGAATGTGACTGTACCCGTATCGTCAGAAGTCGCTGTGATGTTATTTCCGTTCTTGTCCTTCAGAGGCGTTGTGCAGGCCTCATCCGTGTACAGCGCGAAGGTGATGCCGGCCAGAGGCGTTGTGTTCTGGCTGTCGTCATTCTCGCCGACCTTGGTGAAGGTGAACGGGATCCCGTGCGGGTTCTCGACCTTGACATGCGTGGTCGGAACCATTCGCTTGGTGTTCGGCAGCTTCAGCGTGAACACACCGTTGCCGAGATCATAGATTTCGGAAGGATAGTCTATTCCGGTCGCTGTCGCACCGATGACGGAGTATCCGTCAGCAGCGGTCTCTTCCTTGATAACGTACTCTTTCCACCAGTTCAGACCCTTCATGACCCGTTTGCCGTTGGCATCCTGGGAGACGGCTGTCTTGATCAGGATCTTGCCGTTGGAATCCGTTACCAGATCTGTGACGGTACCGGCCGGATCCAGCGTATAGGAACCGTCTGTGTTCTTGACGAACTTGAGCGGATCGCCGCTGGCGGAAGTGCCCTGTCCTTCATTGAACGGACCGTAGACACGGAACATGGCACCCGGAACTACCGTGGTCGTTCCCTCTTCATACTTGATGATCTCAAGTTCACGGTACATCGAGAAGCCGATATCCTTCGACTGGTCAACGGCCGTGGAGTACGGGATGTAGAACGGATGCGTGGTGAACTTCGTGGTGGAGCCGTCTTCATAGAAGTTATCGTCCAGGAAGTTCGCCGAGTTCTCGAATCCGCTCGCCGCCGGGTCATCCGAGAGGTAGTGTCCGGATCCGAGAGACGTGAGGTTGAAGATGTTCAGGAGCGAGGCATCGCTCAGCGCTGCATCCAGCGTGTAGTTGTACGGATCGTCGCCCTTCAGCCCCTTATAATT